>Ga0228617_1000776_pt1 | contig 15506 bp, 14 predicted proteins | sample 18DmetaG_FD_190061 | JGI IMG/M metagenome (GOLD analysis project Ga0228617, IMG submission 190061) | Seawater microbial communities from Monterey Bay, California, United States - 18D | ecosystem: Environmental > Aquatic > Marine > Coastal | place: USA: California | collected 2016-10-20
TAATACTCCCATGAGATCTTGGGTGATTTTCGATTTACCTTTAGTCGAGCCGAAAATCTCTTCAAACAATTGAACTTGGAACTCGTTGGGTGTAAACATGGTTTTTGACTTAACCCCTAATATCGCACATTTTAATTAGATGCAGACTACCGCTGAAAATGTAATTGTACGCAAGCTACCTGGAAGATTAATTGAGCTTGAAGATGGATCATTTTTTCCATTAACTCAGCCTCTAGTACGTCGTAGTTCAGGTCAATATACCCGTCAAAGAAGACTGGCTGTTTTGAACCGATGGATTCGTAAAGGAATCTTACAAGTGATTGGAAGTCCGTGGCTACCAGGCTTCTGGACTCTAAGTCCAGAGCAAGCAGATCGTACGCTCCTCGCCATTAAAAACATGCACTTGCCGGTCAAACTGCTTTTGTCTGTGACTAGTGCGCCCATGGATGGAAACAAAAATTGGTTTTCCTTCAAAGCGGACCCCATGATGTCAGTCGAATTGCGATGGAATTCTTTTGAGTCCTACGCCTTAGAGATGAAAAAAAAATATCGGGCACGTTTGAAAAATGTGATGAAGTCGAATATGGCTTTAGAAGAACGCATACTAATTCCGGATGAAGATGATCTTTCAACCGCAGCACAATTATTAACCAAAACGCTTACAGATAAAGTAGTTGCTATGCCTGATAATTTAAAATGGCTTTTAGAGCTGTATCAAGCAGGCTTTGATTCGTCATTTAAGGTTCATGGCTTTTTTCTTGAAGATCGTTTGGTCGGTTTTTTATCTACCGTTGAAGATGGTCCGCTTTTGCGTGCAATGCACTTTGGTTCTTCAGATAATGCACCGAATCAATTCTACAGTTATGCCATGTTTTATGTCATTCGATTGGGTATTGAAGGCGGACATCAAAAAGTGAGTTTGGGAAGAACGGCCACTGAAATTAAAAGTTCCTATGGAGCAGAACCAGAGGAGAATTATTTTTCCTTCTACTCAGAAAATTGGTTTTTTAGGGGATTGTTAAAATTGGCTCAAAAACGTTACCAGCCTAAATCTTACATTTTGCGTAGACCTTTCAAATAAAATTGTTTTGGTAGTTGAGCACATTTCTTATGTTTAGCAACGACAAAAAATAGCATTATGAAAAACACATACCAAAAAGTATTTGAGAATAATAAAAAATGGGCAGCGCACCATTCTGCATCCAATCCAGAATTCTTTGAGCATTTAGCTAAAGGCCAGAGCCCGGAATTTTTATTTATCAGCTGTGCCGATTCTCGCGTCCCCGTCAATAATATCATGGGTTTAGAACCAGGAGAAGTGTTTGTCCATCGCAATGTTGCCAATCTAGTGGTAAATACAGATATGAATATACACAGCGTGATTCTTTACGCTATCGAACATTTGAAAGTGAAACATGTCGTGGTCTGTGGTCATTACAATTGTGGTGGTGTTGCAGCGGCAATGGGTAATCAAAGTTTGGGTTTGATCGATGGTTGGCTTCGTGAAATTAGAGATGTATATAGATTACACGCTGCAGAGCTAGACGCCATCGACAATGAAGGTGCACGATACAATAGATTGATCGAGTTGAATGTTATAGAACAATGTAATAATATTCTGAAAACCGAATATTTCCAGAAGAGCCATGCTGCCGGCGGGGCGCCATCAGTACATGGATGGATATTTGATATTTCAAAAGGCGCTCTCCTTGATTTGGACTACGATTATAAAGCCCAAATGGAGAACATGAAGGCGATTTACGATATTAATGGCTGAAACGCTCCAATTTGAAAATGAATACGGCGCCTTTACTGTAGGAAGTAAAGGCGCTTCTTTATTGGCGCTAAAAATAAAAGGTCATGAACTGCTTCATGACTTCAAGGACAACGCCGGGGATTGGGTTGCAGGTGCTGTACTGTTTCCATTTCCTGTACGTATGGCTTCAGGAACAATCATGGAGCACAACGGACAAAAGTTTTATTGGCCTATCAATGATGAAAAACATCACGCAGCCTTACATGGATTCACTGTTAATCAATCCTTTGATATGACCTCTAATACCGAAGGGATTTGCTGCCGTTTTGTGTACGATGGTCATTACGAGTTCTACCCTTTTCCTTGCGTTTTAGAAATACATTACACACTTAATGCGGAAGGGTTTTTATTTAAAGCAATCGTTAGAAATACAGGTACTGAGCCATTGCCTTTTCATATTGGTTGGCATCCATACTTCAAGCTTGTAGGAAATTGGGAGTTAAATCCAGAGCCCTGGGCACGTTTGGCTAAAAATAAATTCAGCCACCCTGGTGAGAAAATCACATATACCGGTCATCAATGGGCAGAAGAAGTAGATGGGGCGTTCTTCTATACCGATAACCCCCGCATTTGTAATGATGAGTATACACTTGAAATAAAAACACCAGCTCCTTTAGTGCAGGTTTTTCGCCCTGCCAATGCACCTTTTGTTGCGGTTGAGCCGATCACGGGATTGGGACATTCAGATTTTCCATGGCTCGAGGTTGCACCGGGACAATGCCGCGAAATTAGAAGTGCCATTACCCTTGAATAACGCAAAGGCATTCAAATAAAAAAGCCCCCGTCTTCTCAGCAACTCCTTAGTTTAGTCATTTTTTGATGCTAATTGATCCTGTAGTTCCTCCAAACTAACCCCTTTTGTTTCTGGCATCATGAAGTGTGTGAAGAGCAGCTGCAACAGCATGAAAACGGCGAAGAAAGCAAAAATGATCCAACCAGGGAATGCTTCGAGGACAACTTCACCGAGCATCGTTATTAAAGCAGCAAATACCCAATGTGTACCTGTGCCCCAAGCTTGGCCTGCTGCTCTTACGCTGTTCGGAAAAATCTCAGAGATAAAAACCCATATGACTGCACCTTGCCCAACAGCGTGAGAGGCAATGAAGGTGAGGATAAAGAAGAGGTTGAATTCAGCTGAAGCCCCTGTTTTGAAACCATAGGCCACCATAAGTAATGAAATAATATAGCCCACAGAACCTATGTACATGAGTGATTTGCGTCCCATACGATCAATAAGATAAAGTCCTACAAAAGTGAAAAGCAGGTTGGTACCTCCGATTGAAATGGAAGAGAGTAGGGAGTCTGAAGCTGCGAACCCCGCATTTTCTAATATGACGGGCGCATAGTAGAGAATGAAATTGATTCCGCTTAATTGGTTGAAAAACGCAAGAAGAAAAGCCAATTGTAATGGCTTCTTGAATTTGCTATTGAACACACTGTCTTTGACTGAATTGCCTGTAGTGTGGCTCTTTATTGCGGTTAATTCACTCTTGGCCGCATCAGAGCTGTTTAAAATGCGTTCCAATATTCGCAAAGCTTGCTCATCGTCACCTTTCGTAACGGCCAGCCATCGGGGAGATTGAGGAATGCCAAAGATTAGCACGCAATAGAACGCGGCCGGCAGGGCTTCTACTCCGAGCATCCAACGCCAGTCGTTTCCTCCTCCAAATCCGTCTAGAAGATAGTTAGAAAGGAATGCGATGAGAATTCCGAATACAATGTTGAATTGGTATAAAGCGACTAATCGCCCGCGATTTTGCGCAGAACTGATTTCGGAAATGTAAGTAGGAGCGGCCACTGTAGAGGCGCCAACACCGACGCCGCCCAAAAATCGAAAGAATGAAAAGAGGTACGGATCTGGTGCTAAGGCTGACCCGATAGCACTAATCAGGTACAATAATCCAACGGCAATAAGCGTTTTCTTACGACCCCAAACTCGTGTAGGTACGCCACCTCCGAGAGAACCCAGAACAGTTCCCCATAGCGCCATCGACATGATGAAAACGCCGTGAAACCAGGCTGAGGTTTGCCACAATTCCTTAATGGGGGCATTGGCACCGGAAATAACAACAGTATCAAAGCCGAATAAAAATCCAGCCAGGGCGACGGTCAGCGACCAATTCCAAGTTTTATTCATGAGCGTTGTGTTAACGCTATGCAATGTAACAAAATTTGAAGGTGAGCTTCGCGCCTAGTACCCTGCAGAAAGTTGTAGCCATTTAGCCCAATTAATACCTAGTTCGCTTTGTGTTTCAGCGTGTTGAATCACTTCTTTTGCAAAAGAGCTTGTGCGAAGGTTGACTTTGAGTAATTCCGTACCTATTAACCACAGTTATTAGTCATTATTTACGTAAAGATTTGAGTGTCATGTCGATTAGGAATTGAACAATTTCTTGCCGCCCGCCGGAAGAATCCGAGAGTCGTGGAAGGTGTTCAGCAAAAAATTGTTGGCTTTGGGCAGCTTCTATTATAGTCGCGAAAAGGCTATGTGGATACGGGTAGTCCGGATTAATTTGTAAAGCGAGCTGACTTAGGGTCTCACAGATCTGTTTATACCCCAAGAAGTAGCCTTCTTTATTTTCCTGGTCTACATCTTTCGTAAGGTAGATCTTGGGGTATTCTGCGACTACTAGGCGCTGCAAAGCTCGCTCATCAACGTGAGGAATGCGTTCATCTTGTTCCATAGGAAGTACTAAAAGCTCTATAGCTCGCTTCAGTTTATCCTCGGGACTGTTTAGCAGCATGAATTCTTGTGCCATTTTCACCTCGAGCCAGCCCCAATACCAGTTGATTAGATAGGTTAGTAACTGATGCTTATTCTGAAAATAGCGGTACACTCCAGATTCTGTACTTGTGATTTCTCGAGCTACTTTTTTAAATGTCAAATTCTCGTAGCCTAGCTCATCCATTAATGCAATACTCTTCGATAATATGCGTTTTCCGAGCTCAGTTTCATCGGGATTTTTACTGTAAAGCTTTGCACTTATGGTGATGTTTAATGCATTCATAGTTAAAGATGAATCTTCTTAATAATTAATTGTTCTACACTGCAAAATAATAGTAAAACTCCTGTTTTTGCAAAATTAAAATTCCACTGACTACAGAAAGCCTACATTTGTACTGCTGCGTTAAGTTAACGGCAGCCAAAAAAGAAAATATGACCTTTGATTCATTGGGGCTTAAGCCTCAAATCCTATCTGCCTTAAAAGAACAAGGCTATACACAACCTACACCTATTCAAGCCCAAAGCATTCCTGTCCTATTAGAGGGCTACGATTTACTCGGTACAGCTCAAACAGGCACGGGAAAGACGGCTGCATTTACAATACCAATTATAGAGCATTTGCTAAATGCTCCTTCAGAACGCAAACGGCGTATAAAAGCATTAGTAGTTACGCCAACGCGTGAATTGGCCTTGCAGGTCGCCGAAAATGCCAAGCGTTATTCTTCGGGAACCGCTCTTCGTAGCGCCGTGATTTTCGGTGGTGTTGGTGCAAATCCTCAAATTGATCAGCTCAAAAGAGGTGTTGATATTTTGGTGGCTACGCCAGGACGGCTATTAGATTTACAGGGTCAGGGATACATCGACCTACGAAACTTAACACATTTTGTATTGGATGAAGCCGATCAAATGTTGGATATGGGCTTCATTCATGATATAAAAAAGTTACTGCGTTTAATTCCTTCAAAACGCCAAAGTCTATTTTTCTCAGCCACCATGCCAAAGTCTATCATGGAGTTAAGTGGACAGATCCTAAAGCCTAATTACAAGCAAGTTCGTATCGCTGTTGAGAAACCAACCGCAGAGCGCGTCTCGCAATGTGTGTATTACGTAAGCAAGAGTGAAAAGCCGTCATTGCTTATTCAATTGCTTAAAGAAGAATTAGAAGGTAGTGTGTTAGTCTTTGGAAGAACGAAGCATGGTTGCGATAAAGTCGTTCGAATCCTTGATAAAAAAGGCGTAAGTGCAGCAGCTATACACGGTAATAAAAGTCAAAATGCCCGTCAAAAAGCATTGAAAGGTTTTAAAGAGGGAAAAGTTCGTGTATTGGTAGCAACTGACATTGCAGCCCGAGGTATTGACATTTCGGGACTAGAACATGTGGTAAATTATGAACTTCCTAATATCTCTGAAACCTATGTTCACCGCATTGGCCGTACAGGACGTGCTGAGGCTTCCGGTTCGTCAATATCATTTTGTGCCGCAGATGAACGAGGCTATCTCAAGGATATTGAAAAACTTATAAAAGCGAAAGTACCGTTGATTGAGGAGCATCCATTTACAGAAGGTGCAGCTGAGGAATGGTCAATCCCAGAAAACCGTATTCCGGCTAAACAAGGACAACGCTCACAACGCGGGAATCGTGGTCCCAAGCAGGGTGGTAGAAACTCCCGTTCAGGAGCACCTGCTCGCGGTAAGCGATCTTCGAGTAGACGCTAATACTCGAGTAATTCCAGTACTTTTTCTTCAAAACGAGCAGAAGTAAACTTCTTTATGGGAAACCCTAAAGGCCCTATACCTGATTTGTGGATTAACTTATTCCAAAGAAACTGATCCGCGATGTGAGGAAGAATAAGCTGAGGTCTGTCAAATCGCAATGCACTATGCGTAGTGCCGGAGCCTCCATGGTGCACCACTGCACGAACGCGACTGAAAAGCCAATCGTAAGGAATGTCCTTGACTAGAAAGATGTTTTCGGGTAAAGGACTTTCTATTTCAATACCGCCCCAACTGGAGTTGATGAAAATAGGTAGATCGTGTTTCTTACTCAGTAGTATTAGGGTTTGACCTACTTCTTTAGGTTTTGCATTGATCATTGAACCAAATCCGACATACAAGGGATTCGGATGTTTTTCTATGAATCGTATTAAATCTTCTGAAGGCTCCCAATGCTTAGACTTATTGCGTTCACGAAAATCTGTAACCTTAACGTGTTCAGGCCAGTATTGAGGTTGCGGGAAGAGACGCTTTGAAATGGCGTATTCAACAGGTACGTTATTCAATAAAAAATTACGAACCTCTTTGCGTTTTAGAGGCGCCCAATTCCATTCTGTCATGATTTTATTGCCATAGCCTATAACTGCCTGGGAAATCAATGCTGAATTTGTGAGTTTATAGCTCATCGTATTCCACCACTTGTTGTTGAATTGACCCATTCCTATAGCCGGCAATTCGCGAACCGGATGCAACAAACAAGGCATGGGAATGAGTAATTCCACGCTCCGCTCTACGCGCAAGGCCGCCATGACAGGGTAGGCACATTTGATGTGGTAAATGATTTTGTCCGGTTTGAAATTTAAATCTGCATCCCGCTGATCTCGGATGAGTTGCTCCTGTAGGGGGCTCGTTTCTCGCAAAAGCTTAAAAAGCGTTCTTATTCGGCTAAAACCGGAGTCTATTTGCCCTATAATTTTTTTGACATCAGGCGAGTCGATCAAGTCGAGGTATTCGTGAGTCATCGGGAAGAAATGAATACTCACTTCTGAGGCCAGTGAGCGAAATTGTTCCGGCATGCAAAAGGCAACTTCATGTCCAGCATCTTTAAGTTCTTCACCTAAGGCTAAATACGGTTCCATGTCTCCCCGAGAACCTAGGGTCATTAGTAGAATTCTCTCCATATTGGGAAGTTACGCCGTAATTCCTAAAAACATATTGAGAACAGGTAATAAAGCCAGTATCCGCCTCGCATCTGTGTCATTTTTCTTCATCCAACATCCTGAAGCAAACTTCGGATTTTGTCTAAAGAAAAAGCCAGCGTGTGAGCGCTGGCTTTTTTACTTCGATCGCCAAGTGGAGCTGGCGGGAATCGAACCCGCGTCCAAACAAGGAAGCCTGAGGCTTTCTACATGCTTATCTTATGATTGAATTTTCGACCGATCTCTGAGCATAAGCACCCTAATCACAGCTTATCTTCTAGACTTGGGTTAGCCCGCGAAGCAAAGGCTAACTGCATTCCTGAATTTTCCACACCTCGTAATCAGTCGCCTCAGGACGGGGGCTCCTGCGAGATGTTCAGCTCCTATACCTAGTATAGGATTAGCAAAATCGACATCCTGTCAGATTAAGCGGCCAAAGCGTAAGAATCTTCGCCAGTTATAAAAAATTGAAGCGGTGTATTAACGAGCTGCCCCTTCAGCGCTCGGCATGCTTACATCAACCTTCGGCTTGCTGTCAAAACCAGTCAGCCCCAGAAAAGATGTGGTCCGCGAAGATACGCGAATTCTATGCTAATTATGTGTACATCAACAAAGGAACTATGCGAATACACGCTAAAATCATTACTATCTTTAAGCATATGAAAATCGGCATAATAAGAGAGGGAAAGATTCCAATAGATAAGCGCGTTGCACTAATTCCAGAACACGCTGCGCAGTTAAAAGATAAATTTAAGTGTGAAATTGTGGTTCAGTCGTCGGCGATACGGGCTATTTCGGACGAAGAATATGTCCGGCATGGCATCGATTTGCAACAAGATCTGTCCGATTGCGATGTGCTCTTCGGTGTTAAAGAGGTGCCGATACATGATTTAATTCAAAGCAAAACCTATTTCTTTTTTTCACATACCTACAAGCAACAGCCCTACAACGCAAAACTGCTGCGAGCCTGTGTCGAACGTAATATTCGTTTGATTGATTACGAATTACTCAAGAAAAACGGGATTCGCGTGGTGGCATTTGGCCGATTTGCAGGATTGGTTGGTGCATACAATGGCCTTCGGGGATGGGCTGAAAAATATGGACAATTTGTACTTAAGCCAGCACATGAATGTCATGACATGCAGGACATGTTCGATCAACTGAAAGGTATTGATTGGCCAGCAGATCTGCGCATCCTACTTACAGGGAAAGGACGCGTGGCAGGCGGTGCGGTGGAGACTTTGAAGGCTGCTGGTATCCCAGAAATTGCACCAGAAGATGTTGAAAATTACGAGGGTTGTTTCTGGAGTCAGTTAGACGTGGAACACTATTATAGGACTAGCGACGGAAGTCCTTTTGATCGCAAGGCGCTCTTCGCGGATCCAAGCGGGTTTGAAAGTGATTTTATGAGGTATGCTCGATATGCCAAGCTGTATATCGCGGGGCATTATTACGACAGTCGTGCGCCGTTTATTTTCTCGAGAGCGGACGCGAAGCAGCCAGATTTTGCGATCACCTATGTGGCGGATATTAGTTGCGATATAGACGGTCCTGTGGCTTCTACGCTCCGGGCTTCAACTATTGCTGAACCCTTCTATGGCTATTTGGCAGCTGAAGAGAAGGAGGTAGCGCACGACCATCCTGAAGCAATAGGAGTGATGGCAGTGGATAACCTTCCATGTGAATTACCCAGGGATGCTTCGTTGAGCTTTGGATCCGATTTAATGGAGCATGTGATTCCAGCGCTTTTTGACGGAGATAAAGAGCACATACTTTATCGTGCAACGGAATGTGAAAACGGCGTGCTTGCAGAAGATTTTGAGTACCTACAAACCTATATAGATAAGGCGTAGTGGCTAAAAAAGCATTACATATCAGTAAAGGGGTAAAGGAAGCTCCATCGGTAAACCCGAGTTTACAAACTGGGAAGAGAACTAGCCGCACCTTGACGGAATTGGTAAAGGAAATTATTAAAGGCAATCGAACGGCATTGGCTCAAGGTATTACGATGATTGAGAGTAATACAGCAGCAGATCAGAATCATGCTCGTGCACTTTTAAATGAATTGATGCCTTATACTGGAAATAGTTTTCGCATCGGTGTAACAGGCGTACCTGGTGTAGGTAAAAGCACTTTTCTCGAATCGTATGGAAATACATTGCTGAAGTCAGATGAAGATGCGAAGGTTGCGGTTCTCGCGGTAGACCCATCTTCTGAAATCAGTAAAGGCTCAATTTTAGGCGATAAAACTCGAATGATGGAATTGGGCAAGCATGATCGTGCTTTTATACGTCCCAGCGCCTCTGGTGGCAACCTTGGTGGTATTGCAAAAAAGACTAGGGAGGTTATGTTACTTTGCGAGGCTGCTGGATTTAATTATATTTTCATTGAGACCGTGGGTGTAGGTCAGAGTGAAACGTTGGTTTCAAAACTGGTCGACTGTTTTTTGTTTTTAGCAATGCCGGGCACTGGCGATGAATTGCAAGGTTTAAAAAAGGGCATCATGGAAATGGCAGATATTATCGCTGTCAATAAATCTGAGCCGCCAAACACCACTTCAGGGGAACGGAGTGCACTTTCGATTCGAAGTGCACTACAGCTCTTCTCAAACAAAGAATTTGATTGGCATCCTCCAGTTCTACTTGCGTCAGGATTGACGGGGTTTGGTTTTGATGAATTAGAGGCTGCACTAGAGCGTTACCAAAGGCACAGTCAAGGGAAAGGGTGGTTCGAGAAAAAACGTAAAGACCAACAGGCATACTGGTTTGAAAATTCTGTGCGCGAAGGAGTTTTTGAGCAATTACAAAAAGATAAGAATTGGCAAAAGCAGTATGAAAAACTGAGTATTGAGGTCGCAGATGGAAGCCTGAATCCCTTTGAGGCCAGCGAAAAATTAGTAAGAGCCCTAAAGGGTAAGGTTTAAAAGTTACGAGCTGCTTCGTGTTTAAGTAACAGGATGGCAGCTTTCGTTGGAAAGATATCTCCCGTCATTTCAAGTTCGATCAACTTTCGACTTAAATCTCCTGCGGTAGCTTCTGCGCCTAATTCTACTGCTGTTTTGTTGATTAAAGAAACGACTTGACTTTTCGCGCTCACCACGTGATTCCATGCGCTATCGGTTACATAAACCTGTTGTGAAATATTGTAGTCAAATTCACTCCGTACCGCGCTGACAAGGGCTTTTCTATAACTAACTACGTCTAAGTTACCAGGCTTTACACGAAGTACGAGACGATTTGGGCTGATGCGTTCTAGAAGTACAATTATACGCTCATAGGCTTGAAAACGCATAGGAAGCGCCTTTTTCTGGAGGTTTTTGCGCAAGTAAAACTGACGTCTTTTTTCTTCGTTGTCAACAAAGTTTGACAGCAGTAAATAGGTGAGCAACAGCATTAAAGCCGCTGGAAATGTATACTTGAGGATTTCAATAAATGCTTCCATGAAAATGTCTTGAGGCATACAAATATCGTTATTTTTACCACCATATTATACTTTAACCATGGAATCACTTTCAAAAAGAGCACAGGAGATGGGGCTGCCTATGACCATTGAGATGGCTAAAAAGGCACGCGAGTTAAGCGCGACAGGTAAAAATGTTATTAGTCTTTCTCTTGGTGAGCCAGATTTTGACACTCCAGATTTTATCAAGGAAGCCGCTGCTCAGGCGATGGAAGAGAATTACACCCATTACATGCCGGTTCCAGGATTTACAGATGTTCGTGAAAGTATCGCGGCTAAATTCAAGCGCGACAATGGAATCGACTATACTGCGGATCAGATAGTGATCAGTACAGGCGCAAAGCAAAGCCTATTAAACATTTTCTTGGCCTTAGTTAATCCTGGAGAAGAGATCATTATACCTGCACCGTACTGGGTAAGTTATATGGATCAGGCAAAGTATTGCGGCGCTGAGGTAAAAGTCCTTCCGACTGCAATGGAAGGCGGATTTAAAATTACGGCAGACCAGTTAGAGTCGGCCATTACACCTAAATCTAAAGTGCTAATTTTCTCTTCGCCCAACAATCCTTGTGGCGCGATATACAGTAAAGAAGATTTGAAAGCGATTGCTGCCGTAGTTGCAAAGTATCCTAATCTGTACATAATTTCAGACGAGATTTATGAACTATTAAACTACGGTGAGGTAGATCATGTTTCTATAGCAAGTTTTCCTGAGGTATATAACCAAACCATTACCGTTAACGGGTTGTCAAAAGGATTTGCTATGACCGGTTGGCGCTTGGGTTATATTGGCGCACCTCAGTGGATTGCCAAAGCATGTACAAAGTTCCAATCGAATTTCACCTCTGGAACCAATTCAATTGCACAGCGTGCATGTAAGACTGCGGTTGAGGCTGACCCTTCCTCTGTCGACTATATGATCAAAAAATTTGCGAGTCGACGCGAGAAAATGGTGGGATGGATAAAAGAGGTTCCGGGTTTTGAATTAGAAACGCCTCCGGGTGCATTTTACGTCTTTCCGAGGATTACTTCGTTGTTAGGAAAGAAGTTTAACGGGAGCATATTAAAGAATTCTTTAGACGTAAGTATGTATCTTTTGGAAGAAGGCTTGGTTAGTACAGTTCCGGGAGACGCATTTGGGTTAGCAGGTTACATCAGGTTTTCTTATGCGGCGGCAGAAACAGAGTTGGAAGAAGCAGTAAAGCGCGTGAAAGTCGCGGTATCTAATTTAGAGGACTAGGTCCATTTACCTTGAAAATAGAAGTTTCGAACGGCGAGATATTAGATAAGGTTTCCATTTTAGAGATAAAATTGGAGCGTATTTCTGATGTTCAAAAGCTAAGTAATATTCAGAATGAATGGGATGCATTACAAAACGCGGTGAAAATCATTACCGGATTAGCGAATCCCAAAGAGGAGTTTCACCAAGCAGTAAAGGCACTTAGAACTACCAATGAGGAGCTTTGGGATGTTGAAGATGCCTTACGCTCAAAAGAAAAGGCAAAGGATTTCGGAGATACCTTTATTGCATCGGCTCGAGAAGTATATGTTTTGAATGATCAACGTGCTGCCTTAAAGAGCACAATCAATATCCTTACAGGCTCTAATCTTCGAGAAGAAAAATCGTACGAAGGCTATTGAGGTAAAAGTCATTTAAAGTAATAGTCCTAACTTCGAGTTAAGAGAAAAAAAGAATTTGAGCCTAGAATCGAGACTTAATGCGCTAAGAGAGCGTATAAATATTAAGCTTTACGACAGCCGCGAGTTTGTGTTGCGATCGCTTTCACGTGGAAGTGTATTGGTTGCCCTTACAACGCTGATAGCACTTGTTTTTTATCATGGTTTTGAATTAGAAGCCCATCAGAATACAGTAGTCGGTTATGTAGTGCGCGGTTCGATTGGGTACTATCTGGTTAAATACTTACTAGAGCTATTGTATAATTTTCATCCCATTCAGTTTTTGAAAGACCGTAAATGGGAGGGTATTCTGATGCTCTTTTTGATCGTGGATATTTTAATTATCAATTTATCGGGCTTCGAGCTGCTCAATGAAGCCGGAAAGTTTCTTAAAATCCCAGGACTGCAAGAGAGCTTTTTAATCGTTTTACAGTGCTATGTCCTTGTTATTGTTGGTCTAGAATTCGGTCGAGTCGGTGAGCTCCTTCCTAAGTCTAAACTGAGTCCGCCAACTTTGCTAGTACTGAGCTTTTTGGTTTTGATAGCCTTAGGCACATGTTTACTTATGCTACCTGAAATGACGGTTCGTGGACGGGATGGACTGGGTCTATTTACCGCCTTGTTTACAAGCATTTCAGCAAGTTGTGTTACTGGATTAAGCTTGATTGATATAAGCACGATTCTGAGTGGAAAGGGTCAGTTTATAGTGATGCTTTTAATGCAGTTAGGTGGATTAAACATCATCTCCTTTGCAGCACTTTTTGCTATTCTTCGCGGTGGATTTGGCATGCGTCAGCAAAACTTTATGAGTGAGAACTTAGGGGAGGATTTAAAGCGTTCGCGGTCTTTAATTTCAGCAATTTTCAGGCTGACATTAATAATCGAAGGGACCGGCGCGTTGCTTCTTGGTATTTTATGGCGTAACGATTTTGATACGTTGGGAACCACCATTTTTTACAGTTTGTTCCACAGCATTTCTGCATTTAATAATGCCGGATTCTCTCTTTTTTCGGATTCACTAGCCAGTCAATCCGTACAGTGGGATTTTAGTATTCATTGGGTTATCGCGCTAATGATAGTCCTTGGTGGTATTGGATTCGGTACAATAACAGATATTCTGCGTCAGTCTTGGACGAAACAGTCCTTGTTACGTTCGTGGCGAGGACTAAGAATCGGAACTAAATTAGGCTTAGTCGTTTCAGCCACATTAATCATCGTTGGTGGGATTATCTTTTTCTTTTTAGACCCGGGCAGCCAAAACGTTGGCGCACACATTAGCGATAGTTTCTTTCAGAGTATTACGGCGCGAACAGCAGGGTTTAATACTGTGTCAATAGGTGCGCTAGCTACTCCTGCCATTTTATTCTTAATCTTCCTAATGTTTATTGGAGGGGGCTCTGGATCTACCGCAGGAGGTATTAAAACGAGCACATTTGCATTGGTGTTTATGAGTGCCGCCGCAACCATTCAGGGTAAGAAAAACATCAACCTCTATAAAACTCAGATTCCGTGGGAGTTAATGAACCGTGCATTTGCGATATTTTTATTCTCCGTAGTCAGTATTCTCCTTGGCGTTTTCGCGTTAACTATACTCGAGCCTTCGATGAATTTACTGAACCTCGCGTTTGAAGAGGTTAGTGCCTTTTGTACCGTGGGCCTTAGTACTGGAATCACTGCGGATTTAAGTACGGGGTCTAAAGTGATTTTAATGCTTTCCATGCTTGTGGGACGGGTTGGTACGCTAACCTTAGCCTTTGCTTTAAGCGGCCAGCGCCAGGAGGTGAACACCTTCAAGTATCCGAAGGCTAATATCCATGTGGGATAAAAAAAGCTGCACTAGGCAGCTTTAAATTTATTCCTAAAGAGGACGTTAGTTTTTGTCTTGAAAATCCAGGTCTTTTATTCCAAAAGCTTTTAGTAGCTTTTTTCCATTCACCTTTAATGTTTCTTTAATTCCAGTAGCTACTTTTTTCGCAGCATTGTCATCCGGTCTCGATACGAATTTCGAATCCCGATAGCTAACACCCTTTTCCGGTTTGGTATAGAAGTAGGTATAGAAGCTTTTGCGCGATTCGCCTTCTGGGATTGCTATTTTCTTATAGCCGTGAGGACTATTTTCATCGGTGTAAAAGATAACGGCTGTATTGAACGTAGGGGGTACTTGGGTTACACATTCAGTCATCTCTTTGTTCCACAATTCGAGGGCTCCCCCGTACTCAGGTTTCCAATTTTTATTGAGGTAAACCAATAAGTTGATTCTTCGCCATAAACCTAGTTTTGGATTCATGTTTACGTCAATGTGAACATCCACGTAGGAACCATTTTTACCTTGATGTACTCCAGATCCTAGGGCATCGGTAGTGGTGTGTAAACCTTTAATCCCCGTAATACGACTCAATTGGTCGCTCCATTCTTTTGAGCCAACAGCTTCCCTAACTTTTGAAAAGGAGGGATGCCAGCGATCAAAATGGTAATCTTCGCTTTTATCCTCATTTAAGCTTTTTCTCTTGACGTTGAGATCGTCAATTGAGGGAAAGTGTGCGAATAAATCATTTGCAATTTCTTCAGTAAAGAAATCTTCCATGACCAAATACTTACAAGGTTGCGCATTTTCATAAGCGTCCTTGAGCGCGCTAGCAAAGTTTATATCTAGATATTTTGAATTGATTATTCCTTTTGCCATGGGGTGTAATTTATAGACTCAAATATAACAGCTAGTTTTTCTTTTGTCTCGTGACGTCCGTCAGTTTTCCATAAACCATGAAAAATAATCTAGGTAGATAACGTTTGAAAGGAACCGAATGAATTTCATATCGACCGATCAACAAATGTTTTTTAGGCCGTCTTTTGGCAGAAAGCTTTAGAAACTTCAAGGCAAAATCGAGCGGTAGCATTCCTTTTTCCTGTGCAACACTGT
>Ga0228617_1000784_pt1 | contig 15427 bp, 13 predicted proteins | sample 18DmetaG_FD_190061 | JGI IMG/M metagenome (GOLD analysis project Ga0228617, IMG submission 190061) | Seawater microbial communities from Monterey Bay, California, United States - 18D | ecosystem: Environmental > Aquatic > Marine > Coastal | place: USA: California | collected 2016-10-20
CCATCGTGTCCGTCGATGTTGTAGGGATCTAAGGCTACATCTGACATAACAATAAGCTCTGGAACAGCTTTTTTAATGGCTCTTGTCGCTTTATTTGATAAATTATCGGGGTTCCAAGCCTCGGCACAATCTTTTGTTTTTAGTGAGTGATCTGTGTAGGGAAATAAACAGATGGCTGGGATCCCTAAATCAAATGCCTCTGAAGCAGCTTGTACAAGGCGATCAACGCTTCTTCTTTTAACCCCCGGCATTGAAGGCACATTTTGCTCGACATTATCGCCGTCACATATAAAAACGGGCCATATGAAATCACTTGCACTAATACTTGTTTCGCTCACCAAGTTTCGAATTTTTTCGTTTTTCCGAGTGCGCCTAAAGCGTGATGATGGGAATTTCTGATCTATATAATTCATATGTAAAAAGTCTTTTTTATTCAGATTACATTAATTCGACATGACCTCAAGTGTTTGTGTGTGTGAATTCTTGTCGTTTTGCCGGTCAAGACTAAATTAAAGAGGGATAAATTTAATTTAGTGATTAATTTATGATTTTTTTTTCAATGGAAGCTTATTCGAGCATATGGTTTTGGATTCTACTAACTATCGTTTGGGTGGTAACAATAGACAAGTTTTCGGTACATAGCTACTCAAAGTGGACCACTGCTTCAAAGAGTGGAATATCACACCAAAGGGAGATACTTAAGTTTTTTTACTTAAAAGTGGATTTTCTGTATGGATATAAAAATTATAATTTAATTGTTGTGCCAATAAGTTTTTTTTCTTTTCTGATTATAAACTGGATGACTATGGCGTTTTTTTATTCCGTAGAGTTTCTTCAAGCCGCTTTTTTACTTTTTTGCCCATTTTTAGTTTCCATTATCTTGCGTCTCTGTCTTCGCCAGTCTATTGACAGCTTCGGTGAAGCTTCTTTTCAGGATGTCTTCGCTAAAATTAAGCTATTTAGACGTATTTCTTTGTTAATTTCATCGATATTACTCTTTAGTAGCATTACATGGGGTTTATATTTTAACTTAAAAACTAACTTCCTTTAACCTGAGCGATATTCGACTTGTAAGCTTTAAAATGATCAATAATTTTTTAAAAATGGGTGGCGCCCCTGAGGGGTACGATGCAGCCTTAATTGTAAAAGAATTTGAAAAATCTGGTTCTCACCTTCTCCACGTGGCTCGCGACGATAAGCGAATGGCAGCAGTTAAAGATGCTTTGTCTTTTTTTGCTCCAGATATCCCAATAAAAATATTTCCTAGCTGGGATTGTTTGCCATACGATCGTATTTCCCCAAATTCAGAAATATCTTCGCGTAGGTTATCTCTGTTAAGTGATTTAGCCCAGAATGCCTCTTCAAAATACATTATCTTAACAACTGCTAATGCGGCAACCCAAAGGGTTCCTAAGAGATCAATTCTTTCGTCTGCGACTTTCAAAGCCGAAGTAGGTCAGCGTATAGATCTAAATTTGCTATACTCATTTCTCAGTAAAATGGGTTTTTCGAAAACCTCTACTGTTTCTGAGCCTGGGGATTACGCCGTAAGGGGTGGGATTATCGATATATTTGCTCCTGGTGAAATCGGGGCCATTAGGCTTGATTTGTTTGGTGATGTCTTAGATGGCATTCGTCAATTTGACCCAATTTCTCAGAAAACAGTGTCGAAAATGTTAAAAGTAAAGCTGTCTCCTGTTTCTGAGGTTATTTTTGACGAAGCCTCAATTGCCAGGTTCAGAAAAAATTATCGAAAAGAGTTTGGCGCATCACACACGAAAGATATCTTGTATGAATCTGTCAGTGCCGGAAATAAATATCAAGGTGTAGAACATTGGCTTCCGTTTTTTCATGATGAATTGGAAACTATTTTTGATTATTTGCCGGGCTCAACTGTAACTCTTGATGATAATATAGATGCTGCGCGCACTTCTCGTTGGGAAGTTATTCTCGATCAATTTCAATCCAGAAAAGAGAATTTAGATCAAAAAAATAGATTAGATTCTGTTTACAAACCAATAGAACCAGAAAAGCTTTATTTAAATGAAAGTGAATGGATTTTTTCATTAAGTTCTCGCAAAGTATTACAGTTTAGTCCATTTTCGCTAACTCCGGGTCCTGATATTCTAGATGCAGGAAGCTCAATAGGCAAAAACTTTTCTATTGAGAGGCAAAACGAAAATACAAATATTTTCAGTGCATTATCCTCTTATATTAAATCAGAATTAATGGCCAAGCCAGTTATTGTTGCTAGTTATACCGATGGTGCTCGAGAGCGATTAAGAGGATTACTAGAAGATGAAGGGTTAAACGTAGCGTATCTAATTCAAAACATAAGCCAAGTTGATAAACCCGGTCTATTTCTGGTGGTTTGGAATTTAGAACAAGGCTTCAAAACTGATACTATTACGGTTATTTCAGAGCAGGATGTTCTAGGTGAAAGGTTAATTCGACATTCGTCTAAACGCAAAAAAGCAGAAAATTTTTTAACGGAGGCAACGTCTCTTACGTCTGGTGATTTAGTTGTCCATGTGGATCACGGTGTTGGAAAGTTCCATAACCTTGAGGTTATCAGTGCAGCCGGGGCTCGTCATGAATGCTTGGTGTTAGAATATGCCGAGAATTCTAGACTTTACCTTCCTGTCGAAAATATAGAGTTGCTTTCGAAATATGGCCAGGACTTTGGACATCTAGATAAGTTGGGTGGAGCAGCTTGGCAGGCAAAAAAAGCTAAACTTAAACAAAGAATTAAAGATATTGCAGAAAGATTAATTCGTGTAGCTGCTGAGAGAGAATTGAGAACCGCTCCTATATTTGAACCTCCACCTGGAGTTTGGGATGCATTCTCCGCCAAATTTCCTTATCAAGAAACTGATGACCAGATGAATGCTATCGCAGACGTTACCGGCGATTTAACATCGGGGCGTCCAATGGATCGGCTTGTCTGTGGAGATGTGGGTTTTGGGAAAACAGAAATAGCAATGCGAGCAGCATTCTTGGCGGCCATCGCGGGCTTTCAAGTTGCTGTTATTGCTCCAACAACGCTCTTAGTGAGGCAACATAGCAAGAGTTTTTTGGACCGATTTCGTGGTTTGCCAATTGAGATTAGACAATTATCCCGTTTTGTTTCGAAAAAAGATGCGGAGAAAACAAGAACTGAGATACAAAATGGAACAGTCGATATTGTTGTTGGAACACATGCACTTTTAGCGCAGAGTGTAAAATTCAAAAACCTGGGCCTTCTGATCATAGATGAAGAACAACATTTTGGGGTACAACATAAAGAGCGGCTAAAACAATTAAGAAGCGATATCCATGTCTTAACCCTTACCGCTACCCCAATACCGCGAACCTTACAGTTATCTCTTGCTGGTGTTCGTGATCTATCCATTATCGCAACACCACCTGTGGATAGGTTGGCAATTCGAACATACATAAGTGAGTTCGATACCATTACTGTTAGAGAAGCATTGCTTCGTGAGCGCTTCAGAGGCGGCCAATCATTTTATGTCGTGCCTAGGGTTGCTGACCTTGACGAGATTGAACTTTTTCTTCGAGATCATGTCCCTGAGGTTTCATATGTTATCGCTCATGGCCAATTGCCTCCTGGTGAATTAGATAATCGAATGAACTCTTTCTATGATGGTAAATTTGACGTACTCCTTGCCACCACTATTGTTGAAAGCGGTTTAGATATTCCATCGGCAAATACGATCGTGGTTCACCGAGCTGAGATGTTTGGATTAGCACAGTTGTATCAAATAAGAGGCCGTGTTGGTCGTTCGAAACTACGAGCCTATGCTTACATGACCACTAAGGTTAGGGCGAAAATGACAACTGCATCTGAAAAAAGGCTGAAAGTGTTAGCATCCCTTGATGCTTTGGGCGCAGGATTCTCATTAGCTAGCCAGGATTTGGACATAAGAGGTGCAGGTAATTTACTTGGAGAAGAGCAATCTGGTCAAATTCGTGATGTTGGTTACGAGCTCTATCAATCAATGTTAGAGGAGACGATTGCAAAAATCCGAGATGGTGAGATTGATGTAATAACTTCAACGGATAGTCATTGGTCACCGCAAATAAATTTAGGAGTTTCAGTTTTAATACCTGAAACCTATGTATCGGATTTAGATGTTCGTTTAGGTCTATACAGGCGTCTTTCTAGTTTGACTAAAAAAGTTGAGTTTGAGGGGTTTGCGGCAGAGTTAATAGATAGGTTCGGAAAATTACCAAGCGAAGTAAATACTTTGTTATTGGTTGTTAGAATAAAATCTGTTTGTAAAAAAGCGGGTATCAGCAAGCTTGACGGTGGTCCAAAAGGAGCCACAGTGCAATTTCACAACGATAAATTTATATCGCCGGAAGGTTTGGTTGATTTTATTAAACAGCAAAATAATATGGCACAAGTCAAAGATAATAAACTTATAATTAAACGAGACTGGCAAAAAAATTCGGATAAATTTAAAGGAGTGTTTTCTATAGCCAAAGATTTGGCTGAAATAGCTATCTCTTACGAGAAAACAAAATCTACAAAAATTAAAAATTAAATTTAATAGATTTTTAATTACCTGGTATTCTCAGTCAGTCGCCTTTTGACATAAGTTGTTACATGATCGATCATGGGGTCCATAAAAGGTTCTTCGTAAAAGTGGCCTGCTCCGTCAAGTTGTGTATGAGTTATAGTTATACCTTTTTGTTCATGAAGTTTTTCAACTAATATTTCGGTATCCTCGGGAGGCGCAATCCGGTCTTTTGTCCCGTTGATTATCAAGCCAGAAGATGGGCAAGGTGCCAAGAACGAAAAGTCATACATATTAGCGGGAGGTGATGCAGAAATAAAACCTGTGATTTCTGGTCTTCTCATCAAAAGCTGCATTCCAATCCAAGCCCCAAAAGAAAAGCCAGCTACCCAACAATGCTTGGAATTATTATTCATAGACTGCAAATAATCCAGAGCGCTAGCGGCGTCAGATAGTTCTCCAACACCTTGATCGTATTCTCCTTGAGATCTGCCGACGCCTCTAAAATTAAATCTTAGAACAGTGAAACCCATATTAAAAAAAGCATAGTGAAGGTTGTAGACAACTTTATTATTCATGGTGCCTCCAAACTGAGGATGGGGATGCAAGATTATGGCAATAGGAGCATCTCGGTCTTTTTGTGGATGATACCGACCTTCTAATCGGCCTTCAGGACCAGGAAAGATAACCTCTGGCATTATTTTAAACTCCTAATACTTAATATAGTTTCGTTGACTTACACTGAAAGCAAATTTAGAAGAATTCTAAACTTTAGAAACTTACCTCAGATGCACTTAAGCGGTGTAGCTGCAAAGGTCAATAAATACTGAATGGGTTTAAAATGAAGCTTAGTACAAAAGGTCGTTATGCTATGGTTGCAATGGCTGATATAGCTCTTTCGACTACAAACAACTTGGTAACCTTGGGCGAAATTTCCAAAAGGCAAAATATTTCAATGCCATATCTTGAACAGTTATTTGTGAAACTTCGAAGGTCAAAATTGGTGGTCTCAGTAAGAGGTCCAGGTGGTGGGTATAAGTTAGCTAAAACTCCCCATCAAATTCGAATAGTTGATATTTTAACCGCAGTAGAAGAAAGTGTTGACGCAATGAGCCAAGGTGCTGGTGCCTCAGGAGGCCTTTCCGGATCTCAAGCTCAATCGATGACAAATCGGCTTTGGGAGGGATTAAGTGCTCATGTCTTCGTTTATTTGCATCAAACCAGGTTATCTGATGTGATCGATAATGAGCTCGCGCCTTGTCCAGCGATACCAAATATTTTCTCTGTAATTTCTGATACTGCATGAGAATTTATCTCGACCACAATTCAACAACACCATTACGAAATGAAGCAAAGCAGGCAATGATTGACGCTATGACTGTCGTCGGCAATCCTTCCTCGGTTCATTTAGAGGGTCGCGTTGCAAAAGCTCTTATTGAAAATGCTCGGATGAAAATTGCAGAGGCTATTGGAGCTGTTGGAGCTGATATAATATTTACATCTGGAGCAACTGAGTCTGCAGCATTGGCTCTTATCGGACGAGATATTGTATGCTCGAGAATAGAACATGAAGCCGTCACAAGTTGGTGTGATGTTGAACTTTTGGTTAATCGATATGGTTTGGTAGAAGTTAAAAAACCTAGTCAGTCGGCTCTACAGATTGCTAATTCTGAGACTGGAATAATTCAAACCGATGTCGCAGGTCTGTGGCTTTCTGATATGACGCAAGCTTTTGGAAAGGTTCCGCTCGCTTTCAATTGGCATGATTGTCATTGCGCGATGATCTCTGCTCATAAGATTGGTGGTCCCAAGGGCGTAGGTGCTTTGATTGTAAAAAGGGGAACAGAATTAGCTGCTCAGATTAAAGGGGGTGGGCAAGAGATGGGTCGACGATCCGGAACAGAAAATGTTTTAGGTATAGTAGGGTTTGGAGCTGCAGCTGAAGCAGCTGAAAAAGATCTGGTCAGTGGTAAATGGGAAAAGATTTCACAATTTAGAATGATTCTAGAAAATATGATTGAAGAATTCTCAGATGTTCCTATCTTGATAGGTAGGGATTCTGATCGATTACCCAACACGACTTGTTTAGTGACACCTGGATGGAAAGGGGAGACACAAGTGATGCAAATGGACTTAGAGGGCATTGCAGTTTCTGCAGGTTCCGCTTGTTCGAGTGGAAAAGTTAGGTCTAGCGACGTTCTGAAGGCTATTGGTTTGTCAGAAAATGATGCGTCTTGTGCGATTAGGATTTCTTTGGGATTGGATACTACAGAGGAAGATGTTGAAAGGTTTGCTAAAACCTGGATAAAAAAATATGAAAACAACCTGAAAAGAAAAAATTATATTTAAATGAGGGCCTTGATGGCAAATTTTGAAAGCGTAGAAGTGAAAGAAGGTGTGGATCAGGAAACTGTAGACGCTGTCCGAGAAGTTGGTGGCGCTTATAAATACGGGTGGGAAACTGATATTGAGATGGAGTATGCTCCAAAGGGCCTCAATTCAGATATTGTAAAGCTAATAAGTGACAAAAATGAAGAACCCGAATGGATGACTGATTGGCGTATCAAAGCCTTTAATCGATGGGAAAAAATAAAAGAACCGAAGTGGTCCATGGTTAATTATCCTGAAATTGATTTTCAGGACCAATACTATTATGCGCGACCAAAATCTATGACTGAAAAACCAAAATCTCTTGACGAAGTGGACCCAAAATTACTCGCTACTTATGAAAAACTAGGAATACCTCTGAAGGAACAGATGTTACTAGCTGGCGTGGAGGCTAGTGACGATATTGAGCAAGGTGAGCGCAAAGTTGCGGTTGACGCTGTATTTGATAGTGTTTCGGTTGGAACTACCTTTCAGAAAGAGTTGAAAAGTGCTGGTGTTATCTTTTGCTCGATATCCGAGGCTATTCGTGAGCACCCTGAATTAGTGAAGAAATATCTTGGAAGCGTAGTCCCCGTTACAGATAACTACTATGCAACATTAAATTCTGCTGTTTTTTCTGATGGATCTTTTGTCTACATTCCGCCCGGTGTTCGCTGTCCAATGGAACTATCTACTTATTTTCGCATAAATGCAGAAAATACAGGGCAATTCGAAAGAACACTTATTATCGCAGACAAAGGCAGCTATGTGTCTTATCTTGAGGGGTGCACCGCTCCAAAGAGAGATACGGCTCAATTGCATGCTGCCGTTGTGGAGATTATTATCGAAGAAGATGCCGAAGTTAAATATTCGACGGTTCAGAATTGGTATCCCGGTGATGAAGATGGGAACGGTGGGATCTATAATTTTGTTACAAAAAGGGCTGATTGCCGAGGAGATAGATCTAAAGTGATGTGGACCCAGGTAGAAACAGGTTCAGCCGTTACTTGGAAGTATCCTTCTTGCATTTTGAGAGGTGACGATAGCCAAGGTGAGTTTTATTCCATTGCAATCACAAATAACCACCAGCAAGCCGATACTGGCACCAAAATGGTGCATTTGGGTAAAAATACAAAATCTCGGATTGTTTCCAAGGGCATAAGCGCGGGGTTTGCGCAAAATACTTACCGAGGATTGGTGTCTATGCACCCAAAAGCAAAAAATAGTAGAAACTACACACAATGTGACAGTTTACTAATTGGCGATAAATGTGGAGCCCATACAGTCCCTTACATTGAAGTGAAAAATAACAGTTCCCGTGTCGAGCACGAGGCAACCACTTCAAAAGTTGACGATGATCAGCTATTTTATTGTAGGCAAAGAGGAATGGATGAGGAAGAAGCTGTTGCTCTCGTGGTTAACGGATTTTGCAAAGATGTTCTCCAAGCCCTCCCAATGGAGTTTGCAATGGAAGCACAACAACTCGTTGCGATTAGCTTAGAAGGAAGTGTTGGCTGACAATAAGCAAATCTTTCTAAATTATGTGAACCCTATTATTTTAAAATTGTGCCAATGCTAAGGACACTAGATGTTAAAAATTAAAAACTTACGTGTAAATCTCGAAGACGAAAACAAGGAGATTTTGAAAGGTGTAGACCTGACAGTTGAGGCTGGTAAAGTTCACGCTATCATGGGGCCAAATGGATCCGGAAAATCGACTCTGTCATATGTATTGTCTGGTAAAGACGGGTATGAAGTTGTTGGGGGAAGTGTATCACTGAATGACGAAGACATTCTGGAAATGGAGCCGGAAGAGCGAGCCGCCGCGGGATTATTCTTAGCTTTCCAGTATCCTGTGGAAATTCCGGGTGTTGGAAACATGACATTTCTGAGGACCGCAGTTAACGCTCAGCGTAAGGCGAGGGGCGATAAAGAAATGAGTTCAACAGAATTTTTAAAAGAAGTAAGGGAACGCGCTAAATCATTGCAAATTGATGCTGAAATGTTGAAGCGTCCAGTAAATGTTGGGTTTTCAGGTGGTGAGAAAAAACGTAACGAGATTCTTCAAATGGCAATGTTAGAACCTAAGATGTGTATATTAGATGAAACAGACTCAGGTTTAGATGTTGATGCTATGAAGTTGGTTTCGGAGGGTGTTAATTCTCTTCGTGACGCTGGGAGAGGTTTTTTAGTGATAACGCATTATCAAAGGTTACTTGATCATATAAAACCTGATGTCGTTCACATAATGGCAAATGGAAGGATCGTTAAAACTGGAGGTCCTGAGTTAGCGCTAGAAGTTGAAAATAATGGTTACAGCGAAATCCTTGCGGAGGTCGCTTAATGGCGCTCAAGAAAGAAAACTTTGATCTTTTAGATATTGCAAAGTCTCAAGTAGTAAATTTTCAAAAGGGATGGAATAAAAATGCTAGGGAAAGTGCATTAGCTAGACTTATAAATATGGGATTACCAAACCATCGGGATGAATATTGGAAGTATACAAATCCAGGTGATTTGATTTCGGGAAATGTTTCTGTTCCCTCAGTAAAAAATTTAGAAGATGCAAACTCTTTTCCAGAAATAAATGCATTAAAAATTGTTTTCTGTGATGGTATTTTTAATTCAGAGTTATCCGATGATTTAACAACAGAGAATATCAGTATAAGCCGCCTGTCAGATGCCGAAGATTTACATTGGGCTCAAAATTATTATGGAACGCTGGAGAAACAGGGGCAAATACCTGTAAGTCGACCTTTAGCGGCCTTAAACACTGCCGTGGCTTCCGATGGAGTCTTGGTTCATGTAAAAGGAAACATCGAAAGACCAGTACTAATCCTAGGGATGCATAACAATCCATCTGAAGCGGTTCTCCACCATCTAATTAAGGTTGATCAGGATTGTTCTATTACACTTTTGGAAAGCGGCCCTTTTGCTACAAAAGTTAATACAGTGATGGAAGTTTTTCTCGAACAAAGTGCAAGTTTCCAACACGTGAGGACCCAAGGTAGGGATCATGATCGATGGGCGGTAACTCATATTTTTGCGGATATTCAAGAAAAAGCAAAATTCAAGTCTTTTACACTCACTGCTAATGGTGTTTTGACCCGGAACGAATGTATTTTAGCTTTATCAGGTAACGAATGCGTGGCTCATGTGGCTGGGGCTTCGGTAGGAGATGGAAAACAATTTCACCATGACGACACAGTGTTTGTTACTCACGACGCTGTCGCCTGTGAGAGCAGACAGGTATTTAAAAAAGTTTTGAGAAACGGTGCTACAGGTGTGTTTCAAGGAAAGATTTTAGTTAAAGAAGGGGCGCAAAAAACAGATGGGTATCAAATTAGCCAATCATTGTTGCTCGATGATGATAGTCAATTTTTAGCTAAACCAGAACTCGAAATATACGCTGACGATGTGATTTGTTCACATGGGTCTACTTCGGGGGCTATCGATGAGCAGGCTTTATTTTATCTTTGTAGTCGTGGGATCTCAAAAAACGACGCAACAGATATGCTTACTCTGGCTTTTTTAGCTGAGGCAGTTGATGAAATTGAAAATGAAGATGTAGCTAACATTATGGTAGAAAAAATAAGTGCTTGGTTGGAACGGCGCAAAAATTAATGTCAGTCGTAATCAATATCTCTAAAACCTACTACAAGCCAATTCAGACTTATTCTAAATTATTCGCATCTGGCGCTTCTGAAAAAGAAAATTTAGCATATTTGGTAGGTGGTTGCTTTATAAGTTTCGTTGCTGAGTGGCCAGCCCAGGCTAGGCTGGCATTTACAAACCAACAACCGGTTGACGAATTGATGGGAGCCATTTTGCTTTCAAACTTATTTCTACTTCCTTTAATCTTTTATTTGATTTCAATGATTGTTTATTTTTTTGCAAAAATTTTCAGAAGTGATATTTTGGGTCTCGAGGTAAGGTTGATAATTTTTTGGGCATACTTTGCTGCAACACCAATATTGTTACTTGTGGGACTAGTTGAAGGATTTTTAGGTAAGAATTTTCAATACTTTATTATTTCTGGGATCTGGCTATCAGTCTTTTTGGCATTTATTTATTCGGGATTTAAGGGGCGCTCTAGATGAGTTTATCTTTCAAATCTCTTTTTGTAGAGACTATTACAGCTCCCAGGGACGCAGCTCAGCGGATAATCGATTTAGGAATAACGCGTCAGACGTCAATTATATGCGTAATTTTTACTATTTGTATTACCGTCATTTTATTCTTTTTAGATTTAAATAGTTCCCCAAGCTCTATAATTCTTCCATTACTGATGCATCATCCTTTGGTATTAGCCTCTGTTATGATTTTTGGTACGCTATGGTCTGCATTTGTCATAGGTTTTTTTGGTAAAATTCTGGGTGGAAACGAAAATATTGACAATATTTTAGTGCTTTTAGCCTGGGGGCAGGTGATACAAGTTGGTTTTCAGGTGATAGCTACCTTGATCACTTTTCTCTCACTTCAATTAGCAGCCTTATTTCAGCTTGGGGTTTTCTTTATCTATATATGGATATTTGTTTCTTTTATAGACGTTGCTCTGAAGCTTGAAAATTTGTTTAAGGCATTTTTTGTTACGTTTTCTGGCTTAATTGCAGCCTTTATAAGCGTGAGTATGGTACTGTCATTAATTGTAGGATTATTTAATGTTTGATGTGTCGCAAATAAGAACAGACTTTCCAATTCTTGCGCGAAAGGTTAATGAAAAACCATTAGTGTATCTGGATAATGGCGCTTCTTCACAAAAGCCTGATGTGGTTATTGATGCGGTGAAACGCGCTTATTCAGAAGATTATGCTAATGTTCACAGAGGGTTACATTACCTTTCTAATCTCTCTACTGAAAAGTATGAGAGTGTTCGTGGAGTGGTAGCTAGATTTTTAAATGCCTCTGATGAAAACGAAATTGTCCTTAATTCAGGTACAACTGAGGGGATCAATATGGTGGCCTATGGTTGGGCTATGGAGCATCTGAAACATGGTGACAACATCGTTCTGAGTATTATGGAACATCATGCCAATATTGTACCCTGGCATTTTTTACGTGAAAGAATGGGTATAGAATTGAAGTGGGTGGATATTGATGACCATGGTAATCTTGACCCTCAGTCAGTTATTGACGCAATTGATAAAAATACGAAATTGGTTGCGGTTACGCATATGTCTAACGTGCTAGGTACAATAGTTGATGTGAAGACTATATGCCATGCCGCGAAATCTTTTGGAGTAGCAACCCTTATAGATGGTTCGCAGGGGGCAGTTCATTTGCCTGTTGATGTTCAAGAAATTGGGTGCGATTTCTATCCAATCACAGGACATAAGTTATGCGGACCAAGTGGTTCTGGTGCGATTTATGTTAAAGCTGAAAGAATGGAGGAAATGCGTCCGTTCTTAGGCGGTGGTGATATGATTAAAGAAGTCCACAAGGATAGTATAATATACAATGACGCTCCGATGAAGTTTGAAGCTGGAACACCTGGAATTGTTGAAACTATAGGCTTTGGGGTGGCATTGGATTATATGATGAATGTTGGATTAACAAATATTGCGGCATATGAAGCTGAATTAGAGAATTATGCATATGAAAGATTGACTGCATTGAATTGGCTTAATCTTCAGGGTCAACCAAAGAAAAAAGGGGCTATTTTCTCCTTCACAATGGAGAACGCTGGTCACCCACATGATATATCGACGATCCTAGATAAAAAGGGAGTAGCTGTTAGGGCTGGTCAACATTGTGCTGGACCACTTATGGATCATATGGGAATAACTGCATCTTGCCGGGCATCCTTTGCTTTTTACAATACTAAATCTGAAGTTGATACCTTGGTAGAAGCCCTTCACGTGGCAAATGATCTACTAGGGTAATTCGGTATTTTTTAGATTAGGCTGTGTAACTGGTTAAATTTCATCAGTTTTCAGTATGTAAATTATTAGTAATATGGACACTAATAGACCGAAAGCAGCAAAATATTTTAAAAAAAATAAAACTGGATCGATCATAAATATGCTTGTTGCACATAAAAGAGCAAATAGCATTGCAAAAAAAAAGGGTGTTATTTTACCTTTTAAGGTCATCTTTTTTTGAGTTTTTTTGCTCATTCTATCACAACACATCCATTTGTAATCGATATAGTTCTGGTAGAAGATTTTACAAATTGTTATAGAGAAAAACTAAATATTCTTACTGTCTAAACGCGTCATCTTTGAGTTTGGCGATTGGCTGCCAGAAATATTCTAGAACAGTTTGTTGGCCCCTAATTATATCGACCTGCGCAATCATACCTGGGTTAAGTGGCACAGTATCTCCTATACTATCGATTAAGTTATCAATCAGCTCAACCTCGATTGCATACATATACGATTGCTTTTCTTCCCTATATACCGCGTCAGCTGAAACCTTTAACAAACGGCCAGTTAAATATCCATATTTGGCGGCATCGTAGGCTGTTAAACTGACACGGGCTTTTTGACCGACTTCAATCTTTGCTATGTCTTTAGGATCAATAAAGGCCTCTACGATAAGATCGTCTGCCGATGGAACAATCTCTGCAATTATTTCCCCAGTTTTGATCACTGTTTCTTCATCAGAAACGGGCAAGCTATTTATTATACCATCAGAAGGTGACCTGATTTCAGTTTGTTTGAGTTTTTGTTCTAAAAGAGGAATTCGGGTGTCAATTTCTGACAGTTCATTGACATAAGTGGCCCTTTCTTCAAAGATATTGCGCTCATATCCAGATTGAAGTGCCTCTATTTCAGCTTCAAGCTTTAGATAACCGGCATCTGTTTCAAGAACTTTGGCCTCTAAAACGTGAATTTCTGAAGTCAATTGAGCCCTTTCTCTTTTTAAACGGAATTTTTCTGAAGCTCCTAAAGCTCCAGCTTTTATTAAAGGGGATAATTCTTTATTTTCTTCGTTAACTAGTATTAACAGCTCTTTTGCGCCTGAAAGTTGTTCTTTAATGGTAGCTAAGCTTTTCTCTAATTGATCACGTTCGCTTTCAATCGAGAAAAGAAGAGATCTCAAATTAGAGCGATTTGCTAAAAATAAAGCTAATTGAGACTCGCGTACATTTTCTGCAAAGCCGTCCAAACTTTTAGCTAATTGATTTTTGGTAGAATTTTTCAATTCTGCATCTAACCTCACCAACTTTGCAAGTAAGCTATTTTTTTTTGCTTTTATTTCTTTTAACGACCCTTCTGCAGCAGTTGAATTAATCACGGCAAGTAGTTGATTATTTGATACTATATCACCCTCATTAACAAATATTTTTGTAACTATTCCTCCATCAGGTGCTTGAACTAATTTGTTCTGACCCTCTGCAATAAGACGCCCTTCGCCTCGTGTTATGAGATCAAGTTGGGTATGTTTAGCCCAAAAATATCCGGCAGCTAGTAAACCTAAGAGCAATGCAATCATAAATTGGTTGAGATATTTCGCCATATAAATCCTAATTATTTTTCGCTTGTTGCTCTTGATTTTGAGTAACAAGGGAGATGTATTCACTCAATTTACCGTCCCATCCAATTTTTCCGTTATCAATTATGATAACTCTATCACATATGTTCATAACATTTGGTTTGTGGGTTACTGCTAATATTGTTTGTTCAGCGCTATTTTTCTGTAGGCTAGCTAGAAAGGTTGCCTCCATATGGGAGTCCATTGCGCTCGTTGCCTCATCAAGTAATAAAATCGAAGGTTTTTGTAATAGCACCCTCGCGACGCAAATAACCTGCTTTTGCCCTCCTGAGAGATTGGATCCTCGATCCAGAATAGGAAATTCTAACATCTCTTCTTTATTCTCACCTAGGAAATGGGCTCCAGCATCATTCAACGCTTTACTAATTTGCTCATTGCTAAAGTCTTCGTAGCCTAGCGTTAGGTTTTCTCTGAGTGTTCCCGAAAACAACCAGCTTTCTTGAAGAACCACACCTAATGTTTTAAACAACTCGTCCCTAGGAATTGAACTGGCTTGATCACCATTAATTTGGACTGATCCAGTTTCTGGCTCCAAAAGCCCACAAACTGTTCTTAGAAGTGTAGTTTTACCAGCTCCTGAACGTCCAATAATTGCAATTTTTTCTCCTCTTTTGACGTTAAATGTAAGGCTTGTAAAAATTGGCTTACTTTCGTCAGATAACTTAATTGATGCGTTTTGCACGTCTATTGCCAAATTCTTTTCAACGTTCTCAAGGCTTACTTTAGAAAAGCGCTCTCGTCGTTGTTGGGAAAAAAATTCAACTAAATTATTGCGTGCTACGTAAGCACTGTTTGCGCGTCCTAGTGTTTGCGCCATTTTTGCTAATGGACCCAGCGTTTTGCCCGATAAGATCATTGTGGCAATGATAGCTCCCATCGAAATTCTTTGTTCGACAAACAGATGAAAGCCGTAAACTATGATAGCGATCTGAGCGAGTTGCTGAATAATACTCACGTAGTTGGTAGTTATTTGATTGAACCTTTTAGCACTATTCGTAACTTTTGAGTAATCGTCAGCTTGTGCGCTATATTTCCTTTTAATTAGT
>Ga0228617_1000802_pt1 | contig 15179 bp, 10 predicted proteins | sample 18DmetaG_FD_190061 | JGI IMG/M metagenome (GOLD analysis project Ga0228617, IMG submission 190061) | Seawater microbial communities from Monterey Bay, California, United States - 18D | ecosystem: Environmental > Aquatic > Marine > Coastal | place: USA: California | collected 2016-10-20
AGCAGGTGTAAATTCAGAAACAGATTGGCCTCGCCACGATGCTGGGGAATCTGCAAATCCAACAGTCGAAGGAAACGAAAGCCAAACAAAAAGTAATGCATACAAAAGGCTACGAAATCGAGAGAGAATACAGACAGATATAAACATGAAATACCCCAAAAACTGTTTTTCGTGATTACTCACTCAACGATGCGACTCAATTCTATCACCATACCCAGAAGTAAGGAGGCTCGGATAATGCTCAACAGTTTATGTACTCTAACAAACAGGGTGGAGCTTCCGGAGGTTGAATTGGTACAAAGGCTCCAGTGACAAACAAGAATCTCTTGATTCTTGCTATTCATCTGATCTGCAAGTCATCAAACCAATCTGTTTTGTACAACCAGAGTTATATATTCATGAAAGCCCATAGTTGGCCTTAGAATCGTGGGTGTCATCTTGATTGGCTTTACAGTGGCCATCATTTCTGGGAGATGTCACGCGCGAGCAATGAGGACGCTGTTCGACAGCTATTCAATTGTGATGTAATCACGATATTACGAACTACAAAAAGGCCTGGGCATTGATGGAGTTGGCAATACCACCATGTGTTATTCGTTGGGTGAGCAATTTGGATCCAAGAACATTCCTCCTTTTTTTAAATCAGTCCATTGAAGTTTGTGAAATGTTCCAGCGAGCTGGACACCTATCTTCATCGATCTAAGAAAATTTTACCTGGCGTGCTTGAAGGATTCTTTACGTGATTTGGCTAACTCAAACTGTTTTTGCCGTTCCGCAAACCCTGCTTTCTGTTCAATCGATGTCTGATCATAGCACCTTGAGCAACTGATACCCTCTTGGAAATATTCTGATTGTTTATCCAGTGGGCTCAGTGGAAAGCGACATGCACGACAGAGTTCATAGTCTGCCAGCTCAAGACCATGCCCCACGGCAACCCGCTGATCAAAAACAAAGCACTCACCTTCCCAAAGACTTTCATCTTCAGGCACTTCTTCAAGGTATTTCAGAATACCTCCCTGAAGGTGATAGACCTCCTTCACTCCTGCCTGCTTGAGAAATGCTGTTGATTTTTCACACCTGATGCCGCCAGTGCAGAACATGGCAACCCGTGGCTGCTCACCAGCATCAATCTTTTTCTCGAGCCATGACGGTAATTGACTAAAGGAATCCAGACCAGGATCCACTGCACCCTTAAAGGTACCGATCTCTGTTTCATAGTTGTTGCGCGTATCGATTACGAACACATCTGGCTCACTAATGAGTGCATTCCAGTCTGCCGGCTTTACATAGGTACCAACAAGTTCAGTCGGGTCAACTCCTGGGACCCCCAGAGTCACAATTTCTTTTTTCAGCCGCACGCGCAACTTCCGGAAAGGCTGTTTGTGAGCAAATGACTCTTTCCACTCGAGATCGGCGAAGCGGGAGTCTTGGCGTATGCGTTCAAGAACGTTCACTACGCCTTCTCGCGGCCCGGCAATCGTCGAATTGATGCCTTCGTGTGCTAGTAACACGATGCCAAAAACATTGTTCTCTCGGCAGCAGGATTCTATCTGGTCTTGCAGTGAGGCAAGGTCATTGAGTTGTACGAACTTATAAAAAGCAGCCACTAGAAGCGGGTCCACTGTTCTGTCCTTCGTTTCTGAAACGTGCTTGAGGGCATCCATAGTACGTGTCGCTAAGGAAGCGTCACATTCTTTGCTGCTTTCTGTATTCCGTTATCGAAATGACACTGTGTCGCGTGACACTGTCCAAGAATCTTAAAACATATCTCAGATGTTGAAAAAGAAGGCATAAATACCAGCGGAGATTCGCAATGTATGCACTTCCTCAATTACCCCTCGAAGGAATTACTAGCCTCAAAACTTTCCGAGTGTCTACCGATCAAACACTTTCGTATATGCTTTGATAGGCCGATGCGTACTGGACGTGTTGCTCCAAGAAATAGTCCCCATTTTTGAGTTTCATTCAATGACTTCTACACGCTCACATTTTTTCGTAATTCTCGCTTTTCTTTGCTCAACAGTGCCACTACTGGCGAACGAAGCTGTTGTTGAAGACGCCATGACAGTAACGACCACTCCTGCTCACCGAATGAATGAGGGCAACAAGAGAAGAGGGCCGTGGTGGAAAGACAGACATGAAGAAAAACGGGCTCTTGCTGAACAAGGTGACTGGGAACTTGTCTTCCTTGGCGACTCGATAACACATGGCTGGGAAGGGAATGGACAAACAACTTGGGACAAATACTACGGCGACCGAAAAGCAATCAATCTAGGCTTCGGTGGAGACCGCACTGAGCACGTTCTATGGAGGCTCGATCACGGAGAGTTCGACGGGTACAAACCGCGTGTCGCTGTCATCATGATTGGGACAAACAACACGGGCCATGACATGCACCCTCCAGAAGCTATCGCTGCTGGAGTTAAAAAGATTGTTGCCACAATCCAAAACAAATCTCCGGACACAAAAATTTTATTGCTTGGAATATTTCCTCGTGGAGCCACCACGGATGACCCGAAGCGAGTAAACAATGACAACACCAATGCTCTTATCAGCACAATGGCTGATGGAAAAAGAATCTTCTTCCTTAATATTAATAAGGAGTTTTTGACCGAAGATGGTGTGCTGACAAAAGAAATCATGCCAGACCTCCTTCACCCAAAAGAGAAGGGCTATGCGATCTGGGCTGAGGCTATGGAACCTACGCTGGCACGACTTTATGACATGAAATAAATACCCCGATTGATAAATTTCATGTGCGTACTGCCTCATGGCTAATCTTTATAAACTCATCCAACGTTTTTGAGATCACCACACTTGGGATTTGTAACTTCTAACGATTTCCTTATCGGCAACGAGCACTTCCTGATTGGCTTCGCAAAAATGTTGAGCAAAGTGTCCTTGTCAAAAAAAAAGCGTCTGACAAAACAGAACGATGACACCCTCACTACTTTTTTCCGGGTTTTTGCAAGCAGCCCGTTTTGCAGCAGCCCATTCTTGTCACCGGGCCTCTCGCACGAGATAGAATCTCGGCAGAATTCATTTCATTTGCTGAAATATTCGATTGGTTCTGGATCTCCCCACCACTGGAGGCTTGGCCATGACAATTTTGCTCAAGTTTGCAGTACTTGCGACAGTACTTCTATCGGGATGCACCGTCACGCCTTCTCGATCATCGCTTGCAGTAAACAAGACTATTGATCTTGATAAACAACCACTAGATGGAGCTCAGATCGAATTCCGAATGGACTGGATTCGATAGCTCAGCGCAGAAAGACTTCTACTTAGGTATTTGAACGGGACTACTTTGGACCCCAAGAAGGAAGGCCAAGCTCTTCTCTTCTCCTTTTCATTGCTGAAAAATATTCACCAAACTTGGCTCGCTGTTCAGGCGTTGTTCGATCGATCATTTTCTTTCGCCAGGCATTCCGCTCATCCTCTGAACGATTTTTTGTCCACGGAGGTCCTTCTTTCTCACCATTATTTTTTGTAGCAGCAGAAGTTTTTGAAGAGTCTGCATCTGGCTTTTTCTTCGACCAACCTATGGCACCCATCACACTCTTGCCCGCCTCAAATGCCTGTCGCATAAACTCCATTTGACGGATTTGATTATCGAGATAGGCCTCTCTTTCAGATTGAGGCAATTCAAAGTAGTTATTCACTGTTGCCTCCATTGATTCCATCATCATTTTCTTGCCGGGCTGCATCGCTTCTGATCTCAGATCCTCTGGTAACGCAGCCACCTTTGTCATCACAGTTGTGATTGCTGTAACACGCTCAACTGCATCTGCGGCACTCGCGGGCCCCTGCGTTGGCTTAAATTTCTTTGCCAAATCTTGCTGTAGATTTTTTATTTCAGTGACACGTGGATCTTCGGCAGTGCCAAACATGCCCAGTGACCAACTCAGGGTCACGACAGCAACAACGCATGCCGTTCCTCCGACAATCCAACGCAAACGACTCGTGCCCTTCGTCTTCGCTTCTACTTTTTTTGTTTTCTTCATATTTCAAATGGGTTCGTTATAGATTTTCTGAGTATCCACCACGCGTTGGTAGCACGAGCCTGAAACACATACGACTGAGCTCTTTTAGAGATCAGATAGAATTCATGACCTTGGCACGATTCCATCAAATTTACCAGACACATTATCTTTTTGCTGCATATTGATCTGAAACGATACACATTCACGCACATACGCCATACCAGTTGTACTGAGAGTGTTATATTGAACGCTTGAGAGACCCAAAAGTTCTGAATGACCAGTAAAAAGAGGATGAACATGCCTGCACGCTGCCCAGTCATTGGACCAGTTGCTCCTTCAAAAGCTCGGCATACCGCGGCAGGTTCGCTATCGAATGCCGACTGGTGGCCAGACCAACTAAATCTACGAATACTCAAAGCACATGCTGGAGCACCTCCACCGATCGGCCACGAGTTCAACTATGCAGAAGCATTTAAAAGACTGGACTTTCAAGCACTCAAGTATGATTTGCAAACCGCCATAACGACTTCGCAAGCATGGTGGCCAGCTGACTATGGTCACTATGGACCGCTGTTTATTCGCATGGCTTGGCACGGTGCGGGGACGTACAGAACAACTGATGGACGTGGTGGTGCTGGTGCTGGTACGCAACGGTTTGCCCCACTGAATAGTTGGCCAGACAATACAAATCTTGATAAAGCTCGTCGGTTACTGTGGCCCATTAAACAAAAGTACGGGAAAAATATCTCATGGGCTGATCTCATGATGCTTGCCGGCAATGTTGCCCTGGAGTCAATGGGATTCTCTACCTTTGGATTTGGTGGCGGTCGCGAAGATGCGTGGGAGCCACCGGAAGATATCTACTGGGGACCCGAAAGCGAATGGCTCGGTGACAACCGGTACAGCGGTGAACGGCAACTTGAGAATCCTCTTGCCGCAGTACAGATGGGCCTTATCTACGTGAATCCTGAAGGTCCAAATGGAAAACCAGACCCGCTTGCAGCAGCGATCGACATTCGAGAGACCTTCTATCGCATGGCAATGAATGACGAAGAAACGGTCGCATTAATCGCAGGCGGTCATACTTTTGGAAAGTCACACGGCGCAGCACCCGCAGATCATCTCGGACCTCCCCCAGAAGGCGCGTCAATAGAAGAGCAAGGCCTTGGTTGGAAAAACAGTTTTGGTTCAGGGAACGCCGGCGACACAATTTCAAGTGGGCTTGAAGGTGCATGGACCTCAACACCAACCCGTTGGTCACATGGATATTTGCAAAACCTGTTTCAATACGAATGGGAATTAACCAAAAGCCCTGCAGGTGCCTGGCAGTGGACACCTAAGGACACATCGGCACAGAACACAGTGCCTGATGCACATGACCCGAAGTGTTCTCATGCACCCATGATGTTTACAACAGATCTTGCTCTCCGAGTTGATCCAGAGTACGAATTGATTTCTCGCCGATTCCTTGAAAATCCAACTGCATTTGCTGATGCATTTGCAAGAGCCTGGTACAAACTGACTCATCGAGATATGGGGCCAGTCACACGGCTCCTTGGACCAGAGGTTCCCGAAGCCCAACTCTGGCAAGATCCTGTGCCCAATGGTGATTATGAAATAATTGATCAACACGATGTTTCAGTTTTGAAGCAACGTATTCTGTCATCAGATTTATCCATCACAGATCTTGTACGTACGGCATGGGCGGCCGCATCAACATTTCGTGGGAGTGACAAACGAGGAGGTGCCAACGGCGCACGCATTCGGCTCGCACCACAAAAAGACTGGGAAGTAAATGACCCAACTCAATTAGCACAGGTTCTCGCTGCTCTTGAAGATATCCAAAAGGATTTCAACACCACGGCTCACAATAACAAACAGGTATCACTCGCAGACCTGATTGTTCTCGGAGGCTGCGCAGCAGTTGAAGAAGCTGCACGCCGGGCTGGATATGAAGCCTCTGTTTCCTTTCATCCTGGACGGACTGATGCGACTGATGAAATGACTGACATCGAGTCTTTTGCTGTGCTCGAACCAAAGACTGATGGGTTTCGGAATTACGTTGCCAAACATATCGATCGTCCTGCTGAGGAACTCTTGCTTGACAAAGCCGACCTTTTGACGCTCACTGCGAAGGAAATGACAGTACTTGTTGGAGGCCTTCGAGTGCTTGGGACGAATAGCGGGGGAGAGAGCCAATCTAGTCTTGGTGTCTTTACAAAGCGTCGTGAAACCTTATCGAATGATTTCTTTATAAACTTGCTTCGTCAAGATATCGAGTGGCACAAGACGGAAGAGTGCAGCAATATTTTTGCTGGAAAAAATTGTTCAACAGGCACCGTTGAATGGTATGCCACACGTGTTGATTTGATTTTTGGATCAAACGCTCAACTGCGTGCCATAAGTGAAATGTATGCGAGTGACGACGGTGAGAAACTATTCATTAATGATTTCATAAACATATGGGTCAAGGTCATGAACCTTGATCGCTTCGATTTATAATCGCGTATTCTTCAATTGTAAGAACTTCTCATCCCACCCCTATGGACACCTTCACGCCTCTCCTGATAAAGCGTCCACAATATTTTCAAAATGGCTGAATAAGTGTACGTAGCGATTCAGGATAGAGAGCATGACAGACGTGACCGCAGGTGGCACACCAACATTGGTAAGTTCTTCAAGTTTCTTGGACCTGAGTGCTTTGATTTGGGATCGAACACGTTCCCGGACAGAGGAAAATTCTCTGAGAGCATCCTGATCTTTCGTACGAAGTGCTGTATTTATCTCTTTCAAAGCTGACTGGGTGCAGTCACTCAATTCTGTAATGCAGTTTTGGAAATTTGATGAGACATCGAATCCATGCTGTCTCATCTTTTCATCCAATTGCTCAAGATTATCTATGCAGTCACTAACTGATTCGTATTCATGAGCTATTCTCAATTGCCTACGTATCTCATCCGCAACATCATGTGGCAACGCACTCACAAAAAGCTTTGTCATAAATGTCGTTATTTCTTCCTGAATAGTATCCAGCGATATCTCGTACTCTCTTAGCTGGCTACTGAGCCGACTGTCTGAGGTGTTTTTTTGTCTCAATTCCGACAAAACATCGAGCATCTTTTCACAACTGTCTCCCATTCGTTCTAGTTCTTTTTTTGATTGCTCGATCGCTAACACAGGATTATCCAGCATACGCATATCTAATCCGGTAAGACGTGGCTTCTCTTTCAATTCTTTTGACGGAACAATCCGCTCTAGGACTCGAACAAGCATCCCAACAAACGGAATAAATAACACGACATTCGCTATGTTAAAAATACTGTGGGTTGCAGCTATTGCTGGTGTCGTATTCGGAAACGTAGCGAAACCATCGACCATCACTTCTTTCAAAACATCTACATGGATAATCCACTGCACAAGTTGGATATACCATTGGAAAACAAGGGTGATCCAAAACACTCCGGTGAGATTAAAGAGGACATGAAAGTAGGCTGCCCTGCGGGCATTTGTTGTTGCGCCTAAAGATGCCAGCAATGCTGTAATTGTTGTGCCGACATTCTCACCAATAACAAGTGCGGCTGCGGTCTCATAAGATATGACCCCTTGGTAAGCAAGAGATATCGTGATCCCCAAGGTTGCTGAAGAAGACTGTACCATGGTCGTAAGAATACAGCCCACCATGCAACACTTGAGCACACCGAGATAGCTATCTGCCTGAAAGGCTTGAAACCACGTTGCGAAGTCTGGTGTTTCTTTAATGATGCCACACGCATCTTTCATGAGCTCCAAACCGAAAAACACCATTCCGGTTCCCATGAGTCCCATCGCATAGTACCGCCAGCGATCCTTCCGTGAAAACAGGTACACAAAAGCCGAGCAGCCAAGAAGTGGCAAGCCATACTTTCCGATTTTAAGGACTAATATCCATCCAGTGATTGTTGTCCCAATATTCGCCCCCATGATGACACCTACCGCTTGCACTAGGCTCATCACACCACTGTTCACAAAGCCAACAACCATAACAGTGGTAATGGAACTTGACTGAACAATGCAGGTCACAACAACCCCAACAATAATCGCAAAAAAACGATTGCCGGTTACGGTACTGATAAGCCGACGCAAGCTATTTCCAGCGACAGCTTGCATGCCCTCAGACATGAACTTCATGCCGAGCAGAAAGATACCCAGACCTCCAATGAGTTCGCCAACAAGATGTACTAAAGACGTGAGATTCACAGGAGCGTTCCAGATGGCTATTTAGTGATCTGAATAGGAGTATACTGGGGCCATACAGTCTAGAGACAAAGAAAACTTTTCATAGTTGTCTTTACAGAGGCAACATTTTGGCACATTTCATGAAGTGGGAATCGCACGATCTTGTTGTCTACAGTAAACAGAAACATAGCGTTTCTCCCGGCCCGCGGGCTCGTGAAGTTGATGCCGCCACACGAGGGGAAACCTATTCGTATACCGTAGACAAGTTTTGGGTCATTAAGCAGCTGCTTGAAGATGGACAACTGCTTCTCATCACGCGTACTGGAAAGCAACACGCGATTCACCCAAATGATCCAAATCTCCGGAAAGCCACACTCTGGGAGAGGTGGTATTACCGCCAACGGTACCGAGAAATAGAAGCTCTTCTCTCAAATGAAAAGTAATTTTGTTTCATTCGCTTCATACGAAAGCAAATGATCTTTGAAGAGACATACAAATACTCACGAAAACCACACACAAATGAGTATGTTAAGGGATTGGTGAAGATTGAAACTTTGTCACTTTTCCATAATTCAAGGTGATGACTGTATGGACTTTCTTGCTTGTAAAATAAATCTCCAGACCCTTCTGATTTTTCTTTTACTTATCTTCCCTGTAGGGAACCTTCAATCTTTTGTCTCCTCGAAGTCACTTGCACAAGAAATTGATCCTAAGTTACAGCCGTATCACTCCGTCAGTGGTGAAGTAGCCGGCTCTCTGAAGTACATCGGCTCTGATACGATGAATAATCTGGTTGCGTTGTGGACGGAAGGTTTTAAGAAATTTTACCCAAGTGTTCGTGAGGGTATCGAGGGCAAGGGTTCCTCGTCTGCACCACCAGCTCTCATGGAAGGCACAAGCACTTTTGGCCCAATGAGTCGACCTTGGAAAGCACGTGAAATTGATTCCTTCAAAGATCATTTTGGTTATGCACCGACCGTCATCCCAACCGCAATCGATATGCTCACTGTGTATGTCCATAAAGATAATCCCATCACCGGTCTTTCGCTTCAGCAAATAGATGCCATCTTTTCAAAAAATCGTAACGGTGGAATGAAAAAGGCTGTTATAACATGGGGCCAACTGGGGCTTACCGGTGCTTGGCGAGACAAACCGATACGACTCTATGGCCGGAATTCTGCAAGCGGTACATATGGCTATTTCAAAGAGCATGCTCTTTTCAAGGGAGACTTTAAACCAAGTGTCAAGGAGCAGCCGGGCAGTTCTTCTGTTGTTCAGTCAATTGCGAATGATTGTTATGGGATTGGGTATAGCGGTATTGGCTATAAAACCGCCGATGTCAGAGCGCTCCCCTTGAGCTCAACCAATCACGGCGAACAGGTTACTCCGAATGCAAAAAATGCCTACTCTGGAGAATATCCCCTCATTCACTTTCTCTATCTAAGTGTAAATTACAAGCCTGGCAGTGAACTCGAACCACTTCGTCGAGAATTCTTGAAGTATGTTCTGAGCGCAACTGGTCAAGCAGATGTTTTGAAAGTTGGCTACCTACCAGTAACACATAAAATATCTGAAAGAAGCCTTCGACGTATTGGTGTGAACTGAATGAAATCACACGTTTTGACGAAACCATACAAATACAGTAAACCGTCTGTTAGCAGACTATTAAAACGAGTGGTTAAGAGGAACGTGTTTCTTCGACTTTTTAACTGTTCGTCACTGGAAGACAGTGTTGTTTTAATTGGCTTCACTCAATTTATTTATCAGCCGTGATCCATGAATCAGCCGGCAACATATACTGGGCGCAAGAAAAGCACTGCGACACGCGCTGCAGTTTTACTCAGTGACAAAATTGCCCACTTTGTTATTACGCTAGGTGGCCTAACAACAATTGCCGCGGTCCTTCTTGTTGGTGTTTTCCTATTTGTTGTAGCACTTCCGCTCTTTCATTCTGCCACCACTGAACTGAAACAATCTATTGCATTCAATCTGCCGAACAATCAACTGTTTGCTTCTGGTCTTGATGAATCCGGCTCTCTAGTTTGGTTTTGTAATACAGATGAAATTGCTGTTATTGAAATTAAGACTGGCAACAAACTTCTTTCACGTTCGACAGAGAGTTGCGGGCTTCAACAAGCTTCTTCTATTTACCAACCCCAAAGTAATCTACAGTCGGCTTTTGGTTTTGCGGATGGCACAATTCGCACCGGACGAATTGGTCTTGTTACTTCGTATGTTCCTCAAGCAAAAATTCCACGGCAGGCAGAATCTCTAAACGTTGGTGACCTTATCACCATAGATAATGTGATTTATCTTCGGTCATCAAAGAATATAACGAAAAAAATTGTGCTTCGGGCTGACCTGGATGAACCTCTATCCGCCGGCCTAACACGACCGATCATCAATATTGACTTGGCAATGACTACAAACGGTTTCTGCATCGCAGCGATTGATGATCGAGGAAATATACATGTTGAAAAAAGCTCTTTTCAAAAAAATCTGATCACTGATGAAAGTTCCGTAAGCACGTTAGAAACTACTCTCGAGGAAGAGAAAGACCACTCAGATTTTCGTTTTGTTCGGGTTTCTGGACTTGGAGATCAACTGTTTGTGTTTACTCCATCTGGATTCTTCAAGCGTTTTGTCATTCGAGATGTAACAAGCCCGGTATTAATGGAGCAGCGTCAATTGCTTCAGAAAAACCGAACAATTACTCACATCACTCGACTTTTCGGTGGATCTTCTTTCGTACTTGGTGACGACAGTGGCACAACAAGCATTCTATTCACCTCCAGAGACACCGGACTCAATACAAAAGATGGTTTAGCAACGAAAATCACTGCGACATTTTCCTCTCGACCAAACGATAGTTACCAGCAAAAAAAAGATGCACGAATTACAGCTATTTCTTCTTCACCAAGATCGCGTCTTTTTGCTATAGCTTCAGCAGACGGCTTTGTTCGACTCCTGCATGCTTCAAATCACTCAATCGTGGCTGAGATTAGTCCAGAGAAAGAATCGGTTCTAACTCAAAAACCTCGCGTTCTTCTACTTGGTTCACGCGAACAAAATCTTGTTGCCTATGATGGAAAGAATCTGGCTTCTTGGGATGTCGCCCCTGGCTATCCGGAGGTTTCTTTCAACGCGCTCTTCGGAAAAATCTGGTACGAGAACTATCCGGGCAGTGACTATGCTTGGGAAACAACTGGACACGAATCCTTCGAGCCAAAATATAGTCTGGTACCGCTTTTGTTCGGGACTATCAAAGCCACTATCTACTCAATGTTATTCGCGACACCAATTGCTATTTTTGCAGCAATCTATGTAAGTCAGTTTATGACTCCCTCATGGAAGTCTCGAATAAAACCAATAATTGAGATGATGGCAAGCCTCCCAAGTGTTGTACTCGGGTTCATTGCTGGTCTCATTCTCGCTCCGCTCATTGAAAGCGGGGTGATGATTTTTGTAACAAGCCTTTTCACGGTTCCGGTCACGCTTCTCATTGGTGCTTTTTTGTGGCAGTTCTGGCCCCCCGGATTCCGCAGTCGAGTATCAAGCTGGCGATTCCCTGTTGTCCTCGTTGTTGCAGTACCTCTCGGTATTCTTCTAGGATCTGTTTTTGCAAAACCGACAGAATCTCTTCTTTTTGATGGTGACCTTTTTGCTTGGCTGAATGGTCGAGGTGCAAGCGGTTGGGGAGGTTGGGTACTTGCTTTATTTCCTGTTTCAGCGATAGTCGCCACTCTTGTAATCAGTCGATTTATTAATCCATGGATTCGGCAGCGAAGCAGGAAATGGGGACACTGGAAGACTGTTCTCGCAGCTTTCTCTGTTTTTATTGTTGGCTTTTTTCTTGCTGGCATGATCTCAATGGCTGCTGCAATGTTTCTTGATGCTTTACGATGGGAGACTCGAAGTGGCATCTTTGGCACCTACGTACAACGTAATACCATGATTGTTGCCATTGGCATGAGTTTCGCGATCATACCGCTTATATTCACAATTGCTGACGATGCTTTATCGAGCGTTCCTGATCATCTTCGGAGTGGTTCACTAGGCACTGGTGCAACCCCGTGGCAAACAACAGTTCGTATCATTTTACCCACCGCGGCAAGCGGACTCTTTTCAGCTGTCATGATTGGTGCAGGACGAGCCATTGGGGAGACAATGATTGTCTTAATGGCCGCAGGAAATACACCCATTATGGATTGGAATATTTTCAGTGGGTTTCAGACATTATCTGCAGCAATTGCAACAGAACTGCCGGAGGCAACACAGGGGTCGACACATTATCGCATCCTTTTTTTAGCAGCAGTACTTTTGTTTGTTCTGACATTTTTTATCAATACAGTAGCCGAGGTTGTACGACAACGATTCCGAAGGAGGGCACATGAACTCTAGTCGGTTTCTGAGGCACAACATCCGTTCCCCATTTTCTGGGCTCATGGCACATGGTGAACCGTGGGTATGGTTGATGTCAGGATCTCTTGCTGTCGCAGTGACGATGATTGTGGGCCTTCTGTTGTTCATAACAGTACGCGGCTCTCTTCATTTTTGGCCACGTCCACTCTACGAAATTACGCTGCGCGATGGTGAGACTTGTCTTGGTGAAGTAACGTCTCGTGAGACGGTATCAAATAATCCTCAGGAGGATGAAACATTTGATGACCGTCGCCTCGTACATATTGCTAACTTTGAATTGACGGGAACGCACTACAGATGGATCAATGAAAGCGATATCGCTACTACGCAACAACCCAAGTTCGCAACCGTAGTTGAACGGCTCGAGGGTGGCCGCTTTCATGGCTTTCCCGTGCGTGTCTTAAAAAATGGCGTTGCAGTAAGCATTGGTCCAGAAACGGCGTGGTTAAAGTACAAAGAAATTGCTCCAGCTATTCGCCAACAATTTCGTGACGCAAACCATTTAGACAAACACGAGCGAGGAGAATTACAACAACGCCTCCGAAGTGCTCGGCTTGCCATGTTTAATGCTCGGCTCAAGTATGGTACCGAGGAGAACTCCTTCGTAGATGCCGCACGAGATAAAGAAAAACAAATTTCAAAAGAAGTTGCCACACTCTCAAGTCGTCTTGACAAAAAGCTGGCATCGCTACGAAAGGTTAGTCAAGCCTGGAGCTTTGAATTTGAAACTGCAGAAGGTCATTCCGTCATTCTTCCCATAGAAGAGATCGTTCAAGCATGGCAGCCTAATAACCTTGGATTTTTGCGCACGCTCCGTGTTTATGGAGCACGATGGTGGGAGTTTCTTTCTGATGATCCACGCGAAGCAAATAGTGCCGGCGGGGTTTTCCCTGCCATTTGTGGAACAGTCAGTATGACTCTCTTCATGGCCCTTCTCGTTGCACCATTTGGAGTTCTTGCGGCACTCTACCTGCGTGAATATTCCGCCGACGGCCCCCTCACTGCTACGGTCAGAATTGCAATCAATAACTTGGCTGGTGTTCCAAGCATTGTTTATGGTGCTTTTGGTATTGGTTTTTTCTGTTACGGCGTCGGCGGATGGATTGACGAATTGTTTTTTAGTGCAAGTTTGCTTGCCGACAATCAACCAACGTATGGCACAGGTGGTCTTTTATGGGCATCACTGACATTGGCTTTACTGACGCTACCCGTCGTCATCATAGCGACTGAAGAAGCCCTGGTAGCTGTGCCAAATTCAATGAGAGAAGGATCTTACGCGTGCGGTGCCAGTAAGTGGCAAACTATTTACCGTATCGTCCTGCCGAGAGCATTACCGGGAATATTGACCGGGTTGATTTTAGCAATGGCTCGTGCAGCTGGTGAGGTTGCACCGCTCATGCTTGTCGGGGTGAAAAAGGTTGCACTGGATCTCCCTATCGATACATCGTTCCCATACATTCATCCCGAGCGAGAATTCATGCACCTTGCCTACCTCGTATACGATGTTGGCTTCCAAAGCCCAAACAGTCAGGCAGCAAAGCCTATGGTCTTCACAATTACATTGTTGCTTGTGGCTTTGATTGCTTCGCTCAATATCACTGCAATCTACATACGATCACACCTAAAGCGACGCTATGTACCTCAACACTTTTAAAAGCTCGGGGAAATACTTACTTTCAATCATTCTCTGGTAAAATATGATGATGCCTGTACAAAAAGAAAACGTATCTCCAGCCATTTCAAGCGACGGAGAATCAGGGATTTCTTCTGACCGCCTTCAAGCCGTTGCTCGGGGGGATAACGTTCCTGCTGAGCTACATGAAAGTGTTTTTGAGGCCACACCAGTCCTTAAAATCAATGCATTCAATCTCTGGTACGGCACGAAACAGGTTATTCACAACATTTCAATGCCCATTCCCAGAAATCAGGTTACGGCATTAGTTGGACCAAGTGGCTGCGGAAAATCAACGCTTCTGAGAAGTGTCAATCGAATGAATGATCTTCTTCAGAATGTGCAAGTCACCGGTGATATGCAACTGAATGGAGATTCTATTTATGACTCTCGTATGGATGTCATCGACCTTCGTAAGAGAATGGGAATGGTTTTTCAGAAACCAAATCCTTTTCCAATGAGTATCTTTGAAAATGTAGTTTATGCACTGAGAATTGATGGTGAAAAAAATCGCAGTGTACTGGAAGAGGTTTGCGAAATCAGTCTTCGTGGCGCCGCATTATGGGATGAGGTGAAAGACTGCTTGAATGATAGTGCCCTGAAACTTTCCGGAGGCCAACAACAACGCCTTTGCATCGCTCGTGCAGTAGCCGCTGAACCAGAAGTTCTTTTGCTTGACGAACCATGTTCCGCTCTTGACCCCATAGCAACAGGCAAAATTGAAGATCTCATTCAAGAACTACGTGGGCGGTACTCGGTCCTTATGGTTACGCATAATATGCAGCAGGCCAGCCGTGCCAGTGACTTTACAGCCTTTATATATCTAGGACGGCTGATTGAGTATGGCCCAACGTCAGACATCTTCACCAATCCTGTCTTACAGGAGA
>Ga0228617_1000808_pt1 | contig 15125 bp, 13 predicted proteins | sample 18DmetaG_FD_190061 | JGI IMG/M metagenome (GOLD analysis project Ga0228617, IMG submission 190061) | Seawater microbial communities from Monterey Bay, California, United States - 18D | ecosystem: Environmental > Aquatic > Marine > Coastal | place: USA: California | collected 2016-10-20
TTTGGAAACACGACTTCCGCTCAACAAAGAGGTTTGACCCTTATCCCCAGTTTTAGTATAAATTTTCATGTTCTTAGTAGGCTCGTTCTGTACGACCTTCAACGTAATACATGAAGCTCTTGTTCACGACTCGGTTTCCACCTGGTGTCGGGTAATCGCCTGTGAAGTACCAATCGCCAGGGTGACCAGGACAACTCTTGTGAAGATCTTCTATAGTCTGATACAGCACTGTAACCCTGGCATTTACCTCTGGAGGTGTTAGCAGATCGGCGATCTTGTCACTAATTTCTTGTGCCTCAAATGGCTCGTAAATCTCTTTAACGAAGTTTTGTACTTCGTGGTCGGCGAGATGGGCTTGGGCCTTACATTTTTCATAGACCGTTTGAATCACGTCTTCTTGACCGCGTTCTTTTAAAAGGGCAATTGCAGCTCTGAAGGCCACAAAATCTCCCATACGCGCCATATCTATACCGTAGCAATCCGGGTAACGGATTTGAGGAGCAGAAGAAGCAATGACGATGTGCTTCGGGCTTAATCGGTCAAAAATGCGGAGAATACTTTGCTTCAACGTCGTCCCACGTACGATACTGTCGTCAATCGCGACCAAGTGATCCGACGGTTTCACCGAACCGTGCGTTATGTCATAAACATGACTAACCAGTTCATCTCGTGAGCTATCTTCTGTAATAAACGTGCGTAGTTTAACATCCTTCCAAGCCACCTTTTCAACCCGTGGACGCAAGTCTAAAATCGCTTTCAGCTGGTCGTTCGTCGGGTTTTCTAATGCAGTAATACGGTCGTATTTCAAGGTGTTAAAATGATCTTCCATTCCTTTAACCATGCCATAAAAGCTTACCTCAGCCGTGTTTGGAATAAAGGAAAATACCGTGTCTTCTACTTCGCCATCAACAAGATCGACAATCCTTGGGATCAATCTACGTCCCAGTTCGATGCGTTCGTTGTAGATGTCTTTATCGTTTCCTCGAGAGAAGTAAATTCGCTCAAAAGAACATGCTTTAAATTCCGTTGGAGTTTTGATTTCGTCAATCGAAACCTCCCCATGATGCTTCACAATAAGTGCATTTCCTGGGGGCAATTCTGTGATTTGCTCAGATTTTAAGTTCAGTGCCGTTTGTATCACAGGGCGTTCAGACGCCACAACAACTATTTCGTCATCGTAATAATAGTAGGCCGGTCGAATTCCAGCAGGATCGCGTAACACGAAAGAATCACCGTGTCCAGTCATCCCTGCCATTGCGTAGCCGCCGTCCCATTTTTTAGAGGCGCGGCGTAGGATATCTGCAAGGTCTAATCGGTTGGCGATTTCTGCCGTGGCCTCTTTTTTAGAATAGCCCTCTGCCTTGAGCTCGTAGTATAAATCGTCATTAGCTTCATCAAGAAAATGACCAATTTTTTCCATGATTGTAACCGTATCCGCCTTCTCTTTAGGATGCTGACCCAATTCAACTAATTCATTGAAAAGCTCATCAACATTAGTCATATTAAAGTTTCCCGCAACAATCAAATTACGAGTTGGCCAGTTGTTTTGTCTTAAAAAAGGGTGGCATGCTTCGATCGTATTCCCGCCGTAGGTTCCATAACGCAGGTGACCCAAAAAGACTTCTCCTGTAAAGGGAAGATTCTCTTTCAGCCATGGCACATCAGATAGACGAGAGGCGTCTCCTGCAATACCTTCTGCAATGCGCTTTTGCACTTTGCCGAAAATATCCCCAATACTATTGGTATCTACTGAGCGGTAGCGTGAAATGTAACGCGTACCGGGTGCCATATTAAGTTTAATGTTTGCAAGCCCTGCGCCGTCTTGCCCGCGGTTGCGCTGCTTCTCCATGAGGAGGTACATCTTGTTTAGGCCGTAAAATGCTGTCCCGTATTTTTCAACGTAGTATTCGAGAGGCTTTCTCAGGCGAACGAACGCTATGCCGCATTCGTGTTTGATGGGATCACTCATAGGAGGTATTAATGTGGGTCAAAATTACCGAAATTCTCGCAGCTGTACCAAGTATTTTCTAGGGGAGTAAGTTAGATAAATCCATTCCTAGCCATTCCAGTGCAGCGCCGTGCAGCAGCTTTCCTTTACGCTCCTCGCTCCACGGCATTCCGTTGATGAGTTTACCGGGTTGTAATTCGCCGAGCGGAAAAGGGTAATCGGTCCCCAATGCGACCCTGTTTTCACCCACAAGACCCACTATATATTCGAGCATCTGCGGATCATGGACTAACGAATCGAGCCAAAATTTACCCATGTACTCTTTCGGGGCAATGGGGTTATCTACAGCACAAAGGTCTGGGCGTACGTCAAATCCATGTTGCACACGTGCGAGCGTCGCAGGGAAAGATCCACCGCCGTGTGCAAAAGCAACACGCAGCTTGGGAAGTCGCTCAAAAACTCCACCGAAGATCATCGAACAAATAGCTAGCGAGCTTTCTGCAGGCATTCCGACCAACCAAGGCAACCAATATTTTGTCATTTTTTCCTTTGCCATCATGTCCCACGGGTGGACGAAAATGGCCATATCTAAATCTTGACACGCCTCAAAAATGGGAAATAACTCCGGAGCATCGAGATTCCAGTCGTTAATGTGTGTTCCGATCTGAATACCCTTTAGCCCAATTTCTTTGCACCGACGCAATTCTTCAATGGCCAAATCCGGTGCTTGCATTGGCAATGTTCCAAGGCCAACAAAACGGGTGGGGTATCGGTCGCATATTTGGGCAATGTGGTCGTTTAAAAATTGGGCCACTTCGAGCGTATCTTTAGGTTTCGCCCAATAACTAAACATCACGGGAACTGTGGACAACACCTGAACATCCACATGGTGGTGACCGCATTCTTTCATGCGCGCTTCAGGGCTCCAACAATTGTCTTCAACCTCGCGAAAAAACTCGCCATCTTTCATCATTCGAGCGCTGCAGCTCTTATGATGATCCAGCGTTATAAATCCTCCATAGCCAAACTTCTCCCTAAAATTCGGGATGTGTTCGGGCAAAATGTGTGTATGGATGTCAACCGTAAAATTTCTTGATGTAACCTGACACATACCCTAAACGAATCTTGAATCAACCTCCATAACGTGCCCACAATCCTTGCAAGTACGACTGGATTCGCTTCCATAATAGTCGCGGAAATGCGGAAGAAAGTCTTTCTCAACATCTTTCAACTCGAAATAGGTTTCGTGTAATTTTCCGTTACATTCATCACAAAACCACATTAAACCGTCCGTGAATCCACGACCCTCACGTATGCGCTCAATCACAAGACCGATACTGCCTTCGTGACGAATAGGACTGTGGGGCGTTTTTGCAGGAACGGTCATCATATCCCCTGGACCCAAATGCAGTTCATGTGCCTCACCATCCACTTGCACTTTAACCGTGATGTTGCCTTCTAACTGGTAGAAAAACTCTTCCGTTTCGTTATAATGGTAGTCTTTTCGAGCGTTTGGCCCAGCTACTACCATTACGATGTAGTCGTCCGATTCCGGGGTCAAATTCTTATTCGCCACTGGGGGCTTAAGAAGGTCTCTATTTTCATCCAGCCACTGCTGAAAATTGAAGGGTTTTGGTACAGCCATTTGAGTTTGCTTTGGGACCTCAATTTATGAAATTCAAAACCGATTTCATCCTGCCTCACCCTTCCTTATATTCGTACGGACAGATCACAGCTATGGATTTACAGAATTACATTGGAGGAAAGTTCCTTGAACCCCTTCACAAACAATACCTTACTAATACTAATCCTGCTACAGGAGAAGCCTATGGACGCATACCCAGGTCCGGCGAAAAAGATGTAAAGCTCGCCACCGAAGCTGCACGCGAAGCATTTCCTCACTGGAGCGCGCTACCTGCAGCGGAGCGAAGTGCGTGGATGTTAAAGGTCGCGAATGAGATTGAACGACGCTTGCCGGAATTGGCTCTTGCAGAATCTATCGATAATGGAAAACCGCTTTCGCTAGCCACTGCTGTGGATATTCCTCGCGCTCGGGATAATTTTAAATTTTATGCTACTGCAATCTTACACGATGCGTATGAAACTCACGACATGGGAACGCATGGGTTTAACTATACGCTGCGTCAACCCGTGGGTGTCGCCGGATGTATTTCGCCGTGGAATTTACCGCTCTATTTATTTACGTGGAAAATTGCCCCAGCCCTTGCAGCCGGTAATACGGTGGTTGCAAAACCGTCGGAAGTCACCCCTGCAACAGCTTTTTTATTGTGTCAGATTTTAGACGATATCGACTTTCCTCCTGGTGTTCTAAACATTGTACATGGATTAGGCGCGGAGGTTGGAGCAGCCATTGTTGCCCATCAAGACATTCCCATCATTTCCTTTACGGGAGGTACACAAACCGGTAAAGCCATTAGTGCCGTTGCCGCACCAATGTTTAAAAAACTAAGCCTTGAGTTGGGCGGTAAAAATGCCAACATCATTTTCGAAGATTGTGATTTCGAAGAAGCCGTTAAAACCAGTGTTCGCGCGGCATTCGCTAACCAGGGTCAGATCTGTCTTTGCGGATCGCGGATCTATATACAGCGCGGCATCTACGATAAATTCAAAGAAGCCTTTGTCGCTCGTGTTAAGGGCCTCACTGTTGGTGATCCACTCGAAGAAAGTACCAGAACGGGCGCGGTTGTGAGCAAAGCCCATTTTGAAAAAGTCCTTTCGCACATAGCCGTCGCTGAAGAAGAAGGCGGCACGCTACTCACCGGTGGCAACCCAGTCAAATTAGAGGGTCGTTGCAAAAACGGCTACTTCATAGAACCGACCGTTTTCGAAAATCTCGACGCTACATGCCGCACCAATCAAGAAGAAATCTTTGGTCCTGTAGTTACCCTCACGCCTTTTGATACAGAAGAGGAGGCACTTGCTCTTGGCAACAGCACGGCATACGGTTTGGCAGCCACGGTTTGGACAACCAACCTTCAAGTGGCCCACCGAATGGCTGCTCGTCTCCACGCCGGTATCATTTGGGTAAATTGCTGGCTGCTACGCGATCTTCGCACACCCTTTGGCGGCGTTAAGCAAAGTGGTGTAGGCCGCGAAGGTGGTTTTGAAGCACTGCGATTTTTTACTGAACCTAAAAATATTTGCATCAAATTATGATTCCACATAACCAGTGGGCAAAAGCCCTTCACCAAAGTGCGCGTGCACAACAACCCCGCAATCAATTCTCTACTCAACATACCTACACGCTCGACGACGCATATAGGATTCAGCATGCCCTTATTCAGGAGCGTATTGGTGAGGGGCACACGATCGTCGGTGTAAAAATGGGATTTACTTCAGTTGCAAAAATGAAGCAAATGGGGGTCGAGGATATGATTATTGGCCAATTAACGGATGATATGCAAATTACCAGTAAAACGCCTTTAGTACGTTCACAATGCATCCACCCTCGCGCAGAACCTGAAATCGCTTTTCGCCTTTCACAAGACATTACCTCCCCACTAAGCGTTGAAGACGTTTTAACTTTCGTAGACGGTGTTGCCTCGGCCATTGAAGTCATCGATTCACGTTACGAAAACTTCAAATTTTCCCTAGAAGACGTAGTCGCGGATAATTGCAGCTCCTGCGGATTCGCACTAGGTCCTTGGTGTGAAGTCCCGTTAGGTCTTAACGGTTTAGACATGGTCCAGTCTTTTGATAATAGGATAGTAGCAGAAGGAACAAGCGATGCAATCCTAGACAACCCATTCGAAGCACTCGCAGCAGCAACACGTTTAGCACACCAATACGGTTTACCATTGAAAAAAGGCATGATCGTTTTAGCCGGTGCCGCTACAGCCGCTCATTTTATAGATGCATCCGAAAATGTGGAAGTTACAGTCGATGGGCTAGGATCAGCACACTTCGAGGTGGTGTAAAAAGAAACGAGCCACACCGGGGTACGGAGTGGCTCGCTGAACAAAACCATGTCGCATCTTAATGAATTACTCGCTTACACTCAATTGCGATGCGAATAAATACATTACAAAAGCTGTGCCAAAATTTCTATCGACTGTACTAAAGTTTAGCTGAAAGGCTTAGCAACAACTGTGAACGGTTATAGCTTAATGGAATCCCGTTCCAATCGCCAGTATGATTTTTGAAGTTACTGTAGTACACTAAATCTATCCCTAATTTCCAAAGATCCACCCCGAGACCCACATTATACCCGGCTGATGAAGGCTCGAATGTAGATGTGAATGCATTGTCTGCGAGATAGTGTTGATAGTGCACTCCCCCCTCTGCACGTGCGAACTTTAATAAACGTAATCCCGCACTGGTCTCAAGTTGTATGAGGTTATGATCAAAACTTTCATACATCAAAACACCTCCGTTAGTGCCCGAGAGGAACTTTGAATTCTTAACATACAATGCACTGGCTCCGATGTAAAATTGGTCCCCGATAAACTGACGACCGAAAAATCCTAAATGGTACCCATCATCAGTTGCAGCGCCTTCAAAAATGGATTGCGTTGTTGACACTGCCTCATTCAGCCCAATACCCGCCATGTCAAAATTCAATCCCGTACGTAAGCCCCATCGACTTTGAGCGTTAGTGCTCATCATAAAAAATGTCAGAGTCAGGGTTAATAGATACCTTATTTTCATCACCACATCATTTGAGTCGTAGAATTACAGCAATCGTGCCAAAGCACTTTCCAGTCGGGGATTCAAAACATACAATACTTGCCGTTTATCTTCTTTCGAGCGCTCACGAAGCAATACCTCTTGACCTAGCTGCCTGATCGCTGTAGCATTCAACTGCTTGATAAATTCACTTCTTTTTCTTCTCTGCACTTCCCAAGAAACCTCATGTAAGCCTAAAAGATCATTGAAGTCCTCTGTACTTAATACCGCATTCGAACTACGCTCTAAGACCTCCCATTGTATCGTGTCGAAAATCGCACCCCGCCTTTTTAAATAGCGCCTTCTTATAATTACGGTAGCTAATATTCCTAAAAGCGAAAACAATCCGAACGATGCGAACAGTAAACTTTGATAACTGCCGTTATCTTCAATGTATAGCGGCCGAATAGATTTAGCCGCTGGTATACGCGGCTCCGCATAGTCGAAGTAATAGCCCAATGCTACTTTGTCAGAATGTTTCGGAATCAACATTCCGTCTTGAACGCTGTAGGCGCATGCAAATCCTAGCGGAGCACTATTCCCAGAGAGATTTGCGCCATTCTTCATCGTGATATCGGCAACCTCATTGCCAGCCGGATAAAGCCAATACGTTTTTAAGCCTGTCATCAGCATACACGTGCTGTCAGACAACGGATGTACCATATACCGCAACTCATCATTAAATTCTTCATTTACTTGACCATAATTCTTCCATGATCGCTTTTCAAAGTCAAATCCGTAAACTTTGCCTAGACATAGAACAAAGAGCACATCGTTCACCTTATCATAATTCGCAATCTGATAACGTCTTGAGTCAAGATCCGGCATTGTGACATAGAAGGGCGCTCTACTGTACAGGCTCCATTCCTTACGAACATCACTAAAGAATGTCATAAGATTATTCTGCATCCAGAACCCATAACCGCCAAATGAATAAACAGTATCCTTTCGAAGGAATTGATAACTGTCAAAATTATATCCGTGATGGTATGTCTCATCAACTCTCGTTACTACGCCGGCAACGGTGTCCAATTGAAAAACCTTTCCAGTTCCTGGAAAAACCGCTTTTAAACCGCCTTGCGTTGAGAACAAGTGACCGTTTATGTGTAGTTCGTTCTGATACATCTCGTAAGCAAGCGTATATTGCGGTAGCGTATCTATGTGATTTTCGTAAAACACAATATTTTCACCCGTAACAACCGAGACTCTTTGTATGGCATTCGCTCCTGCCAATTTCCAAGAAATATAACCATTTGAATATGCTGAATTCCAGCAAGTTATACTCACTAAAAGGGCAGTAATAATTCTAAATGAAATGCGTTTTATATACATGTTACACATACGTTTAAACACAAATATAAGATAGAACTTCGAGTTTCAACGCATATTTGTCACAACCAATAAATCAAGGCGACTTTATTACTACTTCAAAGAAGCCGAACCAATAAACCTGTAGTAACCCGATCCATTGACTGGATCGGGTTTTTTTTTGCCTATAGATTCCAGTTTTTGAATCATCAACAAAAAAATCCATTACCCTCAAATTTACAGGGTAGTCTGTCAAAATAATGCTGTATTATACACAAACACCCCTACATTCAAGGGGGTCTAATTCGATTTACGATATATTTTTATCATTTTATCTGATTTTTTAGGGGTGTATTGAATAAACGACATAGTTTTGCGTCAGATAATCATCAGAATGAAAAAAATAGACGCAATTATTAGGAAATCGAAATTTCACGAGGTCCGTCAGGCACTACATACTGTTAACGTGTATTTCTTCAGTTACTGGGATGTGACCGGCGTGGGTCATGAAAAGAAGGAACATCTCTATCGTGGTGTAGCCTACAGTTCATCAGATATACAAAGACGTTATCTAAGCATCGTTGTGAACGACGATTTCGTAGAAAAAACAGTGCAGGCCATTCTTGCAGCAGCAAAAACCGGAGAGGTCGGCGACGGAAAAATATTCGTATCACCAGTAGAAGAAGCGTATCGCATACGAACTGGTGAAAATGGTGGTCTAACACTGAAATAATTTCATACACAACAAATGGACACTACACTGACGCTTACCGTAAATAATCTATGGATGATGATATGTACGGCACTCGTATTTTTTATGCATCTGGGTTTTAGTCTTTTGGAAATTGGGCTCACCAGGCAGAAAAATACAGTCAATATCCTATTCAAGAACTTCTTCATCATCTGCATTGGGTTAGTCCTATATGCGCTCCTAGGATTCAACCTCATGTATCCAGCATCCTTTTGGAATGGAATAATCCCGGACTACTTTGTTGGCCTCTTTGGACTAGAAAGTCCGCAAAACATACAAGGCCTAGATTTATCATACAATAGTGGCTACACCTATTGGACCGATTTCTTATTCCAAGGTATGTTCGCTGCAACTGCTGCAACTATTGTATCTGGCGCCGTTGCCGAACGCGCAAAGCTTGGATCTTTCTTTGCCTTTTCTATCCTCTATGTAGGGTTGGCTTATCCCATTGTGGGCTCATGGAAATGGGGCGGGGGATTTTTGGACCAGTGGGGCTTTTACGACTTCGCCGGATCCACTCTGGTTCATTCTGTCGGGGGCTGGGCAGCACTAGTATACATCGCGAAATTGGGGCCCCGAATTGGTAAATTCGATAAAAACGGAAGTGCCGGTGCCATTCCCGGGCACAATCTCCCTTTCGCAGCTGCAGGTGTCCTTATTTTATGGCTAGGATGGTTTGGCTTTAATGGAGGCTCCGTATTGAGTGCAGACCCTGCGTTGACCTCCTTAGTTCTTACCACAACCTCCATATCAGCGGCAGCAGGAGGTCTGGCGGCGGCAGGGTTCGTGCATTTAGTTTATAAGAATTTCGATTTAACCATGTTCATGAACGGCATACTCGGCGGACTCGTTAGCATTACCGCTGGTGCTGATCTTATGAGCATCTCCGACGCCATCTTCATTGGAGCCATCGGCGGAATAGTTGTTGTGCTTGCAGTCTCGTTGCTGGATAAATTGAAATTAGACGATCCTGTAGGTGCAGTAGCGGTTCATTTGGGTACCGGCATCTGGGGAACGATCGCAGTAGGTCTCTTCGGAAGTGCTGCTGGTACACAGCAATTCATAGTTCAATTGGTCGGCATACTCCTTATAGCGGCGTTCTGCCTAACGTTCAGTTACGGGTTTCTTACCTTAATTAATAAGCGTTGGGGCCTTCGAGTTGATCGGGAAGAAGAACTCGACGGACTAGACCAAGCAGAACATGGCGGTATGTCTGCTTATGCTGACTTCAGAATGAATCAACACTAAACCAGTCGCACCCAATTATAAACAGCGTCCTTTAGCACCTATCTAAAGCAAAAAACCAGCCCTTTCGGGCTGGTTTTAGTTTAATCCAAGGCAATCCTAAGTCCTACGCCTCCACCTGAAGTGCTCAAGGAAACTTTTTCGAGCGCTGGAAATTCCTTCCCATGATTATGGTGGATGTAATATGCTAATGCATCAAATGCGAGTAAAAAAGACCCTTGAAGTATCAAGCTATTGCCATAGCCTTTGAATAAGTCTTCTCGATCCAATTTGTTTGGTGCTACTTCTCGCATCCAAATTCCTGCTGCAATATACCCGATGTCTAAAACGTCATTAACTAAAAATATGGATTCTGTCTTTTTCTGAGCCTTCAAGATTTCTTCTCTGGTCATAGGCTGTCCACCGCGACGTGCCTTTATGTAACCGGGTAATGCCAGTCCAATATTCACTGTATTCCACATCACATTCATTTCATGAAACCGCCTTGAATATTCATCCTCACTAGAAAAATATCCCACACCGCTGATCGCGAAGTTTGCAACGGCATAGGAACCTAGTCCCAGCATGAGATTCTCATTGATGGAATTGAATTCCTTTTGGAAATCGGTCACCTGTTGTCCAAATGTGCTTTTGCAAAGCAGCAACCCTATAAATAGTAATGCTTTTCTCATCATAGTTATCAAACAAAATAAAGTGGTGTGCGGTTCGTCTTCATTAAAAAATCCAGTAAAACAATAAGTGCGACTAATAGCCGTGCTCTTTTAAGAGGAAAAGATACGATTCGATATACGCCGTATTCGGCGCCCCTGAAAGGTGAAGCATTTAAAACAAAAGGCGACCGCTCTGCGGTCGCCTTTTTGTGTTGTGGAGAAGATGGGATTCGAACCCACGACCTCTTGACTGCCAGTCATAAAATAGCTATTACCATTGATTAACGTCAATTCAAATAAACAACTTTTATCGGTTGATATTCAATAGTTTATGTAATGTGTTAATTAGTGGTTTTTGTTGATTACGGTCATTTGCGTTAGATTTGTATGCAAATTGTATGCAAATTTTGATTTATGAGCACATTAGCTGTTAAGGTTGTTTTAGATACACGTCGCGCTTTGATAAAAAACGCCGGATCCAAGGATCCTATCTACCCCATTAAACTTCGAGTGACTTTTGCACGTAAGCAACGCTATTACCCTCTTGATGTAAGTGCCGTGTCAAAGGCAGATTGGGAAAAGATTCAGTCGGGGCAGCGCATGTCTAAATCGCAACGTGAGGTTTTTCATACCATCCGTGAATACGAAGGTAGAGCCATTGAAATTACAGATACGTTGCATCCCTTTAGTTTTCATGCTTTCGATTCACGGTGGGCGAATTCTACTGCCCCGGCCTCCACCACTAAGTCATTCAAGAAAGTCTTTAATGAGTATATCACCGATCTAAAAACCAGTGGCCGTGTTTCTACTTCCAACAGCTACAAGTGGGCACTTAAAAGTCTTCTATCCTTTTCCAAAAACTTAGCATGGAACGACCTCACCCCGGAGTTCCTTGAAGAGTATGAAGCCTACATGCGCGAAGAAGGCAAGTCTCAAAACACCATCGGCATCTACTTGCGCTCGCTGCGGGCGGTAATCAACTACGGTATTGCCAATGGACTCTTTGCCAAAGAGTATTATCCCTTTGGGCGTAAGTCGCACGGAAAGTACCAGATTCCTGCCGCTCAAAACAAAAAGCGGGCGTTAAGCAAGAAAGAGGTGGAAGCTATAAAAGCGCTAGAAGTAAAACCTGGATCACGAAAAGAACTGGCTCGGGACTTTTGGCTCTTCTCCTACTACGCCAACGGCTGCAACATCAAGGACATTGTGCACCTTAAATGGAAAGACATCGATTGGAAGGAAGGTGTGATTCAATTTGTCCGCAAAAAAACCGAACGTGCCAACAAATCCAACCAAGTTCAAATCACCGCGGTGATTCATCCGCACATCACCGAAGTCATTCAAAGAAGAGGCGTGGATGTTTCTCAGCCTGAAAACTATGTGTTTTCCATCATTGACGCGAACCAAACCGCCGAAGAACAGCACAAGCACACCCAAGAGTTTGTTCGACGCATCAACATTGGCCTAAAGCAAATCGCCAAAGAGCTGAATTTGACCAAAAACCTAACCACATACACCGCGCGCCATTCACATGCCTATGCATTACTGATGGGCGGTGCCTCATTGGAGGTCATTATGGACCAATTCAAGCACAGTTCTATGAAAACTACCATGAATTACATCGATTCCATCGACAATGAGAAGCGAAAAGACATCGCAAAACTGCTTTAAAAGCACTTTTTAAGTAGTAAAAAAGTAGTTTTTCAGACCTTTTTAGAACAAATTCGTACAAAAATGAGATGAAATTCGGCTGATTCGGACGTTTTTCGGGTGTTATTCAGGTGTTTTTTGGTGCATAAAGGAGATTTTTCTGCCTTTTTTAGTGCTTTTTCGACTACATTCAGCTTTAGTATGAAGATTTTGGGTCGCTTTTTTGTTAGAAAGTTCAAAAAAGCGACCGTAATGACCATTAATCACATAGTTCGTGGTATGAATGTCTCAGACATTGGTAATTTTTAGCCCGGAATCCTATTCCGTTAGCATGACCTATGATAACATGGGCGGTATTGTACAGAAGAATCAGACTGCTTCGTTAAACTATCCCGGTTACCCAGGTGAGAAGTACAACTACTACTATACACAAGGCAATACCGCGCACCCTCATGCCACCAGTAAAGTATGGGATCGCAGAAACCACAAACAGTACACCTACGGGTTTGATAGTAATGGGAATCCTACCACTACCCATGAGCAGTATGCCCCACCACTCCAGGGCCAACCCAACCCTTCAGGGCCTATAGATCTGATTCAGCAGAATTACTGGGATGAGCAAAACCAACTGCGTGGTTTGTGGAACCTTTCAGGATTGCATCACTATATTTATGATGCAGACGGTCAGCGTCTGATGAAAAGCTCCGTGCCTATGTCCTATTCTTCTGTAAATGCGCAGCAATTGCAGGCCACGAACTCTATTACCGCACAAGACTACACGGTCTATGTGAGTGCAGGGCTGGTGTATGAGAGTAATGGGGGATCAACTACCTATACCAAGCATTATTATGCTGGGCCACTGCGTGTAGCCTCGCAAATAGGCTCCGCAAACCCCAACTATGAAACGCACCCTCTTGGAGGACAAATTGCACCGGGAGGACCTGCAAACACGACCCCTGAATCCTACGGAGTGGCCGCATTGAGTGACTTGAATACCTTGCTCGCCAATTATGGCATGGCGGTGAATGCCAACGAGCCCCCACAGGATATCCTATCCATGCAGGTGATCAATGACCCTGATGAATGCAGAATGTTCTATGGTGACGACCTCATTGAAGAAAATCGATGTTTATGCGATAACTTCCCGGACATTGCTATTCAACAGGGTATAGATTGTAATCCCTATACACCCATCTACTGGTACCACCCCGACTACATCGGAAATATAGAATTTGTCACAGATCGTACCGGACAGCCCTATCAGCATTTCTACTACGCCGCCTTTGGGGATCCGATGGTCAGCCAACACGTGGGGACCGGGAGTTTTAATTCAGCCTATAGGTTCAATGCGAAGGAATTCGACGAGGAAACCGGGAACTACTACTATGGGGCGAGGTATTACCAGCCTAAATCCAGCATTTGGATGGGGGTGGATGCCTTGGCTACCTCATATCCCGGAATGAACCCTTATAACTTTGTGAAGGGGAATCCAATAATGGCTATTGATCCGGATGGAGATACTGTTACTGTAAATGGAGATCAGTCAAGAATGTTTGTAAATGAATTAAACAAGCGACTTGGAGATGAGTTGAAAATTCGCAGAGATAAGGAGAATGGAACCCTATCATATGAGTTTAAAGGAGACGAGAATAATATTAGTCAGGAGGCTCAATCAGTAATGGATGCGATCGATGACGATAAGATTATGGTAAATATTGAAGCCAGTAAATCTGGAATCATGAGTGATGGTAAGGTAGTACCTGGAGGAAGTTTTTTAGGCACTACTCTTTCTCCTGACAAAAAATGTGTCGAAACGAGTCAAAAAGTTGTACCTTTTCTTCTTAAAGCGCTCGATAAGGCAGGGGGAGCGCAAAGAGGGCAGTCACAGCTGCATGAGCTATTAGAATCTTATGAAGCTGGGAAGTTATCCTTACAGCAAGGAATTAATGCAAAACCAGGAGGAGCTATATATAATCAAGCACACGGAACTGTACCTCCTCAAGGGTTTGATCCAAGTTCAATTGGGGCTTTTGTAGATCCTAAAACGGGTTGGGTTCACTTTTATTTTAATGGCGATATTTATGTTCAAACTCTTAGGAATTAAAATTTTTATTCTGTTGCTCATTATAATTTCAGGATGTAAATCGAAAGAGGTGTTCAATACTGCCTCAATGGAAAGAGAGGATTACAGAAATTGTGCATCTCATAAAGTGGAGCCCATTTTAGAAGATTATATGGGTGAATGGAAGATTATAAGTGTTGATTCGACTAAAAAATTTTATCTTTTATATCTCTTTTCTGAAGAGAAGAATAAGAAGGTTATTGGTGTTTCGGACCGGGTAATTTGTGAGGGAAATAAATTGGAGGTAGGTAAAGAATACAATTTCAGTTTTTCATGTCACATTTCATCAGAAGGAAATCATTCACTTTATATTTTCAAGCCTGACAAAATGTTCTTGGGACATGCGATGAGTTATAAAGTTCCACTAGGGAATCAAAAAGAGTTTGTAAATATTTCTACACAGGAAGAGGTTCTTGTTTTAAAATTGGTAAATATTGAAGGACTTTGTTGTCCGCACCCATGTGAATAGACTGCTAGCAATTCGTTCTGCTAATTGTACCATCAAATAGACACATTAATTTCCTTTTTTTTTAGTATATTGACGGAATTAAGCACGCATAAAATTACACAAAGGCCTATAGTGGATCAGCGGATTTTTTTGGGGAGTGATCTAATTTAAGCAAAGATTTTCTGGAATCTAAAGAGGAAATATCTGGTGTCTGTCACTCCACATAGATTGGCTCTGAAGAGTTTGATTTGAGCGTTTAGAGACTCGGCATGTGCATTGGTACTTCTGTTGTTGAAGAAGTTCAAGATGTTGTCCCA
>Ga0228617_1000820_pt1 | contig 14999 bp, 9 predicted proteins | sample 18DmetaG_FD_190061 | JGI IMG/M metagenome (GOLD analysis project Ga0228617, IMG submission 190061) | Seawater microbial communities from Monterey Bay, California, United States - 18D | ecosystem: Environmental > Aquatic > Marine > Coastal | place: USA: California | collected 2016-10-20
CTCTGTAACCCGAATAACCCAACTGGAATGGCTATCGACGGGGACGAGTTACGCGCTTTTTGTCGAGAACTAAGTCCCCGAGTACCAATTTTGATCGACGAGGCCTACAACGAGCTCACCGATAAACCAGACTACACGTCGATGATCGATTTGGTTCGTGAAGGTGCCAATGTGCTCATTACGCGGACTTTTTCAAAAATTTTCGGTATGGCAGGGCTCCGAGTCGGGTACGGTATGGGGCACCCCGATATGGTGAAAGTGATCAAAGATCATGTGATGGCGTGGCCCAATGGCGTGGGCCTTTATGCGGCTTACCACAGCTATCTCGACGACGCGTTCATTGACTTTTCTCGGCAAAAAATCCTGCAAGGCAGGGCTATGGTGAATGCCACCTTCCGGCGGCATGGTATCGAGCCTTTGCCGTCGCAAACTAATTTTGTTTATGCCGATATAGGCCGCAATGCGAGCGAGTTCAAAAAGGAAATGGCTGCGAATAATGTCATCATCCGCGGTGCGTATGATGGCTACGCAAATTATTCTCGTGTCAGCATGGGGCGCATCGAAGAGCTCGAGGTATTTGATCAGGTTTTCAGCCGGCTATTTACCGCAAGCTAACGCTTCGTGGCGCAAACTCAGGCTGCGCACTAAGGCCTGATTCAGCAGGTTCGTATGAATATGTGAACTTTTCCCCTAGGGTTGTACTGGCAACTCGGACGCGACTATCATTGAAGCCAGAACGCACAAAACCCCAAGGACATGATGTTCAGATTGCACAAAAACTGCAGTCGTCTAATGCTCTGCATCGCGATATTTTTTATTGCTGCCAACGTGAGCCACGCGATTGAGCACGATCACTCTGCTGAGATCGCTGAGGGCCATGTCGAGTGTGTTCACTGTATCGATGAGCAGTTCGCACTCGTCGGCTCATCGAAGCTCACGGCGCTGCCTCAGCGCGCTGTCCTGTTCCACACCATCCAATGGCTTGGGTATTCCCCGGTCGTTTCATACTCCTGTCAGGCTCGTGCACCGCCCGTTAGCTGAATTGACTGTCTAGTTCATTCACCCAGCTAATGTTAAGGAGCTCAGCATGCGTCCGATTCCAGCACATGCGATTCTCGCAGTTGCCGTCATACCACTGACGGTCACGGGGAACGAAGAAACGCTATTAGAAGAAATTATTGTCACGGCCTCATTTGTCGGGGTCAACGAGTCGATGGCGACACGGCCGATCCATGTGGTCAGTGGTGAAACTCTGGAGCAAAACGGCGCTCAGACACTGGGCTCGCATCTCGACTCGCTTCTGGGGGTCTCATCGGCTGATTTTGGTGCGGCTGTGGGACAACCCATCATCCGTGGTTTGAGTGGTAATCGTGTCAAGGTTTTGAATAACGGTACCGTCGTTCGCGATGTCTCTGCGCTCGGGCCTGATCACGCAGTCGATGTCAGCCTGAACGATGCCCAGCAAGTGGAAATCGTTCGCGGGCCCTCGGCGTTGCTTTACTCAAATGGCTCCATCGGCGGTATTGTGAATGTGGTCGATAACACGATATCGAAGTCTGACCTGGACGGATTCAGTGGTTCAGTGGGCGCCGAAGCCCAGTCGGTAAACGATGGTGAAGCAGCTGACCTGTCGCTCCGCGGAAATCTAGGTGGCTTGAATTTCACCTATAGCTACCAAGATGTTGATATGGAAGGCTATGAAATTCCAAAGGGTGCGGTCATTGACGCGCACCATGACGAAGACCATGACGAAGACCATGACGAAGACCATGACGAGGATCATGATGAAGACCATGACGAGGATCATGAAGGTGAGCATGGTGATGAGCACGGCGACATGGACACGCTCGCGAATTCCGACATGTCGACCACATCGCATCGCTTTGGTGTATCCACAACGGGCGATTGGGGTTACGTGGGTCTGTCTTACAGTGATTTGAGCAGTACTTATGGCATTCCGTTCCACTCCGAAGCGGCGCACGACGAGGAGGGACATGACGATCACGATGAGGATCACGACGATGATCATGACGATCACGACGGGGACCATGACGACGATCACGATGATGATCATGACGACGAGCATGGCGATGATCACGAGGGTGAGCGCATCTTCTCTAAAACAGAATCGGAAATTATCTCGCTCAGTGGCTCCTTTAAGACGTCGTTATCGTTCCTTAACGCGATCGACTTTTCCGTAAAACAGTCTGATTACGAGCTGAAGGAGCAGCATGCCGAGGGCGAGCACGGTGAGGAAGAGCACGAGGACGGACATGGGCACGAAGAGGGCCCCACCGTGTTCAGTAATGAAGCAACCGAGCTGTCAGTATCGCTCGATTTGAGTTCAGGTGAGCGCATACGTCGTGTTGTATTGAATCATGCCATAGAGGAGATCTCGATTATTGGCGAGGAGGCGTTTATGGCGCCTGTCGACTCGACCGAGACGACGCTTGGATTCTTTAGTTCCGATGATGTGGGCTTCGCCACGCTGGATATCGGGCTGCGTTTCGATCAAATAGAGCGCGACGGTTTTATCGCTGAGATGCATCACGAAGAAGACCATGATGACGACCACGATGAAGACCATGAAGGTGATCACGATGAGGACCACGAAGGTGATCATGACGAGGACCATGAGGGTGATCATGATGAGGCGATGGAATACGACCCGTACTCATTTAGCGACGAGGTATTCAGCGCGGCGGCTACGTTAAGGCGAGACCTCAATGAGCACGCTTCCTTGTCTCTAGGTTTAGCCAGCGTGAGCAAGACACCCTCGGCGGTTGAGCTATTTATGAACGGTGAACACCTTGCTAGCAGTCGCTATGAGGTCGGTGACGTCAATCTCGATACTGAACGCTCTGACAATATTGATCTTGCCTTCACTTTTGACTCACACAATTGGTTTGGTTCCGCAGCGGTGTACTACAACCGGGTCGACAACTACATCTACCTGCGTGATGAATTGGAAGAAGAACACGCAGCGCACATGGACGAAGATCACGAGGACGAGCACGGAGAGCACGGTGACCACGGAGGTTTGATTCTGTCTGAGTACACTCAGCAGGATGCGGACTTCACGGGTTATGAGATTGAGGTTGGTGCGCGGTTCGCCTTACCTCGGGGAGAGTTCGAAGTGACACTGGGGCGTGACGAAGTCGATGCTGAGTTCACGGATGGCCGTGCGGTACCGAGGATTGTGCCCGCTCGTAATATGTTGACGGCCCGTTATACGCTGGATGACTTCTCCGCCAAGCTGTTGGTCAAAGATGTTGAGCGACAAACCGATGTGGCGATGGGAGAGACGGTGACGGAGGGCTTCACACTCGTCAATGCCGATGCCTCTTGGTCGTATGGCTTCAACGATTCAACACGGCTGACCTTAACGGCTTTTGCGCGGAATCTGACGGATGAGGTGTCTCGTAATCACACGTCCTTCGTGAAGGATCAGGTGCCGTTACCCGGCCGCAATATCGGAGTCCGTGTTCGACTTGCGTTCTAGCAAGGCAATTGAGCACAGTAGCAGTGGATCGGGCCCCTGGCGATGCGATCAGCTGAGTTGGGCGCGCCTCGCGGCGTTAATGCGTTGCGAGGGTGCCCGCTTCCACCCGATTCATATGGGTGGTCATCTGTTGTACGAGTAACGGAATGACCTCTTCTGGCATGTCATGAGCCATGCCAGAAACGAGACTGAAGGCTGATCCTTTGATCAATGAGGCAGTATGTTCACCATGTTCGGGCGGCACTAAGCCGTCATCTGCGCCATGAATGACCAGCGTAGGGGCAGAAATCGTCGCCACTTCTGCTGAGCGATCACCGACTTTGAATATCGCCATTAAATGCCGTTGCATCGACTCAGGGAAAAACCCTCTGTCGCGAATGGCTTGTTCTCGCTCCGCTGCTGCCTCGCCAACGGCGAGATTGCGTAACCTCTGCTCCGCTGCCTCAGTCGGAGGGGGCAGATGCGGTGCGCCAGTTGTCGACATGATCGATATGAGACTCTGGGTTTTTTCAGGGTGCTGTGCCGCAATAATTTGAGCGATCATTCCGCCCATTGAGGCACCAATAATATGGGCTTGGTCGTAGCCGACGACCGTCATTAACCCAGTAATATCGCTGGCCATGTCGTTCAGGGTGTAGGGGGCATTCACCGAGAAGCCCAGTTTGTATTTCAGTAATTCCCACCAAAGCGTGGGTTGCCCCCAATCGTCAAAGCGGGTCGACGCTCCGGTATCGCGATTATCGAGTAAGAGAATCTCGTAACCTTCTGCAGCTAAGCCTGAGATGAATGTATCTCCCCAAGCGATATTCGAGCCACCGAGTCCCATAATGACGATCGCTTTTGGGTAACTAGGGTTTTCCTCAACGATCCGATAAGCGATCTCAAGCTGCCCGACGGATGCGATTTTTAATGGATACCTGTCAAGATAGGTGTGGGAGTACTCCGCCTGCGAGGCCAAGGGCAAAAGCAGACAAAGAACAGCGCAAACAAGAATTCTCACAAGATACCTCACAATACGGATAATACTGGTTATACGGACGTCAGCCCCGATCTGATGACTGCTGGGATCAGTTATCGTCACCTCCAATTGCCGAGATGTACCCCCAGGCCGCAAGGGATCGCTTCGTTCGCGGTCTGTTGTGGCGATTCAGGTGCCTCGGCGCCGCTGTTTTCATTCCGAGGTGATCGGTGTCGCCGAATCAGTCTGAGCTGTACTTTTTTTCGTATACCCCTACCATGAACCCGCCAACAGTATGAGCGAGCGTTTGAACTCATATTGCGGTGCCACAGCTTTTCGTCTGGCGCCGCGGTTTCTATCCTGATTCAGACGACCTTTTGGAAAATCTATGAACAACGCAGCACCCCTTAAACACCACCCTGCCGTCAGTGACGACATCTTATTGGACAGCGGGGCACGTGATCCTGTTTATGGAGAAATCTATCCCCGTTTGGATGGGTTTAAGCTCGGTGTGACCAACGCTTGGACAGCGGGCCAGCCGTTTGATTTTTACAGACGTATGCGAGACGACGCGCCAGTGATGTGGTCGCAAATAAAAAAACCGGCCTCCGGTTTTTGGTCCGTCACCCGCTACGACGATGTCAAGCAGGTTGAGTTGAACCCACAACTTTTTTCTTCGCAGCGCGGCAGCATTAATATGAGTGTGCTGTCTAATCCTACAGGCAAAGCGGAGCGCTTAATGTATGCCGCTTATAATTCGCTCATCAACCTTGACGCGGATCTTCACCGCGAATTAAGGACGCAGCAGGCGGCGTTTTTTTTTCCGACCTACATTGAAACGCTCAAGCGGCGGGTAGGTGAAAAGATTGATGCGCTGCTCGACAATATGGAACGGCAGGGCCCGGTAGTCGATTTTGCCAAGCTGTTTTCTATTGAGCTGCCAATGTTTACGTTATGCGAGATGCTGGGCGTTGACGAAGATGATCGCGCAGATATCATTAAGTGGATGCACTACCTTGAGCTGGCGCCGCAGTTCATTACACACCCTCTCAGAATGTTGTTGTCCGAGCCCACGTTCCCCTTCCGTTTTGAAAATATGCTCCACGATATGTTCAGTTATGGCGAGCGCGTCATGGCGGATCGTATTCAGAACCCCAGAGAAGATCTATTGACGACCATCGCCAATGCCAAACTGGGCGATAAGCCGATGTCGCAGAGTTACCTCGATGGATCTTGGTTGCTGATTATCTTTGCAGGCAATGATACGACCCGTAATTCTCTCTCGGGCACTATTCGGTTGCTGACAGAGTTTCCGGATCAACGCCAAATGGTGATTGATGATCCATCACTCATTGAGCGTATGAGCCATGAAGCGCTGCGGATGGTATCGCCCGTAATGCATATGAGGCGCACCGCAGTAGAGGACACAGAAGTGGCCGGACAACGCATTGCCAAAGATGAGAAAGTGGTCATGTGGTACGGCGCAGCTAACAGGGATCCATCGGTGTTTCCAGATCCTGATGTGTTTGACATGACCCGACCGAATGTCGACAAGCATTTAGCCTTTGGCCATGGTGTTCATCGATGCCTCGGCAATCGCGTGGCGCAGATGCAGCTTAAAATGGCGTATGAGCGGATTCTTGAGCGATTCCCTCACATTCACTGGACGGGTAAACAGAAGATTGAGCCCATCATCCTTGTGCACGCGATATCCAGTCTGCAAGTGAATCTGTATGGCAAGGACGGCAAGCGTCCGGTGCAGGTGGCTGTCGCAAAATAGGGGTTCGTTGCTGTGAGAGCACCGCTCCTTCATAACAAGAGGTGGTTGTGTTGAGGCTGACTATCAGCCATAGCATCGAGTCAGTCTGCCGCGTCCTCGATCGCTTCTAGCGCGGCTTGCTGCGTGAGCCATTGCTCTTCTAGCGCTGCGTGCTCTCCTTTTAGCACCGCCTCTTTTTGGATCAGGGTTTGCAATAGGTGTTTTTGCTCGTCGTGATACAGGCCTTCCTCGCTGAGCTGAGACTGAAGGTCAGAGAGTTGCCCCTGACATCGATCCATTGCTGCCTCAATACGACTGATCGCCTTGTTGATTGGGCTGCTCTTCGCTTTGGTTGCTGCTGTCAATTGGCGCTGATGCTTTTTGTTCTGGCCTGACGGTGTTGCGTTAGAGCTGCTGACCACGGGTTGCTCAACAGGAGTCTGGGTGGCAGGGCGTGTATTGACTGATGAGATGACCCATTTTTCATAGCTGGGGATATCACCATCGTATTCTGCGAGCTGTCCGTCGTCGACTAAGAGCAGTTGATCAACCACGTTACGCAACAGATGACGGTCGTGACTGACTAATATGATGGCCCCGGTATAATGCTGCAACGCCAACTCCAATGCATGACGCATCTCGAGGTCGAGGTGGTTAGTGGGCTCGTCCAGTACCAGCACGTTCGGGTCTTGCCAGACAATCTGTGCCAGTGCGAGTCGCGCTTTCTCTCCGCCCGAAAAAGGACGTATCGCCTCCTTGGCTCGCTCGCCCTTGAAATTGAATCCACCTAAAAAATCCATCAGCGATTGTTCTCGTGCTGTTGGGGATAATCGCTGCAAATGCAGGAGGGCGCTCGCCTCCATATCTAATACTTCTAATTGTTGTTGATCAAAATAGCCAATGCGGAGATGCGCACCAATAGTGCGCTCCCCCTGAAGCAAGGCAAGCTCACCGGTCAAACTTTTTAATAACGTCGATTTGCCTGCACCGTTTTTGCCCAACAAACCTATACGATCACCGGGGCTCAAGGATAAGTTAACGTTCTTTAATATGGTTTTTGCGTCGTAACCCAAGTTGGTTTGTGTGAGAGTCAGTAACGGATCGCTGGTTTTTCCTGGGGCCGGGAAGGCGAAGCTGAAGGGAGAGTCAATGTGAGCGGGCGCGACGATCTGCATGCGCTCTAACTCTTTAATGCGAGATTGGGCCTGTCGCGCTTTTGTTGCTTTAGCTTTAAAGCGCCTGACGAAGTTCTCAATATCGGAAATTCTCCGTTGCTGCTTTTCAAAGGAAGCTTGCTGTTGCAAAGCACGTTCCGCCTTTTGACGCTCGTAGTCCGAATAGCCGCCTCGATAGGCATCGACGGCCTGATTTTCAATTTTGATAGTGCGATCACACGTCGCGTCGATAAAATCTCGGTCGTGAGACACCATGAGTAACGTACCTTGATACGCTTTGAGCCAATTCTGTAGCCAAATGGTGGTATCTAAGTCGAGGTGGTTTGTTGGCTCGTCCAGCAACAGTAACTCGGAGGGGGTCATGAGGGCTCTGGCTAAGTTCAGTCGAATACGCCAGCCCCCCGAGAAACTCTCCATGCCTGATTGCAGCTGCTCGTGTTGAAAGCCCAGACCCAATAAGAGTCTTTCGGCACGCCGATCAGCACTATAGCCATCGAGCACTTCCATTTCTTGGTGGAGGGAGGCCGACAGCTCATAGTTTTCCTCGGAATCCGATTTTTCGAGGGCTTTCAAAACACGATAGAGCTCAGCGTCACCTGCGAGCACATACTGCAGTGCCGATAAGTCGCTCGCTTCAACTTCTTGCGCCATGTGGGAAATTCGGAGGCCTTGAAGCCCCCGGATATCGCCGCCATCGACTGAAAGTTCATCTAATAGCAATGCAAAAAAACTGGATTTTCCTGACCCATTCGCGCCAATCAGCGCGATTTTTTGGCCGGGTTGCAGCGTAATCGAAGCGCCTGAAAATAGGAGTTTTTTACCTCTGCGCAGACTGACATCATTAAAGATAATCATCGCTCTATCGATGCTCTTGAAGTTGTGCTCGCCATAGCGCGGCATACTTTCCAGACGCATCGAGAAGCGCTGAGTGGGTACCCTGCTCAACGACACTACCCGCATGCACCACAACAATTTGGTCGGCATCGACAATCGTCGACAGTCGATGAGCGATCACTAATGTTGTCTGTCTGCCGGCTAAAGCTTTAAATGCCTTCAGCACAGCTTGTTCCGAGTGACTATCAAGGCTAGACGTTGCCTCATCGAAGATCAGTATGTGAGCTTGCTTCAGTACCGCTCTGGCGATTGCCACGCGTTGACGTTCACCACCGGAAATCTTGAGGCCGCGTTCACCGACCAGTGTGTCCAACCCATCAGGCAATCGCTCAACAAATTCTGCAAGGTGTGCTGCTTTGACGGCTTGCTCAATGTCTGAATCTGTCGCAGCCGGTCGACCGTAACGGATATTCTCCCGAAGAGAATCGTTAAAAAGGACGCAGTCCTGAGGGACAACCGCAATGGCTTGTCTCAGCGAAGGAAGGTTAATCTCTTTGATATCGGTGCCATCAATACTGATAACGCCCTGTGTGGGGTCATAAAATCGGAACAGCAATTTGCTAACGGTCGATTTTCCGGCACCACTGACGCCGACCAGTGCAACGGTTTGGCCTCCCTTAATATGCAAATTGAAGTCTTTCAACACCTTTTCGCTCTCGCGATAGGCGAATTCGATGCGGCTGAATTGAATGTCGCCCGCTGACAGCGCCAAGTCGGGCGCCGCTGAGTGAGGTGCGATACTGGGTCTTTCTTCAAGTACGTTAAACAGACGTTCAATATTGGCTAAGGCGGCCTTGATTTCGCGGTAAACAAACCCTAGGAAACCCAAGGGCAGGAACAGTTGCAGCATGAACTGATTAATGAGAATAAAGTCGCCAAGTGACATGTCTCCAGCACCGACTGACAGTGCCGCCATGCCGAGCATGAGCGTCTGGCTGACCGCGATGATCAGTGCTTGCCCCGCATTTAAGGCAAACAAAGACAGCCGGTTTTTCCGCCGCGCTTGTTCCCAAATGTCGAGGGCAATATCGTAGCGCCCCGCTTCGAATGGTTCGTTATTGAAATACTTGACGGTCTCATAGTTGAGGAGACTATCGACCGCACGCGTTTGGCTATCTGAGTCCGCACGATTCACTTCACGAACGTATTGGGTTCTCCAGCTTGTTGCTCGAAATGAAAAGCTGCCGTAAGCCATGACCGACACTAAGACCACAAGTGCATACTGGGCCCCATAGTTGACCCACAGGATAATGGCCACCATCGCGATTTCGAACAGTGTTGGCGCAATGTTGAAAATGAAGAATCGCAGTAGAAAGCTAATACCCTCTGTGCCGCGCTCAATATCTCTGGCCAGTCCCCCCGTGCGTCGGTTGAGATGATATTCCAGGTCCAAGCTGTGCACATGTTTAAAAGTGCTCAAGCTAATTTCGTGCATCGCTTTCTCGGTTACCCGCCCAAATAAGGTATCGCGGATCTCTCCAAAGAGCGTAGTGGTAAGTCTCGCCGCACCATACGCGAGTACCAAGATGAGGATGGCTTGTATTGCCAGTTGGTTCGGATCAGTGTCTAAGCCATCTACCAGAGCCTTCAACAGAAACGGGATGTACATCAATGCGAGTTTCGCGCCCAGCAAGCAGAGCACGGCAAGCCCCACGCGACTGCGATTTTTAACCAAAATAGGCGAGAGCCGCTGCCAGAGTTTGGGCAGCAACAGGCGACTCCCTATCACTGTATCGTCAGCAAAGTGCTGGCTGCGCATAGAGCAGATGTCCTAATAAAGGGTCTTGCGAAAGGTCCTGGTAGGGCGCATTGATGAAAAGTCTCAATTGATGCCTTAGCCGGAGTGAAAAAGTGAACCTTGGCGCTAAGACCCTAGTATCGCAAACGAGGTGCCGAGCACGGTAGCACTAACTGTCGTTAAAAGTTGGCGCGGATGCGCTGCGGCCCTTGCTATGGCGACACTGTGCTCGACAGTCACGCCAAACAGTCACCCTAATAAACCGGTTCAGACGAGGATTGACCCGAAACACGCTGCAGTGGATCCTCGTAATCTGATTGGTGCGGCCGCAAATGGCTGAGGCCCCAGTTTTCGGTGAATTGCGTGGTAGTGGCCCAAAGGTGGTCACCAAATAAGAAGGGTTTAAAAGGTGGAATTCCTGTAAGCGGCAGAGGCGTAATCAGCGTGTCCGGGCTAGGCTCCATGAAAAAAGGAATCGAGAAGCGTTCGCTATCAACCGCACCGACACCATGCCGCGTTGCCTTGATAAGGCCGCCAGTCCAACGCTCGAGCAAGCCACCAAAATTGACGACCAATGTTCCTTCCTCCGCGGGAACTCGCAGCCAGTTTCCCTGCGTTACTTCGACCTCCAGTCCTAATGCACCGTTCACCGGAGCAAGCAGTGTGAGCATTCCTGTGTCTACGTGTGCGCCACGTGTGGTTTTTAAAACGTCACTGATGGGCAAGTCGTGTCGCGGGATGTAGCGCAGTAACCTGAGTGTCGAAATACCCTCGGTAAAGGCGTCCCTGAATAGTGCCGGTGCAATACCCAGCCCCCTCGACAGTGACGCCAATAGCGCTGCTCCGATCGTCTCCATCGCAGCATAATAACGACCTGCCACTGTGCGAAACTGAGGTATAACGGCATCGCTGGGTAACGGAGTGGGCTCAAGGAGCACATCTCCCGTTGGATTGGGCAAAGAGCGGATCACATCGGGCCCTATTTCAAAGCCTTCGCGACTGAGTGTGGGTCCTGAATGTAATGGAAACCAACCGCGGTAAAGGTTGGGGTTATCGGGTTCAAAATTACGTTTCCAGAGCCTGCGCTGCTCATCGGCACTGAGATTGAACAGCGTCGTGAGTTGTTGCTTTGCTGAGGCGTCAATATCGGCCTCATGAGGTAAGCCGGTGATCGCCATAAAGCCCAATGTCGTAGCAGCTTCAAACACCGCGAGATCGGTAGTGGCGAGCGCGTGACCCGGGCGACTATTTGCATCGAACAGCGCTGCGATATTGATGGTAGGAATCACTCTGTTGGCCACATCATGCTTTTAAGAAAGGGTCCTCGTTGGCACCAAAATAGCACCTCAGTGAGCTTTTTTGTAGAAGACCGCAGTGTCATCTCACTCAATTTTATCAATCAGATCAACGAGATTTATACTCAGTGGCGTCCCAGCGTATCGGTGATCCGCTTGCGCCATAAACGCATGCGTAAGAATCGAGCGAATGACACTCGCGATAACGTGATCGCGCGGTTCACCGCGATGCGCTTTGCACACTCGCCGGAGTTCATCAATCGCACTGACTCCGTTGCTCGACCGAGTCGCTTGAGCTGAATCTCTGTCGAATAAAACTGGTACCAGTAGTGGCGACGTAGCACAATCTACCGAGCGAACTTCAATGAGATCGATAGATAAAATGACTGCACCTACAGATCATGCACTAACCCGGGATAGCCTGTACGGGATAACCCAAGAGCCCACTTATGGCGGCATGCTGAGCTTTATGCGGCGCCGTTACTCTCGAGAGTTAAGCAACGTTGATGTGGCGGTGATGGGCATTCCATTCGATTTAGCGACGACCGCTCGACCAGGTACTCGTTTCGGGCCGCGCTCTGTTCGTGAGGCGTCAGCGTGCCTTGCGTGGGAAGAGAAAGTAATGGGGTGGGGCTTTAACCCGCTCGATGACTTGGCGGTGGTGGATTACGGGGACTGTTTTTTTGATTCAGGTAATCCCGCTGATGCACCTCAAGCAATCTACGAATGCGCGCGCGATATTCTCGCGACTGATACAGCACTGTTATCGTTGGGTGGGGATCACTTTGTCTCGTATCCATTGCTGCGCGCCCATGCGGAGAAGTATGGCGAGTTAGCGCTGATTCATTTTGATGCGCATTCAGATACTTGGGCTGAAGAGTCTGAGCGCATAGATCATGGCACCATGTTTTACCATGCCGCTCAGCAAGGGCTCGTATCGCCCGCGCATTCTGCGCAGATCGGATTGCGCACGTACAATGATCAAGATCATGGTTTTCATATCTTTGACGCGCCAGCAGTGCATGATTTACAGCCCGCCGACTTGGCTGCGCAGGTCAAACATATTGTGGGTGATCGACCTTGCTACTTAACGTTCGATATCGATTGCCTTGACCCCAGCTTCGCGCCAGGCACTGGCACGCCGGTAGTGGGCGGACTCTCAACTCATCAGGCGTTGCAAATTCTGCAGCATTTAAAAGGTATTCAGTTAGTGGGTATGGATGTGGTTGAGGTCGCGCCAGCTTACGATGTGGGGGATATCACATCGTTAGCAGCGGCGACGATTGCGCTTCATCAGTTATGTTTGCTCGCTTGGAAGCAGCATCATTGAGGCTATACTGCGCGTTGACCGTTGCTGAGGCTGCGCCGCATAAAATCGATGTGAGACAGAGAGCCGCATTGCTCAACATCTTTTCCCCCGTCGCTTAAGACACTCCCCAAGGGTTGCTATCGTCCTCGCACACAGCGATCAACGAACGGCCCTTCTAGCAGCGTCCCCTTGGAGCCAACAAGTCTGGCGATGAGAGGGTTAGGGCTGCGCCAAGATAAGAGATAACGCCTTTTCTGCTTTGGGAGCCTGTAACGAGCTGCCTTTTGCCAAATGCCTTTCGTAAGGTCATCGCTGAGCGCGGCTAACTGCGAGGCAATTGAGGCTGCACAATCGGCTCTCTGATTTTAATAACCATAAAAAAACACCGTTGTTGTTTTTTCGGCCGTTCGTATAAGTTCGAAGATGCGTGCGCCGAGCCACCAATCAGCTTAACGGCGACAAGGTAGTACTCATTAGAGAGCGCTGCACGTCACATAGCGTATAAAAAAAGGAGTCACATGATGAAAATTCATTTCAAGCCAAAAACGTCGCTAATGCTGTCGTTAGTTGCTTTTGCTGCTTTTTCTGGCGGCAAAGCCTGGGCGCAAACGATCGAGGAAGTAATCGTTATCTCCAGTAAGCAGGCCGCGGGAATCTCGACACAAGAGTTAGCGGGTTCAGTGGTCACTTTTAACGAAGACGCGTTGAAACAGTCTTTTACCGTCGATTTGGTCGACATTGGTAAAATGGTCGCCAATGCCGAGCTTAATAATGTGGGCACTTACGCGAGTTATCCCAATTTCTTTATTCGTGGTATGGGTGTAAACGGCTCCACCCGAACAAATGACCCCAAGGTGGGTATTTTTGTCGATGGAATTTACTTGGGCTACAACCCCGGAGCGCTGGCAAGCACCTTTGACTTGGAGGCGGTGGAAGTGCTGCGCGGTCCGCAAGGGACGCTACTGGGTAGAAACGTGACCGGCGGCGCGGTGCTGGTGAAATCGAAGAGACCGGGTGACGAGTTTGGCTTCAATGCTGAAGTGGCTGTGGGTAATTATGGCGCGACTGAATTTAACGCCAGTGTCGAAGGACCTCTTGGAGAAAATGTCTTCGGAAAGATCGCCTTTGTTAAAATGGATCGTGACGGTTACTTCGATGATAACAACGGCGGTAGCATCGACCTCAGCATTTATCCCGATGGTATGCCAGACACTGATACCGGCGATAAAGTCGGGATGGATCTGACGATTGTCAGGCCCATGGTCCGCTTTGAATTCTCCGATAACTTTGAAGCCACTGTGATTGCAGAATTCTTAAAAAACGATGCAGGAAGTGCTAACTCTCAAAATGTTGCGCACAATTGCGTGCCTATCCCTGGCGTCGATAATCGTAATATCGTTTGTGGAGACGGTAGCCAGTTTCTCGCGCAGAACCGTTGGGGTTATGCGCCACCCAACGATAAATATGAAATCAATCACGATCTGATTGGCTACACCGAGCTAGAAACAAGCTCGATTGTCTTGGACGCAACTTGGGATCTCGGACACGGTATCGTGACCACCATTGCCGGTTATCGCGATGTCGAATATAACTCGAGCACCGACTTTGATGGTACACCGTTCACTATTTTTCACTTTAATGACAACAAGGAAGAGCAAGATCAGACCAGCATTGAGGTGAGATATTCTTCGACTTTCTCTGATCGCTTCAACTTTGTCGTCGGCGTCAACCAATTTCAGCAAGAGTATTCCATTGGTGAGCGAAGAAACTTTTTCATCGCATTAAACTCAGCGACTTATTCGGAAACCGAACACGACACTTTTGGCGTATTCGGTGAGATCAATTTTAACGTCACAGATGCCCTGTCGCTGACCGCGGGCGGCAGATGGACCAAGGAAGAAAAGAGTATCGATATTGGTATCTTGGGGTCCTGTGAGCTGGACTTTTCTTCCTGTACCAATAATGCCTCGAACGAAAAAGAGTGGTCTAACTTCTCGCCAAAAGTATCGGCGCAGTATCAGTTTACTGACGATATGATGGCTTACGCTAGTTGGACCCGAGGGTTTGCGAGTGGAGTATTCAACGCCAGAGCGGCAACACTTGACGCTGTCGGGCCTACCAATCCTGAGTCTGTGGACTCTCTGGAAGTCGGATTTAAAACCAGCTTTCTCGATGGTCGCGGTATCTTTAATATCGCGTATTTTCAGGCTGACTACGAAGACTTAATTCTGTTCGTTAACAACCCCTGCGATGATTGTGGTGCCAGCTTGATTAACTTCAATGCGGGAGAGGCTGAGATCAGTGGCTTCGAGGCAGAAGTGCAATTGCAGCCGGTTGATGGCTTGAGGCTTGAAGCCTCTATTGGAACA
>Ga0228617_1000823_pt1 | contig 14980 bp, 4 predicted proteins | sample 18DmetaG_FD_190061 | JGI IMG/M metagenome (GOLD analysis project Ga0228617, IMG submission 190061) | Seawater microbial communities from Monterey Bay, California, United States - 18D | ecosystem: Environmental > Aquatic > Marine > Coastal | place: USA: California | collected 2016-10-20
CAATCGTCGGTGCGACCGGCGCAGTCGGACGGGAAATGCTCACGTGCCTTGAAGAGCGTAACTTTCCCCTATCTAAAATCACCTTGCTTGCCTCGGCTCGCTCTGCAGGCAAACGTCTGGATTTTGGAGAAAAGGAGCTCATAGTGGAAGAATTAACGCCGGAATCGTTCCACGGGATCGACATCGCTCTTTTTTCAGCTGGCGGTGGTATTTCGAAAGAATTTGCCCCCATTGCCGCAAATGCTGGATGTATTGTGATTGATAACTCATCAGCCTTCCGGATGGATCCTGACGTCCCACTAATTCTGCCCGAAATCAATGGGAAAGAAGCTCTTAATTCCCCCCGCAATATCATCGCAAACCCGAATTGCTCTACCATTGTCACTTTAATGGGACTTGCTCCCCTTCATCAGGCCTTTGGTTTGAAAGGAATCATTGCCTCGACCTATCAAGCAGTATCGGGAAGCGGAGCTCAGGGGATCATCGAATTAGAAGAGCAAATTAAGGCTCTCGTCGCTGGCAAGCCCGTTAAAACAAGTGTTTACCCTCACCAAATTGCCTACAACGTAATACCACACGTTGATGTCTTTCAAGAAACTGGCTACACCAAAGAGGAGCAAAAAATGCTCCACGAAAGCCGAAAGATTCTCGGGATCCCTGGACTCAAAGTCACCTGCACTTGTGTTCGCGTTCCTGTCGTCCGCTCTCACTCCATATCAATTACGGCGATTTTTGAGAAGGATCCTTCAGTTGAAGATGCCCGAAGAAGCTTTGAAGGCAGACGCGGTATCCGATTAGTAGACGACCCTCAACAGGCCGTCTACCCCGTCCCACTTGGGACAACGGGTAATGACGACTGCGAAGTTGGGCGAATCAGGAAGGATCAGGTCCTGCCAAATGCCCTTGCCCTTTGGGTCGTTGGCGATCAGATCAAAAAAGGGGCCGCTCTGAACGCGGTTCAAATTGCCGAAATTTTATAATGATTTTTTGGGATTCGGATCTAACATAAAATGGATGGTGCCAAGCACCAACTTTGGGTTCCTTCCCCATACCAACTGTTAAACGAACGCATCATGGCCGAAGACGAATCGAATCCCACCGAATTTGTGGCACCATCGCTCGAAGAGCTTGAGCCCCTTTTCCCGGCCTATGAGCTGGAGGCTTTTATTGCACAAGGTGGAATGGGGGCCGTTTACAAGGCGCGCCAAAAATCTCTGGATCGGTCGGTTGCTATTAAGATCCTACCGCGCGAGTTCGGTGACGACCCGCAGTTTAGATCATCCTTTGAAGCAGAGGCCAAAGCTATGGCACGGCTGAATCATCCAAATCTCATCTCCGTTTACGACTTCGGTGATATCGATGGAATGCTCTACATCGTGATGGAGTTCGTTCACGGGAAGGCTCTCTACTACTCAGCCCACAACAGGGCAATCGACCCTGCTGTTGCTCTCGAGATGGTCTCCACCATTTCTCGTGGCCTGGCCCACGCCCACCAAGGCGGAATCATTCACCGTGACATCAAGCCCGCTAACATCCTCCTTGATGCCGATGCCAAGCCCAAGATTGGCGATTTCGGACTCGCCCACCCCGTTGGAAGAGGAGAGGGCGAGGGGCTCGTGTTCGGAACTCCGGGCTACACCGCTCCTGAGATTTTCCAAAATGAAACAGAGGTCGACCAGCGCTCTGATATCTTTTCCGTAGGAGCACTACTCTACGAACTACTTTGCGGACGTCATCCCGAAGCCAATAGTCACAGTATGACAACCGGGATAGATCCTCGGATTGACAATGTTCTCAAGAAAGCAACCAACTCTAATCCTAACCTTCGCTATTCGGACGTTGGCGACCTCGCAGACGACCTCGACAACCTCATTCCAAAACTAGGAGAACCTCAATTCGCAACTACGCCAATCGCTACGCCAATCGCTCCTCCAATCCTGAACTCTGGCAGCAACGTTGTTCTTAACGGTAGCAAGGAAAAATCCGGGATCGCCTCTTTTATAATGATTCTTCTTCTTTTTCTGGGAGTTGGAGCAATTGCTTTCTCTCTTTTTGGAGGTGGAGACGGAGCGCCTCAAGCCAACATCCCTGAAGAAAAATCCGAGTTGAAGCCAGCGCCTAAGCCGAAAGATCTCCCAGAAAAGAAGGCAATCGCTGACGTTGGAAAAATGGCTGACAAAGAAAAGCCAGCCAAGCCCCAACCAAAAGCTGTCGTTCCTCCTAAAGCTGCGGAAACCCCCTTAGAGTCCTTAGACCGGCTCGCCCAGCTACTTGTCGACGGTTTGCGAGATGAATTCCCAATCGGCACCATCAAGCGCGAGAAATCAGCCTATTTCCTCCTTAAACAGAACATGCCTTGGGACGAGGCTAACAACTTTGCCAACCGTCATGGTGCTCACCTCGCCCTCCTCCCGACTTCTGCTGACCTTGCTTGGTTTCACGAAAATTTCGAAAGCGCTAGCCCCGTCTGGGCGGGAGCCTCGGATTCAGGGTTCGAGGGGAAATGGTTCTGGGGCGACGGCTCATCCGTTGATGCGAAAGTCTGGATAGACAAATCTCCCGACAACCGAATCACCGATAATCCAAATGGTGAAGACTTCGGAGCGATCTCGTCCAGCTCTCCAAATTTGGAAGATCACCACAGGCTCCAAAAATTTCCTGCCCTCCTAGAATGGCGCCTTGATGGAACTACACCCGCTTCGCTTGCCTCTCAACTTGCTCGCACTGGAGAGGCATTGAATAACAAGCGCACTCCGATCTTCCCTTCCGGGACTTATAACGTCGGTGGTTCAAGATTCCTTCTTGTAAAGGACGCCGTTAGCTGGGAACAAGGATCACTTATCGCTACAAACGCCGGGGGACACCTCGCAGTTCCTTCTAACGAAAAAGAAGCATCTTTCATGGCTCTCAGTCTCAGGGCTAGCCTAGACGAGTCGGGAAGTTGTTGGATCGGAGGAAAACGTAACGAAGGCCCTCCCGAAATTTGGAACTTTGTAACTGGCGAAGCCTTCACATTCATCACCTGGCTTGAAAGCCAACCCGATAACTCTGGGGACGACGAAAACTACCTCGTCCTCAAGAAAAAAGGAAATTCTTTGGGTGCTAATGATGAAGACAAGAACGGAACCAACACCAACCATTTTCTTATTGAATGGTCAGTTCCAGCACTTCGCAATATGCCCAGAGCATCTGTAAGTGGAAAAGGAGGAGATGATCTTCTTTCTGCACTTGAAAAAATCCGTGATAAGATCCGATACCGGCACGGACGAGCATACGATAAGTTTCGTAAGAAATACGACGGAGTCGTAGAAGGTTTTCTCAAAGACTTAATAAGCTCCATTAAATCTTATCCCCTGGGTGAAGATATTAAGGAGGACTTAATCGAACAATACGAAGGGTATCTGGAAAGAAAAGAGCTCCCTGATAGCCTAGCTGATGCTTACCCCGGGCGCCTGAAACGAAAGCTCAAGGAAGCCAAAGAAGAAGCCAAAGCTCTTGAGGAAGAATACGAGGACCAATTTGATGAGGCCATGCAGGAATACTTGGACCTCCTCACCAAGACTGCCAACTCCGTCCTAAAAAAGGGAGAAGTCGCTAAAGGGAAGATTTTCATCCTCGAAAACAAAGTCACCACTGATAACGAGGACCGCTTTGAGAAGATCATGGATAAGGAAAAAGTCCCTCTTCCCGTAGAACCTGCAGAGGAAGACGACAACGAATAAATCCCTTCCCCCCTGCTTGCGCCCCTCTCCTCCCACGCTAACTTTCCGCGTGCCAAAGAAAGCTGACCTCAACTCTCCAGAAAACGCCATTAAAATTCGTGGCGCTCGTCAGCACAATTTAAAGAATCTCGATCTTGAGATTCCGATCGGAAAACTCACCGTCATCACCGGGCCCTCAGGTTCCGGAAAATCGTCCCTAGCCTTCCACACTCTCTATGCCGAAGGTCAACGACGCTACGTCGAAACTTTCTCACCTTATGTTCGCCAATTTTTTGACCGCATGGACAAGCCGGAGGTTGACCGTATTGACGGCATTCCACCCGCTATCGCAATCGAACAGAAAAATACGATTCGCACGACCCGGTCTACTGTTGGTACGCTCACAGAGATCAACGACTATCTCAAACTACTCTACCCAAGACTCTCTAAAGGATTCCATCCCGAAACAGGAGAGGAAGTTCGCCCCGACAACCCCAAGTCTATTCTCGAATGGGTTAGTTCAAATCACCAAGACGAAAACATTTTCGTTCTTTTCCCCATCCCGGTCCCCTCGGATACCACACCCGATGATCTCTTTCCCTTCCTAAACTCGCAGGGCTATCTCCGAATTTTTTTAAATCATAAAGTCGTTCGGACCGATTCCACTCACTCACTCAAAAAGCTCCCGCGAGAGGTATTGATAATTCAAGACAGACTCAAGGTCACGACTCGTAATAAATCCCGACTAACCGAATCCTTCGAGCAGGCACTCGCCCTCGGTAAGGGAACCGCCGCGATTTCAAGTGGAGAAGGAACCATTAAAGCCTTCACTACTAGCTGGGCTCCTCTAGTCAAACCCACTTCCTCACTCTTCTCCTTTAACTCGCCTCTCGGCGCCTGCAACAATTGTCGAGGCTTTGGTAAAGTGATCGGCATCGATCTCGATAAAGCAATTCCAAACCATCTTATTTCGCTACGCAACGGGGCCATCAAACCATTTCAAGGTGAACGTGGCGAAGATTGCCAGCGCGACCTCCTCAAAAGCTGTAAAGAGGCCGGAATCAATCCAAACCTTCGGTGGAACGAGCTCGACTCGGAGCAACAGCGTTGGGTCAAATATGGTGAACGTAGTAACAAATCACCCCTCTCATCCCTTGAACAATCCGAAGCACTTTGGCAGGAAAATCGGTGGTATGGGATTCAGGGATTCTTCGACTGGCTGGAAACAAAAGCCTACAAGATGCACGTCCGCGTCTTCCTTTCCCGATACCGAGCCTATACCGAATGCCCCGATTGCCAAGGAACCCGACTTCAACCCGATGCCCTTCACTTTAAGATTCTTGGAAAAACGCTTCCTGAGCTCTGGCACATCCCACTCGACCAGCTCCTCTTTTTCTTTGAAGGAATTGCCACTTCACATGCACCTCTCGACAAAACAACTGGTTTGGTCTTACACGAGATCACCTCACGTCTAAATTACCTTTGCGAAGTTGGTCTCGGATATCTTTCCCTCGATCGCCAAGCGAGAACCCTTTCAGGAGGTGAAATCGCCCGCGTCAACCTCACTACTTGTCTAGGATCAGCACTTACCCAAACCCTCTTCGTTCTCGATGAACCGACCGTTGGACTTCATCACCGTGACATCCATCGTCTGACCAAAGTCATGCACAACCTCCGTGACAAGGGTAATACTTTGGTGGTAGTTGAACATGACGAAGCTGTGATGCACCAAGCAGATCAACTCATCGACATGGGACCTGAAGCGGGTGAACACGGAGGAGAAATCACCTATCAGGGACCAGCTAAAACTCATTCAAAAAAGAGGTCGCTCACTCTTCAGTATCTCTCCGGACAGCAATCAATTTCTATTCCCAGCAAATTAAGGGAACCGCGGGCCCATATTTCAATCGAAGAGGCTTCAGCAAATAATATTTCCAACCTGTCACTCGATCTTCCTCTCGGCGTATTCAGCTGTCTGACCGGAGTCTCAGGCTCGGGGAAATCTACCCTTGCTCACCCTATCATCTATAACAACCTCGCCCGACATTTTGGACTCTCCATTGATAATGAGCCTGCGCCTGCCAAAATCACAGGCATTGACGAACTCCGGGGCGTAGAACTTATCGATCAGTCCCCTCTTTCCCGCACCCCTCGTTCAACTCCCGCAGTTCTACTGGGTGCCTTCGAGCATATTCGTCAACTTCTCTCACTTACCTCTTCAGCGAGAGCAGACCACCTTACTCCTGGATATTTTTCTTTTAATTCCGGCCCTGGACGATGCCAACGCTGCTCCGGAAATGGTTTTGAGAAAGTCGAGATGCAGTTTCTTTCCGATCTTTACCTGACCTGCTCCGAATGCAACGGCACCCGCTTCACAAGAATTGCCGAATCTTATCGCTACCATGAAAAATCTGTGGTCGATTTTCTCCGGTTAACCGCTTCAGAAGCCATGGCATTCCTCGAAGGAATTGAAGGCCTTACCAATAAAGAAAACCTCCTTCTTTCTAAGACCCGTAAGGCCCTTCAGCCTCTGGTGGAAACCGGTCTCGGCTATCTCCGCCTCGGTCAACCTCTCAACACGCTCTCAGGCGGCGAGGCCCAACGCCTAAAACTCTGCCGTCTTTTGACTTCCACCAGCGGTAGCGTCAATACCCTGCTCATCCTAGATGAACCCACGACCGGACTTCATTTCAGCGACATCGAAAAACTTCTCACCGTCTTCCACCGCCTAGTCGACGTTGGCTACTCTCTCCTTGTGATCGAACACCAACCCGACGTCATTAAGAATGCCGATCATGTCATCGAGATTGGGCCAGAGGCCGGCCTCCACGGCGGCCAAATCGTTTTCGAAGGAAGCCCAAAGAAACTCGCAAAAAAGAAAACACACACTGGCCTCGCCATCTCAGTCCCGATCAAGCCAGAAAAAAAGCGGACCTCAAATAATAGGTCCATTGCAAAACGTGAAATATCTATCCACGGTCTACGTCACCATAATCTCAAAAATATTGATGCTATAATTCCACACAATGAATTCGTAGTCATTTCAGGATTAAGTGGTTCTGGTAAATCCACTCTTGCCTTCGACGTCATCTTTGCTGAGGGCCAGCGGCGCTTTCTCGATTCCATGTCGCCTTACGCGAGGCAGTTCGCTAGCCAACTCGAAAAGCCTGACTTGGACCTAATCACAGGGCTTCCGCCAACCGTAGCGATCGAGCAACGAATCTCGCGCGGCGGCGGAAAGTCGACAGTTGGAACAGTTACTGAAGCCTACCACTTTCTCCGTTTACTTTATGCAAAGCTTGGTATCCAGCATTGCCCTCAGTCCGGTGAGCCTGTCATATCACAGACACCTGAAGCCATCGGCGATCAGTTGGGCAAGCTACTAAAGAAGGAGAAATCACTTCGACTCCTTTCACCCGTTTTAAAAGCCCGCAAAGGTTTCCATAAGGAATACGCTCTTGCTGCTGAGAAGGCTGGCTTCGAAGAAATGCTCATTGATGGTGAACTCATCAACACTAAAGACTTCCAACCACTCGCCCGTCACAAGGCTCATGACATCGATTTCGTCGTTGCTCAAGTCACGAAGAAGCAGGCCCTAAAGAAGACGTCTGAAGCGCTCTCCATAGCCCTAAAATATGGGAAGGGCACTTTCAGAGTCCTCACCAAAAAGGGCCATCTTCAAACCTTCTCAACCGCAAGGGTATCACCTGTCACTGGAGAATCGTTTGAGGAACTTGACCCACATCACTTTTCATTCAACTCACCGAGAGGTTGGTGCCAAACCTGCCGAGGCTATGGCCACATCACTAATAGCCGATTTGACGTAAAGGGGTTCAACTCTGAGGCAGAGGCAGAAATTCACGAAGAGAAACTCGCCGCGAAAGCTAATCCCGACGAGTTGCGTGCTTGTCCTGATTGCCATGGTGCGAGAATTCGGGAGAACTCACGTCACGTCTTAATCGAGGGCCAGTCACTACCAGCCCTATCCTTACTTAATGTTCAAGAAGCCAGCAAAACGATTAGGGCCTTCAAATTTGAAGGTCGGGATCTTGCTATCTCACGTGACATTCTTCCTGAAATAATTCAGCGACTTCAATTCCTCGACCACGTTGGGCTAGGCTACCTTCAACTAGACCGATCCGCCACCACCTTATCCGGCGGCGAATCTCAACGTATCCGCCTTGCGGCTCAACTTGGATCCAATTTACAGGGAGTTCTCTATATTCTAGATGAACCAACCATCGGACTGCATCCTCGTGACAATAACGCTCTCCTGGGAACTCTTCAAGCCCTCAAGAAAAAGGGAAACTCGCTTCTTCTTGTCGAGCACGATGAGGACACGATTAGGGCGGCAACCCATCTGATTGACCTTGGCCCTGGCGCGGGAATTGAAGGTGGAAAAATCGTGGCCTCCCTGACAAGGGCAGAGCTAAACAAAAAAAACGCTCTAAAAACACATTCACAATCACCAACGCTGCAGGCGATTAGAAATCCTCTCATCCATCCATCTCGAGGAAAGCGGAGAAGGATTCCCGCAACTCGCGCTCAAAAAAGTTGGCTGAAAATGAAGGGTTGTAGTCTCCACAACCTAAAGGGCATCGACGTCCAAATTCCAATAGGGCGTCTCACCGTTTTAACCGGCGTTTCTGGATCCGGAAAATCGTCACTCATGCGAGGGTGCTTGAGTATCGCTTGCGAAAAAAAGGTCAAAGAAGCTCCATTCAAGTCCGCGACTGGCTTTGATGTTTTCAAATATCGCTACGAGGTAGATCAGTCTCCTATTGGCAAAACTTCACGTTCCTGTCCGGCTACTTATGTGAAGCTATTTGATCATATCCGTGCCCTCTTTGCACAGCTTCCCGAATCACGTATGCGTGGCTATACTGCTTCCCGATTTTCCTTCAATAACAAGGAAGGACAGTGCCCTGAGTGCAAAGGTAATGGCCGCATCAAACTAGAAATGGATTTTCTCCCAACGACTTGGATTGATTGTGAAAGCTGTATGGGGGATCGCTACAATCCAGCCACCTTAGAAATTCGCTATAATGGTCTTACAATCGGCGACGTTCTTAACCTTAACATCAAAGCGGCTGCCGACTTTTTTTCTGTGCATCCGAAGCTTCAGAAACCACTTCAACTTTTATCCGAGACAGGTCTTGGTTACCTTACCCTTGGTCAACCTTCGCCCACCGTATCCGGGGGGGAAGCGCAACGCCTCAAACTTGTGACCCAGCTCACTAAAGGCCGCCCAAAGATCACCGATTTAGGGCCAATTAATACAAATCTCTATCTCATCGAAGAACCTACCATCGGCCTTCACCAACAGGACGTTGCCCGACTCACCGATGTGCTGCACCGGCTCGTTGATGAAGGTCATACCGTCGTTGTAATCGAGCACCACATGGACTTAGCAGCAGAAGCCGACTACATCATAGATCTTGGACCAGAAGCCGGGCCAAACGGCGGCACGATCGTTGCCCAAGGAACACCAGAACAGGTCTCGAAGGTCGACCAATCGGTCACCGCACCCTTTCTCGCGAATGCGCTTTAGTCGACAATTTCGTAAGCATCCTTGTCGCTAAAATTGATAAAGATGCGATCCTTTTTCTCCTGCTTTTTGTAGCCCAGCTTACCCTTTAACTTGATTCTTTTACCGATCAGCTCCTTGAGAATCTCCCCGGTGACCTCTACCTCCTTCAGCTTCTTAATATCTCCGCTCCCAATAAACTCATGACTTTCCCCTTCAAAAACAAGATATAGATTCTTCTCATCAGCAGATAACCTTACATTCTTCACCTTGCCTTTGAAACTCGCTCGGGTGTTTCTCAGAGCTATCAGTTGCTTGGCATCAGCCGTGGTGTAGACATCTTTTTTAGGGAGTAAATCCACTGGATCAATCGTGGTAATCTCAAAGATTCCTTCAATTTGGATTTTTTCTTCCGATACCATCCACCCGATGACTTTGACAATCTGGCCGGACAAATGAGTAGCGGATCCTCTCACTAGTTGCCCACTCATTCCCGCAGGCTCTTCAAACTCTAGAACACCGTCCTCATTGCCGATTTTCACCTTCCCTTGAAGCCTCACCCAGTTTCCTATATTATCAGGAAAATCGCCACGATTTTCTAAAGAAAGCTCTGCCATCTCGGTTTCTCGCTCTGGCCGCTCGGTGGTCTTTTCCTTTTTGCGAGACTTAGGTCGGGGCTTCAGCTTGAGTGCCTCGACCTCCTTCTCTCCTGTATTTATTTCCTCTTCGGTTCCGCCTATTATCGAGCCAACAAAAATGCCGCCTCCAATCAAAAGCAACAGGACTCCAATTAGAATTAGGGGTTTTTTCTGACCTCCAGGAGGCGATGCAAGAGACCCAACTGGAAGATCTGGCTCCGAATTAGTGGCGGGCGGTATTTGCTGACCGTCTTTCATGCTTCTGACCTAACGACCAGAAGTCCAAAATACCAGTCTCGTTTTACCTCTAGTCTTGGCCCATTCCGAATTGCAATGATCGCAGTAATCCCCGACCCTCGTGCCATGCTCCGTCTTCTTCTGCCAATTCTCGTTAGCACAGCGCTGGCTTCTGAAAAACCCAACATCATCGTCATCCTTGCCGATGACCATCGTTACGATTTTCTCTCCTGCCACCCTGAAGCTCCAGATTTCCTCGAAACTCCCAACTTAGATCGAATGGCTAAAGAAGGTGCGCATCTGAAAAACGCCTTCGTAACCACCTCGCTCTGCTCCCCAAGTCGTGCCTCTATTCTAACTGGACAATACATGCACCATCATCGCGTTGTTGATAATCAGCGCTCCGTTCCTGAAGGGACCCGTTTTTATCCAGAATACCTCCAAACATCAGGCTATCGTACTGCCATGATCGGCAAATGGCATATGGGCCACGACAATGATGAACCTCGCAAAGGATTCCACCACTGGGTCTCTTTCCAAGGACAAGGTTCCTACTTTGATCAAACCCTTAATATCAACGGAGAGCGTCATAAACAAAAAGGCTACACTGCTGATCGCCTCACTGATCAGGCGATCGCGTGGCTCAAAAGCGACCGCGGTGACAAAAAGGCGCCTTTTATGATGCACCTTGCCTTTAAGTCCGTCCACTACCCTTTTCAACCCGCTAAGCGCCACCATGGAAAATATCAGGGGGAAAAAATCGATTATCCCGAAACAATGGCGAATTCTGAAGAAAACTACGCCAGCCAGTCACACTGGATCCGCGAAAGACGTTATGGCATTCACGGGATCGACCACATGGAAACTGGGGCCTTCGATAAGGACCCTGTCCCTTCTTTCGATGACCTTTATTGGAGATTTTGCGAAACCGTTCACGGACTCGATGAGAACGTCGGCCGTATCCTCAACCACCTTGACGAATCTGGTCTCTCTAAAAATACCATTGTCCTATACCTAGGTGACAATGGATTTCACCTTGGTGAGCATGGATTTTACGACAAACGCGATGCCTTCGAACACTCAATCCGCGTCCCCCTTCTAGCCTATGCCCCCGGAAAAATTAAAGCAGGCACGGAATTGGATGAAATGATACTCAACATCGATCTCGCTCCAACCCTTTTGGAATTTGCCGGAATAAAAAAAGCCGAAAACACTCCAGCCTTTGATGGACGTTCCTTCAAACACCTTCTTGATGGAAACGGATCCGAAAAACCGTGGCGAGATCATCTTCTTTATGAATACCACTGGGAGTGGAATTTCCCAGCTACTCCAACTCTCTTCGCTATCAGAACCAATCGCTACAAATTCATATACTACCATGGTCTCTGGGATAAGAATGGTCTTTATGATTTACAAACTGATCCACAAGAGCGTCACAATCTCATTGACGTTCCGGCGTTCGCCGAAAAAAAGGAAGCCCTTAAAGAACAGCTCTTCTCCGAGCTTCAAGCATCAGGAGCTTTAGAAGTCCCAATCCGACCCCCAAAAGGAGCTCCTCTACACGACCGTAAACTGCGGCGCTAAAATCCATGTGTCAACGTTCCAAAGACACAGCTTGAAGGGTATTTCTGAAGGATATGATTTGAAAAATTGGCTATAAATTTCGGCAGAAAAAGCCCCGATCAGCTCTCACCGATCGGGGCCTTGAATTCTTTGAGTCTCCTTAGAGATTACTCGCCAGCGGCTTCCACTTTGGGAGCCTCGCCTTCAGGCAGAGTTTCGCCATCTTCACCCTCAGGCTTTTCGACAACTGGCTCTGGCTCTTCAACGGTCATTTCAAAATCTGAATTCTTGTGGACCGGGAAGCCGGTTCCGGCAGGAATAAGATGTCCAAGAATCACGTTCTCTTTGAAGCCGCGGAGAGTGTCCACTTTTCCAAGAGTTGCAGCGTCGGTTAAGACACGGGTAGTATCCTGGAAAGAGGCTGCTGAGATAAAGGATTCGGTCTCAATTGAGGCCTTGGTGATCCCGAGAAGAACAGGTTCAGCTTCGGCAGGTTTACCACCTTCAGCTGCAACACGTTTATTTTCGGCATTGAAGGTTGTTTTCTCAATCTGGTCACCCCAAAGGAACTCTGTGTCCCCTGGTTCAGAGATCTTCACCTTGCGAAGCATCTGACGAATGATGATCTCAATGTGCTTGTCATTAATCTCAACACCCTGAGAGCGATAAACCGTCTGGACCTCGTTATTAAGATGCTCTTGCAGAGCCTGGGGGCCGCAAGCCTCTAGGAGATCTTCGGGAGCCACAGGACCTTCGGTAATTTGATCTCCACGAACCACCATGTCACCTTCACCAACGATCATGTGCTTGCCCATTGGGACAAGATGATCGGCGGTTTCACCAGACTCAGTGTGAGTGACAATAACCTTACGCTTGCCGCGAACGGTGCCTCCGAAGGAGATCTCACCATCAAGCTTCGCAATCACGCAGGCATCTTTCGGACGACGAGCTTCGAAAAGTTCCGCGACGCGTGGCAGACCACCCGTAATGTCACCAGTCTTAGCAATTTTACGTGGGGTTCGAGCGAGTTGCACACCCCCTTGAATCTTGGCGCCCTCTTTGACGGAAAGGTGAGCTCCAACTGGGATAGAGTGACTGCTAAGAACATCCTTGCTCTTTGGATCAACGATGACGATCTGCGGGTGCAAATCTTCCTTGTGCTCCGTAACGGTCAAACCTTTCTTGCCGGTAGCCTTGTCGGTCTCGGACTGAATAGTAATTCCCGTGATCATATCGCGGAATTCAATCTTACCGCCAGACTCAGCAATAATGGGGACTGAGTGAGGATCCCAAGTCAAAATCGACTGGTTCTTCTTTACGTCTCCGCCATCAGCAACCGAAATCACCGATCCAATAACAACGTTGTAGGACTCAAGTTCAAGGCCATCTTTATCACGAACGGAAAGTGAACCATTCTTGTTTAGGACCACGAAGTTACCATCGACATCTTCAACGGTGCGCAAATCTTTATAGTAGGCAACGCCCTTGTTCTTGGCTTTGACTTCAGGTTGCTTGGTGGCACCAAGCGCAACACCACCGGAGTGGAAGGTTCGCATGGTGAGCTGGGTTCCCGGCTCACCAATAGACTGAGCGGCAATAATGCCGACTGCTTCACCAATCTTACCAAGCTTACCAGTAGCCAGATTGAGACCATAACAAGACTGACAGCATCCGCGCTCCGATTCACAAGTGAGCGGGCTCCGGATCTTAAGGCGTTCATGACCAACATTCTCAACAGCAATTGAGGTTTTCTCGTCCATGAGACCCCCTTTTTTGACAATGACATCTCCGGAAACGGGGTCCTTGATAGTTTCGCAAGAAGTCCGGCCGTAAATCCGAGACTGGAGGGAGGCGGCCTCTTCGTCACCCGAATAAATCGCATGAACGGTAATCCCCTTCTCTGTTCCACAGTCTGGCTCGGTGATAATGACATCCTGGGAAACATCGACCAACTTACGGGTCATGTATCCGGAGTCAGCTGTCTTCAGGGCAGTATCGGCGAGACCTTTACGCGCACCGTGGGTGGAGATGAAATACTCCAACACGGAGAGACCTTCTCGGAAGTTTGAGGTAATCGGACGCTCAATGATCTCACCCGATGGCTTGGCCATCAGTCCCCGCATACCCGAGAGCTGCTTAATCTGGTTCTTGTTACCCCGAGCGCCGGAGTCGACCATCATGAAGAGTGGGTTTGCCTTTTCTTTACCCTCGTTAAACTCGAGCTTACGGTACAGTGCGTTAGCAATATTGTCACCCGCACGGGTCCAAATATCGACCACCTTTTGGTAGCGCTCGCCATTGGTAATGACACCATTACGATACTGCTTATTGACGGTCTCAACATCGGCGTATGCGGTCTTGAGCTCGGCTGGCTTCTCCTCTGGAATAACCATGTCGACAATACCAATAGAGCAACCGGAACGAGTTGCTTCCTTAAATCCGAGCTCTTTGAGCTGGTCCATGGTTTGCACCGTAGCCTTGCCTCCCGCGACTTGGTAACAACGCCAAATAATGTCTCCAATCTGAGACTTCCCTACGTTGTTGTTAAAGAAACCGACGCCCTCAGGCCAAATCTCGTTAAAACGGACACGACCTGGAGTCGTTTCGATGATCGAGCTTTCCTTATCACCAAAGACAGAATCTTTGCCATGATCGGGATTACGCAAACGAATATACTGGTGGTAATCCAGCTTCCGGTTGGCGATCGCGAATTCAACTTCAGTCGTGTTTTCGAAGAGGGGCAAGTGACCCTGCTTCTCAATTTGCTTCGGAGTCCGAATCTTGGCCCAAGTGAGATAATAAGTTCCCAAAATGATGTCCTGAGAAGGAGTGATTACGGGACGTCCAGATGCAGGAGAGAAGATATTGTTGGTCGCAAGCATCAGCTGACGAGTCTCCATCTGGGCCTCAACTGAAAGTGGGACGTGGACTGCCATCTGGTCGCCATCGAAGTCAGCATTGTAAGCACCACAAGTAAGCGGGTGCAAACGAATCGCAGATCCCTCAATAAGAACGGGCTCGAAAGCCTGGATCGAAAGACGGTGAAGGGTCGGAGCACGGTTGAGCATGACGGGGTGCCCTTTCGTCACCTCAGCAAGGATGTCCCAAACCTCGGTGGTTTTGCGGTCGATCATTTTCTTGGCTGAACGAACGGTGTGGCAGTAGCCAAGTTCTTTCAGACGGCGGATGATGAAAGGCTCGAAGAGAGTCAGGGCCATCTTCTTAGGAAGACCGCACTGATTTAATTTGAGTTCAGGCCCAATCACGATCACGGAACGACCAGAATAATCGACACGCTTACCGAGGAGGTTCTG
>Ga0228617_1000870_pt1 | contig 14408 bp, 10 predicted proteins | sample 18DmetaG_FD_190061 | JGI IMG/M metagenome (GOLD analysis project Ga0228617, IMG submission 190061) | Seawater microbial communities from Monterey Bay, California, United States - 18D | ecosystem: Environmental > Aquatic > Marine > Coastal | place: USA: California | collected 2016-10-20
CCGTTCAAATTCTGAAAAAGTGTATGCTTTAGTTGAAAGTGATTCCAATAAAGAATTGGGTGGGTTGTTTGTCTCTAATAATGCAGGAAAGAATTGGTTTAAAATTTCATCTGATCATAGTTTAATTCAAAGAGCATGGTACTATATTGAGTTGTTTATAGATCCTACAGACGAGGAAAAGGTATATGTACTTAATGCAAGTGCGCAACGCTCAATTGATGGTGGAAAAACTTGGTCTAGAATTACAGGCACTCATGGAGATTACCATGATCTTTGGATTAATCCAGCCAATAATAAAAATATGATTATTGCTAATGATGGTGGCGCTGCTGTATCTTATAATTACGGAAAGTCATGGTCTCCTCAGAATCGAATGGCCACTGCTCAATTTTACAGAATAAATACAGATAATCTATTTCCTTACAATATTTATGGTGGACAACAGGATAATTCTTCAGTAAAAATAAGTAGTCTAGCATTAGGAAGTGGTGGTATAAATGAACAAAATTGGTCTGCATCTGCAGGAGGTGAAAGTGCCTTTTTAGCTTTTAACCCAGATAATCCAAGATATGTTTTGGGAGGAAGTTATCTAGGAACCATTGAAATTTTGGATACAAAAGCCAAAGCTAGTACTCAGATTATGGCGGCTCCTATCCAATATTTAGGAAGAGACTCAAAGGATATGAAATACCGATACAACTGGAATGCCCCAATTATTTGGTCTCAACATGAAAAAAATACTTTTTATCATGGAGCACAATTGTTGCTAAAAACCACAGATAACGGTAAAAATTGGTCTGAAGTATCCCCTGATTTATCAAATAACGAAAAAGAGAAACAAGGTAAAGGAGGAGGCCCTTACACGAATGAAGCTGTTGGAGCAGAAAATTACGGTACTTTATCTTATGTAATTGAGTCACCTCACGAACTGGGAGTTCTCTGGGCTGCAACAGATGATGGGGTTCTACAATTAACTAAAAATGGAGGAACAACTTGGGAGAATGTAACCCCTAAAAACCTACCTGAAACCTTAATTAATTCAATTGAGGTGTCTCCACATGATAAAGGAACAGCTTATATAGCCACCACTCGATATAAATTTAACGATTATACCCCTGCTATATACAAAACCACTAACTATGGAAAATCTTGGGTTAATATCAGTTCTGGAATCCCTTTAGGTGCATATACTAGAGTGGTAAGAGAGGATACTCAACGAAAAGACCTACTTTTTGCTGGAACAGAATTAGGCATGTATATTTCATGGAATGGAGGAAAAATATGGAAATCCTTTCAATTAAACTTACCAATAACTCCAATCTCAGATTTAAAAATTAGTCATGACGATATAACTATTGCCACTATGGGAAGATCTTTTTGGGTATTAGATGATCTAGGTTTACTAAGACAGTTTGAAGGAAATAAAACAACTTTTAAATTACTTACACCAGAGGATGCCATAATAGGGAACTGGAGTAGTCAATTAAACTACTCATCTAATAGCTTTTCGGGGGCTGACGATTCAAAAGGTGTGAACCCTGCAAATGGAATTGTATTTTATTACTACATACCAGATAATCTAAAAAATAAAGAGTTATCTCTAGAAATAAAAGATGAAAGTGGTAATACGGTAAGAACTATAAGCTCAAAAGCAAACCCAAATTATCTGAGATATCCAGGTGGGCCATCACCTGAACCAATTTTAGCAAATAAAGTTGGACTTAATCGATTTGTATGGGATATGAGACACCCTAGCTTACCAGGAATACCAACCGCATACATAGAAGGATCTTATAGAGGACATAAAGCTATGCCTAATTTATATTCAGCTATATTAAAACAAGAAAATAAAATATCTGAAGTATCATTTAGCATATTGCCAAATCCGTTATACGATATTACTAAAAAAGAGTATGTAGAAACTCATGAATTTAAGATGATAACTGAGGCAAATCTAACAGATATGCACACCAGAGTGAATCAATTGAAAAAGATTCAAAATCAATTAATTGAGATTATCAAGAAATTACCTGAAGAACAAAAATATATGGGCTTAAAATCTAAGGGAGAAACTATAATTCAACAACTAAAATCTTGGGATGAAGATATGGTTCAACGAAAATCTAAAGCTTATGACGATGTGGAAAATTTTCCAAATAAATTTACTGCAGAATATATCTTTCTTATGAATCAGAATGACAGCAGTATCCCTAGAGTAAATTCAGCCTCAAAAAACAGACTTGAAGAACTAAATAAGGAGTGGATTGAGTTAAAAAACAGGTCAGAAGAACTGATACAAAATATAATTCCAGCTTATAATAAAATATTGTGGAACAACGAAATTGGAGCTCTTAATGTGAAATAAATACTATTTTTTTTATGTATTAAATTATAAGTGGTCTTCTAGTACAAACTGTATTTTATCACCAGTTATTTTTTGACTGACCCTAGCTATAGCTATTTCAGATAATTGAAGAATTCTTGGATAACCTCCTGACACTTGGCAATCTTGCATTAAAATAATGCATTTTCCAGACGGAGTGAGTTGGACTGTTCCTGGCAAGACTGCGGATGTAAGTATTGAACATAAGTTATTTTCTAAAGATTCTTTTATCCGATATCCTACCCTATTATTATCATCTGATATTGAGAAAGGGGTAAATAATTTACGCTGCTGTTCTTCATTGAGTTCGGAAAACTCTGGTCCTTTAAAACATGGTAAATACATGGTTGTAAAATGTTTTTCACTTACTCGAACTCTGGAGAAATTATTACTTGAATCCTTTTGGATTGGAAGAATAGGCAATATGGCTCCTTTAACTAATTTTTGCTGAGTTATTCCCTCAAAATAACTTCGGCTACCATAAACTTTTTCAGTTTGAATTCCTCCTTGAACAGACAAATAAACTCTAGCTCCATAAACTCGTTTACCAAATGATAAAACTGAATCTTTTTTAATAGGGTAAACCGATTGCATTTTTATTAATTTCCCATTTAATTTTGGAGAAAAATCAGCTCCAGTTAAACAGATATAGGTATCGGATGTGAATTTAAACTTACCTTGTCCAAAAGTAATTTCTATAAGGGCATCTTTCTCATGATTTTTCAATAAGGCATTAGCCATTTTTGCAGCATAAGCATCCGCATATCCAGCTTGTGGAACGCCAATCTTTGTATGACCAAAGCGACCTTGGTCTTGAATAGAGCAATAAATTCCAGGATGTAAAATTGCTATCACAACAGTCTTTTTTTAATGATAAATTCTTGATTTATGACCTCTCTTTCTATTTGATAAAAAGTATGAATATCTACAGCAACAAATTGAATGCGATCACCTGATTTAGCAAAACAGGGATTTGTAGCCTTCATATTGAAAAAATTTAGAGGAGACTTTCCAATGATATTCCAACCCCCAGAACTATTTTGAGGATAAACTCCAGTCTGAGCACCACCTATACCCACAGATCCCTTGTCTACTCTGACTCTTGGGTTAGATTTCCTGGGAATATGAAGATTTTGATGCAGACCACCTAGGTATAGAAAACCTGGCTGAAAACCAATAAAATAAACTATGTAATCTGTTTCTGTATGCAATCTAATAATATCTGTAACACTACATTTTTTTTTATTGGCAATTTCCTCTAGGTCGATCCCAAAAGAAGCATCATAACAAACAGGAATTTCCCATAAAAATTGATCTTGTTTAATCACATAGGATGACGCTGTATATTTATTTTTAAGTTGACTAATAGTAAGTTCTTTATCTACAATTGGATTTTGATACCTAATAAGCAGAGAATTATATGCAATGATTGTATCTAAAATAGCATCTATTTCTTTGACCTGTCTCTCAAAAGAAATAATCTCTTGAATAATCTCTTGTGAAATGTTTGCAGGCCATTCTACTAAAATTGCTGACCTTCCAAAAAGCTTATATGTGAGTTGAAACTTCAATTACTTCGTATGGATATGTTTGTGTAAATACTTTAATATTTCTATCGCATTATTAGTATCTCCATGAACACAAAAAGTGGATGCTTTAATCTCTTTTTCATTTAAATTTACTGTAGTTACCAATTGTTTGTCTGATATTTTTTGTACTTGTTTCAACACCTCGTATTTGTCTTCAATTAGTGCGTTGGATAAAGTTCTAGAGACCAAACTCAAATCTTCATTATACCTTCTATCTGCAAAAGCTTCATAAACAATTTCTAAACCGTTTTGGATAGCAACTTCTTCTATACTTGATTGATAGGGCACATATAATTTTACAGCTTCAAAAACATGTTGAATTGCAGCGATAACTACCGATGCCTTTTCACGATTTACAGCAATTAAATTATACAAAGCACCATGTGGTTTTACATGATGAATAGTTACGTCTTGGAGCAGAACTCTATCTTTAAAAATAGTAAGTTGATCTTCTAAACTTTTTTGAAGTTCACTATTGGAAATATTCAAAACTTTACGTCCAAAATTTTGTCTATCAGGGAAGGATGGATGTGCTCCTATTTTTACTTTGTGTTGAACAGCTAACTGAATTACTTTATCTATAATTTCTATGGAACCTGCATGTGCTCCACAAGAAATATTGCAGGAAGAAATAAGTGGCATTATGATATGCTCATTATGTAACCCTTCACCCAGATCGCAGTTAATATCTATCATCAAAAAATATTAAATTCAAAAACTTTGTCTAGCCCTCTTAACCCAAGAAAAATAGTTATAATCAAAATAATAAATCCTAAAATATTTTGGAATTTAGAATTCACATATTTTCCTAAAACTACTTTTTTGTTTACCATCCATAGGAGTATTCCTGCTACTACCGGAAGTAAAACACCATTAGCAACCTGTGCAAATTTAATGATCTCTATAGGCTTAAGACCCAATGATGAAAATACCACACCTAACAATAAGATTAGAAACCAGACAGCTCTAAATTGTTTTGATTTTAGACCAGATTCCCATCCAAAACATCCTCTGGCTACATAAGCTGCAGCTAAAGGTGCAGTAATTGCTGAGGTAATTCCTGCAGCAAATAATCCAATCCCTAAAAAATAACTTGCAAAATCTCCATATAAAGGTGCTAAACTCTTCGCTAAGTCTGCTGCACTTGAAACCTCTCCCAAACCTATAGAGGAGGCCGAAATAATGATAGCCATTGAAACAAGTCCTCCTAAAGCAATAGAGAAAATTGTATCTTTTCTTACCTCTTTTAAATCTTTAGGATTATTCCATTTTTCTTTGACTAAAGATGCATGTAAAAACAAATTATAGGGTACAACAGTAGTTCCTACTAAACCTAGTATAGTTAATAAACTACCTTCTGGAAATGAAGGGATTAGAGCACCTTTCAAAATATTAAAAATATCAGGTTTTGTTAAAAAAGCTGTAATTAAAAATGATAAACTCATTATTAATACTAGTATTACCAATACTCTTTCCAGAAATTTATAATTCCCTATGTATAATAATATAAAGGCAATAATTCCAACTACAAAACTCAGTATATTGAGAGAATAGTTTCCCAAAACAATTCTAAATTCTCCTGTAATGGTTTCTAGACCTAGTATACCTCCACTTATATTCCCTGCCTCATAGGAAGCGTTTCCTACAACAATGGCAGACAAAATAAGTAGTAGTATTAATTTGTTGATTATTGGATGTTTAATTTCAGATCTAATGACCTCAGATAAGCCTTTTTGAGATATGATTCCTAGACGAGAGGCCATTTCTTGTAATACTATGGTAGCTCCAATAGACAATACCATGGCCCAAAGTAAATGAAACCCAAAATTAACGCCTGCTAATGAACATAAGGTAACGGTCCCTGGACCTATAAATGCGGCAGCTACAAGAGTTCCTGGACCCGATTTCTTAAACCAATTTTTAATCATAATTAAAAAGTTATATCTAGAATGAGAATTGATTTATTTATTGTTTTTCTCAAATTAAATATTTTAAAAGTAGACAAAAGAAATTAAAAAAAAAGCATCCTAGAGGGATGCTTTTTATAGATTGTAATTTTTATACTTTAAAAAGCGTAACGTTGAGGACCACCTCTTCTTATTTCTTCATTTGCAAATTCTTCAAACTGCTTAAAGTTTTTCCTAAAGGCATTAGAAAGTTTAAACGCTGTTTTATAATATGCATCATCATTATTCCAGGTAGTTCTAGGGCTTAAAACAGATGATGGAACCCCTGGACATCTTCTTGGTTGCGCTACACCAAATACAGAATGTATATGGTAATCTTCGTACGTATAGTTTCCTAATTCTCCATTTAAAACAGCTGTAATCATAGCTCTAGTATACTTTAAAGCCATTCTTTTTCCAACTCCATATTGACCTCCAGACCAACCGGTATTGACCAACCAAACATTTACTCCTGCTTCTTTCATTTTCTTACTCAACATTTCTGCATAACGGGTAGGATGAAGTGGCATAAAAGGAGCCCCAAAACATGCTGAAAAACTTGGAACAGGTTCTGTTACACCTGCTTCTGTTCCTGCAACTTTTGCTGTATAGCCAGAGATAAAATGGTAGGCTGCCTGACTGGGAGTTAATTTAGAGATTGGAGGGAGTACACCAAAGGCATCTGCGGTTAGAAAAAAGATGTTCTTTGGGTTTTTTCCAATAGATGGTTGTTGAATATTTTCTATGTGTTCAATAGGATAGCTTACTCTTGTGTTGGGTGTAACGGAAGTATCTGAAAAATCAATTTGCCCTTGATCATTCATCACAATATTTTCTAAAATTGCGCCTTTTTTAATGGCGTGATAAATTTCCGGTTCTTTATCTTCTGATAGATCTATTGCTTTTGCATAACAACCGCCTTCAAAGTTAAAGACAGTATTTTCATTTGTCCAACCATGTTCATCATCTCCTATTAATTTTCTTTCGGGATCGGCTGACAGAGTTGTTTTTCCGGTTCCAGATAAACCAAAGAAAATAGCAGTATCTCCCTCTTTACCAACATTTGCAGAGCAATGCATTGGTAAAGTATTTTTAAATACTGGAAGTATGAAGTTTAAAGCTGAAAAAATTCCTTTTTTAATCTCTCCAGTATATCCAGTACCTCCAATTAAGGCAATTTTTTTAGTAAAGTTTAAAACCGCAAAATTATGTTGTCTAGTTCCATCTATTTCTGCATTAGCCATGAAACCAGGTGCATTAATAACAGTCCATTCTGGTAAAAAATTAATCAGCTCTTCAGTTGATGGTCGTAAAAACATATTGTAAGCAAACATGTTACTCCAGGGGTACTCATTTACTACTCTGATATTTAGCTTATAATTAGGATCTGCACAAGCATAGCTATCTCTTACAAAAATTTCTTTTTCTGATAGATATGAAACTACCTTATCATATAACTTATCAAAGTTATCTGTACTGAAAGGAATATTAATATCTCCCCACCAAACCTCATCTTTAGTAACATCATCTTTTACTATGAAGCGGTCTTTTGGTGATCTCCCAGTAAACTCTCCAGTATGAATTGCGATCGCTCCAAGATTCGATTCTTTTCCTTGTTTTTTTTGAAGTATTATTGAATGTAATTCATTTGAGGTTAGTTGATAATGGATTGTTGAACTATTTATTCCTAGACTATTTAACGAAATCGATTTCGTATTTGTATCTATCATATCAATAATATTTGTTTGTTTAAACTTTGAGTAAAATTAAACATAATTTTAAAACAAGATAGAATCAGTTATTATTTTATTCACTTTTTTTTGTTGATTACTTTTAGAAGAAAGAAATGAATCATTAACACCCAACCAATCATGAATAACAATCCTCCTGTTGGAGTCACAAACCAAATACTTTTTGCAGGATAATTAAAAATATGAATCGCATAAATAGATCCTGAAAATAAAAAAATACCAAAGAAAAAAACATAACTCACATAGTTTTTTAATTTATTTGAAAAAGAAGTGTATGTATTTACAAACAATAAAACGATAACATGATATATTTGATATCGAATACCTGTTTCTAAACTACTCATTTCTTTAGAGGTCAATACATCTTGTAATCCGTGTGTGGTGAAAGCTCCCAGTATAATAGCGGTCAATCCAAAGATGCAAGTTATTGCTAAATTTTTGTTCATATCTAATTGTAAAAAGAAGTTAAATAGGTCTATTTTTTTTTAAATTCGTTTATTATTCAACCAAAAATAAACATAATTCTACAATGAGAAATATCCTAGTAATTGGAGCTGGAAAATCTTGTTCATACCTAACAGACTACCTACAAAAAAAATCAACAGCTGAAAAGTTACACATTACCATTGCAGATATTTCTCTGGAGAACGCAAAGACTAGTGCCAGAAATCATCCGAACTCTTCTGCATTGGAATTTGATGTTTTTAATAAAACTCAACGAAGAGAGGAGATACAAAAAGCTGACATTGTGGTTTCTATGCTACCGGCTAGATTTCATATTGAAGTAGCTAAAGATTGTCTCCATTTCGAAAAACACATGGTTACAGCCTCATATATTTCTCCAGAAATGAAAGAATTAAATAGCGAGGCAGAAAAAAGAGGTTTAGTCTTTATGAATGAAATTGGGGTAGATCCTGGGATTGATCATATGAGTGCTATGGAGGTAATTCATAAAATTAGTGATCTTGGTGGGAAAATTATACTTTTTGAGTCTTTTACAGGTGGTCTAGTAGCACCAGAAAGTGATAATAACTTATGGAACTATAAATTTACTTGGAATCCTAGAAATGTGGTTCTTGCAGGACAAGGAGGGGCTGCTATGTTTATTCAAGAAGGAACTTATAAATATATCCCTTATCATAAATTATTTAGAAGAACAGAATTTTTAACCCTAAATGGCAATGGTAAATTTGAAGCTTATGCAAATAGAGATTCTCTAAAATACAGAAGTATTTATGGCCTTAACGACATTCGCACCATGTACAGAGGTACCATCAGAAAAGTAGGGTTTTCAAGAGCTTGGAATATTTTTATTCAATTAGGTATGACAGATGATAGCTATACCATAGAAGGTTCTGAAAATATGACATATCGAGATTTTGTGAATTTATTTTTAGCCTATTCTCCTAACGATTCTGTAGAACTGAAATTACGTTCTTATCTAAAAATTGACCAAGATGATATCGTTTGGGATAAACTAGTAGAATTAGATTTATTTAGTCAAACAAAAAAAATAGGATTAAGCAATGCTACACCAGCTCAAATGTTACAAAAAATACTATCAGACTCTTGGACTCTTGAAGAAGATGAAAAAGATATGATTGTAATGCATCATAAATTTGGGTATGAGCTAAATGGAGAAAAACACCAGATAGAAAGTAGTTTAGTTGTAAAGGGAGAAAACCAAACATTTACAGCAATGGCTAAAACAGTTGGATTACCTGTTGCTATTGCTACCCTAAAAATTCTGAATAAAGAAATTACAACTCCAGGAGTTCAACTACCAATTACCAAAGAAGTATATGCTCCAATTTTAAAAGAGCTAGAGCAATATGGTATTGAATTTAAAGAAAAAAAGGTTCCTTATTTGGGATACAATCCAGAAAATGTTACTGGATAATAAGTTTTTTATACAACTAATGTTTATCACATTTTGAGATAAAAATCCTTAGTTAAATTTACATAGTCTTGTGTGTATATATGACGATCTTTCTCTATCACTAAAGTTGTTTCTTCTACCTCTTTCTGATAAAAAGAAAATTCTAACATACTTCTTTTTATTTCTGAATTCTCAGTACCTCTAACTCTACACACCCTATTTAAAAATAATCTATATTTCCCAGCTAAGCTTACAAAAACTACTTCTTCCTTAAAAGGGATAATAATTGTGAAAACACCTGAATCTGAGAGTATTTTTGATGTACCTTCTAATAAATCCTTAAATGACAACGCAGAAGTGAATCTGGCTGTATTTCTTGATGTATTATTAGTCTCAAAATTATCATTATAAAATGGTGGATTTGAAATAATAAGGTCATATTCTTCATCCTCTTCATTCATTTCCTCTGAAAAATCTTGAAAAGAGCTATGATAGCAAAATAAGCGATTAGACCAATCTGATTTTTCAAAATTAGCAACATTCTGTTCATATGCGTTAGGGTCAATCTCAACTGCATCAATAGTTTCAGCATCACTGCGTTGTGCCATCATCAAAGACACTAAACCAGTTCCTGAACCCACATCTAAAATAGTATCTGGATATGTTTCTAATGAACACCAAGCTCCTAAAAGTACGGCGTCTGTACCTACTTTCATAGCCGTTTTATCTTGATCAATGGAAAACTTCTTAAAATGAAATGGTTTATTCATTATAAATTATATTTTCAAAAGTAAACGTTTTATAAATTCAAAAATGAAAAACCCGCAACTATCGTTGCGAGTTTCTTTTGCAGAGAGGAAGGGATTCGAACCCTCGATACCCTTGAGAGGTATACACACTTTCCAGGCGTGCGCCTTCGACCACTCGGCCACCTCTCTAATTCAAATACAAGTCAACTAAACCCTCCGGAGTTTTTACGTGTATTTGTTTGTTTTCTCTGTCTATCTTTTTGATAAAATCATCAATCATTGGAATGAAAATCTCTACAGCTCCGTTCTCTATTTCAAACATAGGCTGAGCAGCTTTATCATTAATGTAAACTAATACACCAACATCTCCATGAATTTCATCAATAACATGAAACCCAATAATTTCATGAAAATAAAATTGGTTCCCTTCTAGCTTAGGCAATAAACTTAATGGAAGATAAATTCCAGATTTCATTATAAAATCTGCTTCCTCTTCACTATTTACATCCTCAAAATGAACACGTAACATAGTGCCCCTACTCAACGAACTTTTTTTAATAAAAAATGGAACCAAATTGCCACCTAGGTCGACAAATACTGATTCCATATTTTTATACAATTCAGGTTCATCAGTATCTAATTTGATAACGACTTCTCCTTTAAAACTATGTTTTTTTACGATATTGCCTAAATAAAAACAGTCTTGTTTACGCATATCGATAAAAATTTTGCTTATTCAGCAGATTCCTCTTTTTTCTCTTCAGCAGCTTCTTCTTGAGCAGCTTCTTCAGTAACCTCTGGAGCAGCTTCTTCAGCAACTACTTCTGGAGCAGCTTCTTCAGCAACTACTTCTGGAGCAACTTCTTCAGCAACCTCTGGAGCAGCTTCTTCAGCAACTTCTTCTGGAGCAGCTTCTTCAACAGCAGCAGCAACTCTAGCTTCATTCACAGCTTTTTCTGCTTCTAAGGCTTTTGCTTTTGCTTCTGATTTTACTTTGGCTACGTTTTCTTCTTTAGAGGCTACTTTACCAGCTTTTTCTTCTAACCAAGCTTGAAATTTTTCTTCAGCTTGCTCTTCGGTTAAAGCACCCTTTCTAACACCACCAACTAAATGATTTTTAAGCATAGCTCCTTTGTAAGATAAAATAGTTTTTGCAGTATCTGTTGGTTGCGCTCCATCTTGTAACCATTTTACTGTACCATCAACATCTAAATTAACAGTTGCTGGGTTTGTATTAGGATTATAAGTTCCTAATTTCTCTAAGTAACGACCATCTCTCTTTGCTCTTGCATCTGCAGCAACGATCCAATAAAAAGGTTTTCCTTTTTTACCGTGTCTTTGTAATCTAATTTTTACTGACATTTTTTTAATTTTTTAAGGTTCTCGACCTTGATTATTAATAATCTTACCATCTCGTGATAAGTGGGCGCAAATGTACGAAGTTTTTTGAAATTGACGAACTAATTAAACAATATCATTAAAAGGTAGTTTATAAACTAAAAAAGCCCCAAAAGGGGCTTTAATTTTACTCTGTAAATTCTTCAAAAGTTTTTAGTTTAATATCCTTCTTAGATTTTATTTTTTTTGAAATCTTATTGAAGTCTTCTTTTGCTTTTGAATAACGATTTTCAACTATAGATAAAAATTCTAATTCAGAATTTGAGGGTTTGTCATAACTCCCAACAATTTTTCTAAATAAATCTGCTAGTTTTTCTCTTAACTCAGGTTCAGCACTACTAACATAATTATCTCCAGTTGTTATGACTAAAGTTTTCTTTAGTTCATTTAATTTTAATTTTAGTTTGCTTTTTGTCTCAGGCGCTTCAATAAAAGCATCAATTTGATAAACCATGTAAGCTAATTCTTCAGTCATTTTATACATCTTAGAAATGATATCATGTTTCATTTTTCTATCTGCTGAAGTTAAACCTGATCTCTCATCATAAACAATTTCAAAGGTATGCTCGTATGCTGCTTTACCTTTTGTTATAACTGCTGTATATGAACCTGCCTGAACTCTTGGGGTTGTGAAACCACCAAATGCAAGGGTTTTCCCTTTAGCAACCTTAGGTTGTTTCATATTTCCAGACCAATTCACAATATTAATTCCTTTAGATTTCCCAGGAGATAATTTAGAGACAACCTCTCCTTGACTATTCAAAATTTCCATACTCATCTTTCCAAATGTGTGACGTTTAGGTAATAAATATTTTATTTGAGGTGATCTGTTTGCATTTTCTCCAACAAATTGGGTTTCAGCTCCGAAACTACCTGAAAATCCACTTTCGTCAGATAACTTCATCGGTTTAGAGCTAAAAAAGTGAAGTTTAGCTTTCAAAGCTTCAGTAGTGATTTCACGTAAGGGTGAAATATCATCAATGATAATGATACCTCTTCCGTGTGTTCCAAGTACCAAATCATTTGTTTGTTTTTGAAGATCAATAAAATGAACGGCTACTGGTGGTACATTTTTTGTAAATTTCTCCCAATGATTACCTCCATCAGCGGTAATATATAATCCGAATTCAGTTCCTAAAAATAATAAATTTTCATTTTCATAATCTTCTTGAATATTTCTAGAGGTACCTATAACATTATCTGTAATTATATTAGACCAAGTCATTCCAAAATCTGATGTTTTGTAAACATAGGGTTGCATATCACCACTATTGTGGCCATCAAAAACAGCATATGCTATTCCTTTCCCGTGAACACTTGCCTCTATATGATAGGTCCAAGTATTACTTGGTAGTCCTTTAATATTGCTTACAACATTTTGCCAGTTTTTTCCACCATCTTTTGTCACTTGAACATTTCCATCATCTGTACCAACCCATATAACATTCTCGTCTACTGGAGATTCTGCTATTGTAAAAATTGTTGTGTGGTTTTCTGCACCAGAGTTATCCATAGATAACCCTCCAGAATCTGCCTGTTGTTGTTTAGTTCCATCATTGGTAGATAAATCAGGAGAAATTATTTCCCAAGTATCTCCCATATCTTCAGATTTGTGAAGAAACTGACTCCCCATGTAAAAACGATCAGGTTGATGAATACTAATAGCCATTGGGGCATTCCAGTTAAATCGTAAATCTTCATACCCTGCTAGCTCAAGAGGTTGAATTGTTTTAACTAATTTATTATCAACATCATATCTCCAAACATTCTCTGCACCTTGCATTTCTGAATAAATAATATTTTTTGTTGGGTGTTTTAATACTCTAAAACCATCACCAGCTCCAATTGATTTCCAATCACCTGCATTAATTCCTCCGCTCGATGAGGAGGGCCCATACCAAGAACCGTTATCTTGAAGTCCTCCATAAATATTGTAAGGTTCTGCGTCATCAACACTTATTTGATAAAACTGTGATAAAGGTAAATTTTCCACAATTTCCATAGTTACTCCTCCATTCCAAGAACGATATACACCTCCGTCTGTTCCTGCGTAAATTCTGTCAGAATCATGAATATCGAATACTACATCATGGATATCGCTATGCATATTACCTAACGATTTAAATGTTTTACCACCATCCTTAGAGATTGAACCAAAAAGACCACCTTTAACAACAACATCAGGATTTCTAGGATCTACAGTAATTCTTGAAAAATAAAATGGACGAACTGTAATTCCAAAATCATTATTTAATTGTTTCCAATTAGCTCCTGCATCATCACTTCTGTACAATCCTTTTCGTTTTGGGTCTTCTGCTTCAATTACTGTGTATAAAATATTAGCATCTGATGGAGCTACCGCAATAGCCAATCTACCTAATTGCCCATCAGGAAATCCGTTATGAATTTTATTCCAAGTTTTTCCAGCATCTATAGATTTATACAATGCACTATTGTCTCCACCAGAGGAAAAAGACCAAGCTGTTCTTCTGAACTCCCACATTGAAGCATAAAGAATAGAAGGATTTTTTGGATCCATAGTCATATCCGCGGCTCCTGTTTTCTCATCTATGTACAATATCTTTTCCCAAGTTTCTCCAGCATCAGAAGATTTATATACACCACGCTCGTCACTATCTGACCAAAGGGCACCCAGAACTGCCACATACACTTCTTTTGAGTTTTTTGGATTTACAATAATATTTGCAATACG
>Ga0228617_1000872_pt1 | contig 14380 bp, 12 predicted proteins | sample 18DmetaG_FD_190061 | JGI IMG/M metagenome (GOLD analysis project Ga0228617, IMG submission 190061) | Seawater microbial communities from Monterey Bay, California, United States - 18D | ecosystem: Environmental > Aquatic > Marine > Coastal | place: USA: California | collected 2016-10-20
TTGTGGAAGAATCATCGATGCAAGTTGAAAAGTTGCGGACATATCATTTCTAAATATATATGCGACTTTCATATTTTACCTCCAAAAAATTACAAATAAATATTCATCTATTCAGCGATCTTGATGTCGCTCATTTATAATAGTAGACCTGCTCCCTATTTAAGATTGATATTAGTGCGGGTAGGCCTAATAACTAGGCCTCTAAAATTCAGATATCTTTCCAATAACCGCAATATTATCTCCGGCATTTACGGGAGGCGTGCGAAACAATATCAGTAGGATTCCTGCCGACGGAGCCTCGACCGTCTCCAATTCAGTTCCGTGGTAATCAGTAATGACACCTAGCTGGGTGCCTTTCGAAATATAGTCACCCGTCTTTACTTTGGGGTCCGCATAAAAGATACCATCATGGCTGCTATAAACGCGAGCGCGATCGTTAATGAACAGCGGATACTCTGGCAAATTCAAATCACCTTCAATCATTTTGAGTTCACGCATAATATTCTGAGCACCGTCTATGATAGGCGTGATGTATTGGTCATCTGTTTTACCCAGCTCACCTGATTCTATATCGATAGCGGGTATCCCAAGGGTGACAGCCTGTGCGCTTGTATAGATTGCATCATCTACTGATTGATAAGAACCTGAAAACTCCACAATGGTCCCCAGCCCAAAGGCAATAGCAATTCTTTTCGATTCATCTATGACTTCCCGTCCACCAGCCTCTGCGTAATAAGCGGTATAAGACGGACGTAGGCCCTCATTTGCATCACCTGCATGGATATCTACAACGTAATCTGATCGGAGGATTACTTCAGTTTTTAAGGTTGATGCAATGCGCTCGGTGACGGTGCCGTTGACGTTTCCTGGGAAAGCGCGATTTAAATTCTTAAGATCGTTTGGGCTTAAATAAATGGTACGAGCTGTGAACGCCGGAATGTTGGCAACATGAACTATGATTAACGTGCCGCTTAATTGTCTTGGATCGATAAGTCCTGCTAACCTTTGCATTGAGAGTATCGGCGCGTATTCAGAGCCATGAATTCCAGATATCAAAGAGAGGACTGGGCCAGAATTACTTCCATGATGGACGGTAACAGGGATGAAAGTTTCGACGTTATCTTCGCCGCTTGGCACTTTAAGTGTGCCGCGGTATGTCTCGCCCGCCGAGATAGAAGCCCCTCCTATTTCAAATTTTCTTTCAGTGTCGTTGTTTTTTTTCCTATTGTCCTGCGCATGGACTGCACTAAAGGTAACAGAGAGCCATATGACTAAAAAGAAAATATTTTTCATTATAGAAACCTTTCTTAATGATCGGATTGGATTTAGTGGCTTCAGAATCGCTCTAATTTTGAAGACAGAAATCTTAACACAGATGAGAGAGGGTATTTTCAGACTAAAATATTAAGTGAAAGAGTCGTTTTAAATGTGGCAGCGCAACGCAAGCAGGATTTTAAGCTGATTATATGTGAGGGGGCGGGCTTGCTTCTAGCGGAGTACCGTCTTAGTGATTTTTTTAAAGGCGAGGACTATGCCTGTGATACAGAAAATTAACCCAACAGACATTAATAGCACCATTATCAAAGACCATATAAATCGGTGATTAACAATACCAGGAATGTCTAGGCTATGAATTCCGTTGAATAACCACCGGTATATCCGCCGACTATTGTCCATTATTGAAATCAAGCCTCCATCAGTCAAATTCACATGGATCCAAGTCTCGGTGGCATCATCTAGAATAAGTCGCAAGGTTTCTTCGCCCAGCGAACCTTCGCGCAAGTTTGCATAGACGTCATTCACAGGGACAATGTAACTATCGCTAACAACATTGTCTGGCCAAGCCTTTGACACAGCAAATTCTACTGCAGAAATTAAAGATCCTCGGTCATAAATTTGACCGGACCCAATGGGAATAAGTTTAGACGTCTTAGCATTTCTTGCGACGACTAGGGTCTGTTTGTTCAACGCTGTTAATTCAATTTCTTTAGCACCCGCAGCCTCGTAAAGATCCTCTAATTGAATTGCATTGAGCGTCTCGGAGAGGTTCATTCCCCGCATATCAGCGATTTGTTGAGCGGTTGGGTTGGGAACAGAAAAAAGCCGACCATGATCCATTGATAGCCATCCGCTAAAAATCCAGAACAAAACAACAAAACCAGATATTAAACCGATTTTGTGATGCCACGCTAACCACCCGCTGAACGGGCTCGCAAGACCTTTGAGGCCGCGCTGTTTTGCAATCTGCCAATGCTGTATGCCAAGAACAAGGCCGGTAAGCACACCAATGATGCACACAAGAGAGACCCACCAGACAATTTGGTCCCATAATGCCCAGTTTTTTCGGATGACCGTTGGGTAAATCCAATGAACAACTGCGCCCAGATAATTCCAAGTACGTTGGTTTCGGTTTGTTTTTTGCAAAACCTCAGTGCTCTTCGTTGAAATATATAGATGAGTTCCAATACTATCTGCCATCTCAACTCGGAGGAATGGACGGAAGGGATCAAATCGATCGTGGACAACCCACTGATCGTATGAGAGAGGCCCGCTTACGGATGCTACGGATGTATTGGAAAACCTTTTAGCGATAGCAATCGCATCAGACTTAGTGAGTGGCTTAACAATTTCTGATGAGTCAGCAAAACTTGCCGCCACCACATTATTGTCCCCCTCAGCAACGAGTACTGGTCGCTGTTGATATTGCAAAAGTCTTAAGCGATTTGCGGTTTTCACCCCCGTTGCATCGAGTGCCTCAGACAGGGAATTCACCTTGGAGATGTCAATAACGGCTGCTCGATCGATGCGCTCAGAATCGGACAAAGAGGGGAAAGGGACATAAATCATCACGATCCCTGAGGTGAACCACAGAGCAAACATAAGGCATAGAACGATGCTAATCCAGCGATGTAGTGTGGCTAGGACCCTAGTCATTGATCATCGAGTGCACTCTGTCATTTAAAAAGTGAATTCTACACCTACTTCAAACATTCGTGGTGGTGCCAGCATGAGTTGGTTAGCGTATAAAAAACTCGGGTCATTTTGCTGTAGGTAAAAAACGTCAGACCAAGGTACGTATATCTCATCGGTTACATTGTTGACTCTTGCAGTAACGTTAAATCTCGGGGCACTCCAAGTAGCAAACAAGTTTAGCAGGGTGTAAGAGCTCAGAGCGACTTGATTTGCATTATCACCGAACCGATCATCCACGTATTGTACTGAACCTCCAACTTCGAGCGGCAGACCCGCGATTGAGCTGAACGAAGCCCACAAATTTCCAGTAACTTCAGCAACATTAGGAGGTGTATTCCCTGCGAAGGTTACGAAGTTCGTACTTCGCCTAAACTCGGCGTCTGTATATGCCGCATTAGCGCCCACGTGCCATTGTGAGGTCGGACGAAATGCTGCTGAGAATTCAACGCCACTGGAGTCCCTGCCTCCAATGCTCGCAGCCGAATCGACCCCGATTCTCTCCAGTACATCGTCTCTCTGGGTGTCGAAGTAAGCAATTGTGGCTTGGGTGCGGCCATTGTGCCACAAACCTTTTAAGCCAACCTCCCATTGCTCTGCGTCTGTGAGATCGAGGTTCTCTCCAGAGTTTACAAGAAAAAGATTGGCGTTGACCGGATCCTTGCTATCGCTGTATTGCCCGTAAATAGAGACGTCGTCTGTTAGCTTGACGACGGCACCGAGGCGCCAGCTGAGCCAGTTAAAATCTCGGGAGAAACTGGACGCTTCCAAGTCTCCTAATGCGTTAAAATTCTGACGTATTAAGTCGAGTTCCTCGTATCGCAGAGCAGCCACGACTTTAACTGTTTCACTGATGTCTAAAGCATCCTCAAGAAATAAGGCGCGCGTGTTTATTTGAGTTGGGCTTATACCCCGCAGTTCGCGCTGGCCATAACTACCGGGTATAGGATTTGTCGGGCTCACGGCATCATTCGCCGACAACGGAATTTTACGTCGAAAGCCACGTGCCCTTGAAAAATCTAAGTCAGTGATTTCAAGGCCAGCCAGAAAGCGATTATCGTGACCACCCATTTGGGAGTCTATGTTCGCAGTCAGTCGATTTCCCAACAAATCCTGATCGTGGGTCACGAAGAAATAGCCGTAGTAACGCTGAATGACATTTGTTTCCGTACAGATATCGACGACGTCTGTGCAGTACACATAGCCCTCCGCATTGCCCCAATCTCGATCTGCCGTAAATCGATATGAAGTGTTTTTCAACTCGATGCCTTCAGTTAATTGCCAACTTAAGTCGATACGAAATAACAATTGATCAGAAACAGCCCGGCTATCTTGAACATTGAAGTTTCGAAATCGAGCCTGCTCGTCTAAAGTTTCACCAGTGCTAGTTGAAATGACGTCGCTGAGTGGAGTGGTTGCGACACCTTTCGGAACTAAGGGCGTGCCCCAATAATCAGCTAACTGGTCATCCAAATAATCAATCTGAAATTCAACGTCTAATTTTTCTGTAGCTTTCCAGAGGAGGCTTGTAGTCACATTAATAGATTCTGGATCCATGCGATCAACATGCCCGTCTGAGCCGTACTGATTGACATCCATTCGTAACCAAGCTGAATCGCTCAATTGGGTGCTACCGCCTAGCCCAAATTGATAAGTGTCAAAGCGACCGTAAGAAGCGAGTAATTCAAGAGGCTGCTCGGCATCAGCCGTTGCTCGTTTAACAACTGTGTTAACGGTGCCGCCCACAACTCCTTGTCCGTGCAGAGCTGATGCGGGCCCCCTAAGTACTTCTATTCGGTCTAGGTTAAACGTATTCTGAGGGCGCATTACCATGTTTGCCGGGCCAAGCCAGATTCCATCGCGCAAAACGGTGACTGCACTGCGACTAAACCCCCTCATTGAAAAAGTGGACGGGGCGGCAGGGCTTTCACCGGAAACAACGCCAGGCAAACTTTTTACTGCGTCAGAAACGCTTTTGTAACCGCGTGCGCGCATGACACTGGAATCAATTAGTTCGATCGATGCCGGTGTATCCATTACTGACAATCCTAAGCGGCTGCCCGCACGCGATGTCGCGCTCAGATCAGGAGTATTTATCGCTCGCCCGAGAACGATAAGTTCTTCAATCTCCTCGTTGACTTGAGCGTTTGTGTTGCAAACTAGCAGGGTGATCCAGAAGAATAGGTGCCAGGATGATTTCCACTTAGAAGGTTTTTTGTCTTGCTGCCGCATGGGTAAGTGCTCCGGGTCATGACTGAGTTTTGATTTGGGGTTGATAATGGTGTCCTAAGTTTGACTATAAACTGGACCGTAGATTTTAACGAAGGGGCTACGTTAATAACGAGTTAATAACCGTTAATTGTTTTCAAGATGGGGGGCAGAAGCAAAAGTATAGAGGGATCGAGGTATATGGGAAGGCGAAAAAGGTCATGCTTTTAAGGTTTTATTTTACTTTTTCGATTCAGGATTAGCCCAAATCTTATCGGTGTTGAGAAGCTTTGTGTGAATCAATTTGGCATTAAAATTCATACGATCTATTCCAAATACTTCGTATAACGCTTCGAAGCTAGCTACAGCTTCATCAGTATCGTTATCGATCGCTACTACTAGGTCGTTCAAGGCTTCCGGATCTGAAAGAGCTTGTGCGGTGTGCATGAGGCCAGCATCTCTCATGCCTGAAATCAATAAGACTTGCGTTTCCGTGCTAACGGGGAAAGTAGAAAACATACCATAATCTTTGAATGGCTGCCCTTCCTCCGGTAATCCGGCGTCGCTAGTGTAATACTCCTGTGTCTGGTTATTTAATAGTTCGTCATAGCTTCTGCCTAAACGTAATCCAGAGCTTGCGAAAGCTATATCATTGAGTTTTTCTAAACCTGAGATATAGCCAATATAGACTATATGGTTCTCTCGAATATCGGCTGTAGTTAAATCCGACATCATGGTCATGTTGATAGTTTTGTTACTTTCCTCAAGTATTGGCACAATGCGCGCCAACGCAAACGCACTGCCCTCTGGCATATAACTTAAGTTAAGATCCAGGTAATTCTCGGCGCGCTCAAAATCTGTGAACTGCATCCTCTCTAGGTCAAGACTTGAATTCACGTTGAATTCCCGCACCATCCTCGCAATATTTCCGTTGGCATTTAACTCACCAAAAATATAGTAGTCGCCCATGACCAGCAAAATCGGCAAATCGTCTCGTAGCACGCTATCCCAAACAGGATGTTCAGCGGCAATCTGGGAAATCATCGTACCTTTACCCTGATTATTAATTGTCATATACACAAGATTTGTAGCCAGTAAGATAACAACGGCGAGCAAAAGGCCATTGTTCAGTCCTAATCCCCGTTTTTGCTTTTTGTGTGGTGGTCTATCGACAGAAGTTAATTCTTTTTGCTGCAGAGCAATCGTGTATTGACCCTTTGGAATGACAATTCGATAAGAAGCTTCATTCTCGAAACGTTCATAGTAGCTGTCTAATTTCTTTCGCAGTTGATAAATATATACCCTAACACTTGAATCGTTGGACACATCGAAATCGTTGTCTCGTTTTAAAACATCAATAGCAAGTTCTATTTCTTTCGGCGATTTACCTGACAATGAGGATTGAACCAAATATTGCAGCAGTGCAGAATAGTGCTTTGAACGACCAAGAATACCCGAATCTATGATTCGGTGAGAGAGAGCGAGCAGCTCATCTGTTCCTAATACCTCATGAGCATTAAGTATAAGTGGGCTATCGTTATTATCAATTTCAGACTGCACTAAACAAATTTCCTAGTTGACGACTATGTATGTGGAGTGGTCAGTTCAACCTGTTTCCGGTCTAGTTCCTTGATTATTATGCAGCTGCGATACATTCAATCTCTACTCGAGTGTCTCCACCGAGGCTGATGCCAACAGCGGTGCGGGCCGGTTTATTTTCGGGGAAAAATTCCGCATAGATTTCGTTCATGGCGCTCCACTCTGACATGTCAACTAAGAAAACTGTGCACTTCACAACCTTTTCCATAGATGAACCGAACCGCTCTAGCGCGTCCTTAATGGATTCAAGTGTCCGTCTTGTCTCAGCTTGCACGCCAGGTTCGCCTGCCCCGCCTGTCTTGCCGGCTAGAAAGATAAGCCCGTTATAGCGAACGCCCTCTGAATATGGTGCCCTCGGGTTTGGATTTATGTACTCTGGCGCGAGCGGTCCCTCAGCTACCGCTGGTCCGGAGGTGCTGGGTTGGCAGGCGAGCAACATATTTAAAAGGACGGTGATAGTGATTAATTTGTACATAATTTTTCCTGTAAATTTTTATTTTTTTAAAGGTTTTGTTAAGGCTTGGTTGTGGGAATCTAAATTATCGACATTAAATCAAGAACACCCAGAGCATGTTAAGCAGTAAAACTGCTACGGTAAAGACAACGCTTATACGGTGCAATCGATTAAAAGTGCTCTCGTTTCCTGTATCCTTTGCAGCATTCGTGGCAGGGATAATCGAATAACAAATAAACATAAAAACTGCAGTAATAATCGAAACCATTTTCGCGATCACTGAACCACCGCTAGCAAATAAGATCAGGGTGGAAGTCGCACTCAAGATCAAAACCAACATGAATAGTTTTGGGAATATCACGCGAAGAAACGGACCAGCCTCTGATGACGAAATAGTCTTAAAAAGAGACGGAGCGATGATTCCGGCGTGAAAAAAAATCATGCCCACGATTATTCCAGAGATAAAAACGGGCGTGATATCTAATATATTTAAATCCATCTAATTTCCTACGAGCAATGAACTGGTGGGTAGCACTTATGCTTTTGCGCTTCCTCGCGAATCGAGCTGATTAAAGAGATTAGTTACATTTTTATTATTTGCATTGAGTGGTTGACCTACTTTTATCCCAAATTTTAAAAAGCAGTACAGCATTATGTCTGCTAGTGAAAACCTATCACCGCAAATAAATTGTTTGCCTTCCAATTGATCATCCAACCAAGTCAACCTCTCCTGACACAGAATTTTGAGTTCGTCAGCAGCTTGCGGAATCAACCTTAACCGATCTTTAAACAAGTCATATCCCTCTGAGTACCTGAAGCCATTGGTAAGAGGTTCAACGATTTGAAGATCTATTCGTCTTACCCACATCCGAGTCTCGGCTCTTTCCTCGGGTGTTCCTCCGATGAGACTGCCTTGGGAGGAAAGTTCATCTAAATATTCACAAATAGCTGTTATTTCCGCTATAAAATTCCCGTCATTAGTCTCTAGGGTAGGGCATTGACCTGATGGGTTTCTCTGTAGATGAGCCTCTTTTCGATTTTCGCCGCCCATCAAATCAACTTCTATAGTTTCGATATCCAACTCTAATTCGGCGATAAACATTCTTACAACATGTGGATTGGGGCCGACTGAATTAAATAATTTCATAATATTCTCTGCGCGTTTAAGAGTTGGTTTAATCTAATCTTTATTAGCGTTTTCTGCAATTCAAGATCTGTTTGCAAAGTGTGATCACGCCACTATAATCGATAGCGTCTAAAATCAATAATAAAAAAGGCCTTTACTATGAACATTCCGTTTTTTATCCGTCAGTTTATAAGTTATTCGTTGTTTATTCTTTCAATATTTGTTGTCACGGCATGCACCTCAAACCAGGACAGGTCAGAAATTGATGGCAAATGGGATTTCTCAATGACCAGTCCGTTTGGTGTCGTAACAGCATCTGTTACAACAATTGGGACGGGCGAAAAGCTCTCTGGTTCATTTGACCTCGGCAACGGAAGGGTTTGGCAAATAGAGAATGGTACTATTGCAGCACAAAGCATCAGTTTTAGCATTGACCGAGATGGATCCCCAATGGTTTATGAAATGAGTGCGGTTATCGACGGTGATGTGGCGACGGGTGTAGCTCGCGCAATGGGAACTGAGGCGCCGTGGTCAATGACCCGTGCAGATTAGGTTGAGCGAAAAAACAGAGTAGAAAAGTTAGTTAGTGTTTTAAAAAAATTTTTCCGGGTGCCCGAGAAAAGGGTTTCTCAACGGTTTCCAGTGAAATCTGTAAAAGGCATCGATAGATAATTGAAATCCGACAGAGGGTGATGCAGTATTGATAAGCTGCTAGTGGTTACTCAACAAGCTTATTTTTAGAGGGAAAATGATATGAAGAAAATTATTCTGTTTGTTTATTTGTTGGTCGGTGTTTCTCAGGCACTACATGCACAAGATTTTGATTTCATCGCGCCTTCGTTTGAAGGTGATTTCGAAATCGACTCAACTTTTACCCGGGATGGTGGAAAGTCGTATGAAGTTTCAGCTTCTGGGATGGCAGGGGAGTACGGGCGTGTTAACTTGTCTTATGTTTTTACGGACAAACTGGAACTTGGGGATGCTGGAGAGTTCACGGCTTTTGCATGGACACAGAACGGGGACGAAGTTGTTACTGCCACCCTTCAAGGGACCTATGTAAAACAAGGGCCAATTTTTAAAATTTTCTCTATTGACCTGACCAGCGAGAGAAGAATGAACCTCGTGACTGGTATTGCCAATTTCGTTGAAAGGACAATGAAATTTGAAGTCAGAGAATTTTCAACTGACTGAGGCAGAGCAGAGCCCGCCACACCGTGGTTTTGTTGCGGGCTTTTCTAACTCAGTGTTGGAGCCCGAAGTCTCATAATTAGGGTCAACTATTGTCTTTTGGGCAAATCCTAAATTTTAGAGAGATTAACTTTCCTCCGCTTCCCACAAGCGATTTTGGTCGCAAAGATTGACTTCCGTCAGTGCAGCATTGAGAGCTAGCGCTTCATCTGAATTTTTCGAGATTTGCTCTTGCTTCTGCCACGCCTCTAAGCTTGGGAAAAAATCGATATATGAAAAGGCTTCCGGATCGGAATTGCCCACAACACTGACTAAGATATGGCTCGTTATTCCCGCGTCAACATTTTCTTTCATAAAAGAAACCCAGTTTGAATTGGCCTCACGCACGTCATCGAGCGTGTGCCCATCAGTTAAAACGCACGACCAGGTTTCTAGATACCCATCGTTTGATAGGGTGTTTACGGATAAGAGCAAACCTGTTGCAAGAGTAATTACTTTAATAAGTGATTTCATGATCATAATCCTTTTTTTAATAGGGAATGTGGAGCCAAAAGTGTACGTTGGCGTAAAGAGTAGGGCAAATACAAAAAATCCTATAGGAGCTTAACCTGGGCTTCTCTCGGCGTCTGTTATAGATGTTATTAATTTTAGCGAGGAGCTATAAAAATGGGCTTTCGTTTTCATAAGCCACGTTTGATCCTATAAAACCTGTCGATTGATGGCAGGGGCAAATTAGTTTTGAATTGAGTTTGCATTACTGAAAGGCTCACTGAACTGGTTCGACTCAGTTCGTAATACAGTTGCAAAAATCGTAAGCATGCAAGAGATTAATATCGTGTTTATAATGAGCGGTGCACCTGTGAAGGCTGCAGATCTGAAGATCACAACATGTGTGCTTAGCACCACCGCTAATAAGATAATGTTTGCGACTTGCAAGCGGGTCCTGCATTTTAATTCTTCATTCACAATGACACTGAACGCGAGCACTGCTACAAGGCTCAACCAGAACAGTTGGACAGACACAAAATCCAGAGCTAGGCCGGTGAACATCGCCATTAACAAAGATAGCGGGACGCCCCAAACCACACCTATCCACAATTGATTGATTTGGTCGCGGTTATTTCGTTTGCGGAGCCAGATATTGACTCCCGTTACAGATATCACCGTGAGCGCTAAGCCTAACGCAGCATAGATGACTTTGCTAACATAGCCGGCGAAGTGCCCAAAATGAAGGTTATTCATCGAATAAATGATTTGCCTGCCCACCTCGCCATCACTAAATCCGACCTTTCCGAGATAGTTGCCCATAGCATCAAAACGATAATTCTCTGAGCGGATCAGTCGCTGCGAATGTCTTGCCATTATTTCAATGAATTGACTTGTCTTGCCCGCGTTATGAATAATTAAACGGAAGGGTTCTGACTCGGGAGCAATCTCTTTCATCTCTTGAAACGTCGACTCAAGGTTCAGAGGCCCACCGAGATTTATGGTCGGCTCCTCTCCAAAGACTGACGCTTGAATTGCCACTGGGTCCTTACCTGTTACGATCGAAATTGCTCCGAGTAATGGCAGAGCTAGACCAAAGTAGGCTCCTGTTATTGCGATGAGTAAATAAAAAGGAACCCCCCAGACACTCAATCGATTGTGAATGTCTACTTGTTCTAAACGACTGCCTGAGCCAAGCCTCAGCTTAAAAGCGTCTTTGAGGATGCGTGGGTGGGCAAGGAAACCGGAAATTATTAAAGCGCTTAACATAGCACCTAAAGTACTTACCACGATTAAAGACAACGAGCTGGGCACTGTAAGATAGACGTGCATGTCTATGAGGAAGTCGGTCCACTTGCTTTCTACTTGATCTGTCATGTTGCCTTTTGAATCGACATACCAGTCTTGATTTTGGTTACCCACTGAAAGGAAGGGCCGGTCATTCGTTGGTAGGTATGCGTACATGTGATCTGTAGCGATGGACGTATCAGAGATGGCATTGTTTAGCGCATGCTCGAGGGCGGCTATGTTAAGAGTGGGAGATGCTTGCACGTGCGCTTTTTCCCATCGTTGGAATTCAGGGTAGAAGACACAAAGTGTGCCGCTCAGACAGATGATGTACATGAGCACACTCACCAAAAGTCCGATCCATGAGTGTGAGTCTAGGGATTTTTTTACAATTGAATATGATTGGTTCATCGATTACCCGGAATAAACTGACACGAGGGAAATAATCATCAAGCTGGTTTGTATTAAGATGGGGCGGATAAAAAAGCGATCGACCATAATCCAGTAACCGAAGCCACCCCAGACTAATGGTAATATGCAAATGGCTGAGACCATTTGATTTAACTCTGAAGAAACAAAAATAGTTGATAGCCCAAAACTTACCAAGGCACTCGTCGTCAATCCGAACGGTAGTATCAGAAAGAGTTTGCCAAAGAGCTGAAACACAGCTTTTGGAGAGGGAGCGACTGCGGGTTGGTAGTCGGCCGTCTTTATTTTTCTGGGTTTTATTTCAGCATTGAGACAAATATAGAGTAAGGCAGAAAAAGACGGAAGGGTAATCGCATATAGTAGTCCAAACTCCCAACCGCTGAGTCCAACCCATACTAAAGCTGCTGCGACAACCAGAGACCAACCAAGGATTTTAGCGAGCGCCTTGAGTTCCAGTTTTGATTTCCATGAGTAAAAAAGTGCTCCGATGCCGCCAAGATTGCACAGTAAACCGAATAAGAGATAGTTATAGGGGTAAAACGCCATTTTGAAACAAGACCATCATTAAATGCATGAACCATAATAATAATGATAATGATTCTCATTTGCAAATAGTTTCAAGCCCTTTGCAAGGATGACTAGCTTTTTAAGTTAAAGCTCAGATTGAGCAGAACCGGCGTCTTTCCCCGACTGAAAGCTTATTTAGGGATTGCAAAAACCCAAAGCGAGGCGCCTGTCGGAGAGTTAGTTATGCCAGACGTTCTCTCCATGCCATTGGCAAAGTAACTTCCTGAGTTTGTTGCTACAGCCACATATTGTCGGTCATCGACCTGATAAGTAATGGGATAAGAGGTCGGGGCATTATCTAATCGTTGGCTCCATAAGACCCTGCCGTCTGACTGATCGACAGCCTCGAACGTTCTGTCTATATTCCCGCGAAACAATAGTCCTGTGTCGGTAGTGAGGTGACCACTGGCCGGCGGTGCAACTTGCCGAGTGGTCCAAACAACTTCTTTAGTTTCTAGGTTAACTGCTTTCACTAAGCCCCATAGCCCATCCTCTTCAGGGTTTGGATATTTTTGCCACCTTTTCCCCGTCAGGTTATTGATGCAAGTGTCTTGCATTGGGATGTATAGCATCTTTGTGATGGGGTTATAGGATGTGGTTTGCATATTCCTCGCACCAAGGGCATCAGGACAAACCCCTATTTTTGCCAGACCCGGTGTTTCTTCACCGGGCTTGAGTACGGCTTCAGGAAACATTGTTTTTTCCCCAGTGCGCGGATCTATCTCACTGAAGACATTCTGCATGTCCATATCTATCGAAAATAAATACTCTCCGGTTGATGCATCCATTGCCTCAAAAATTGCTGCCTTCCCGCCGGTCAGAATTACTTTTCTGATTTCTCCGTTTACGGGAAGATTGATAATTTGACGTTCGAATGCCCAATCTAAATCAAGTAAATCATTTTTGACGTGTTGGTAGTGCCAAACCAGTTCCCCGGTGTCTGCGTCAAGAGCAACAGTCGCATTGGTATATAGGGCATCTGATGTCATTCCCGGTGTGTTATTTGATTTCCTCATCGCTACAGTGTCATAGCTCGGAGCTGGACCAAAGTAGACGAGGTTAGTTTCAGGATCGTAGCTACCTGGCGTCCAAACTGAACCACCAGTCCTTTCCTTGAGATCGAGACCATTCCAGCTGTCGCCACCAAACTCACCGGGTCTTGCGATCGTGTAAAAACGCCAAGCTTCTTGCCCTGATTTTAAATCGATGGCTATGATGAAATTGCCTCCGGCAACCGCCAGCTGTCCTACCACACCAAATATTGCCTTTCCGTTAACCACCATAGGCGCTGATTTAAATTTGTGATCGAGTTCACCGTAAGTCTCTATCCGGTGTTCCCAGGCCAGTCTTCCTGTTTTGGCTTCTAGCGCAATGAGTTTGAGATCAGAGGTTCCCACGATGATTTTGTCCTCATAGATCGCAACTCCTTTCTTGGATTCGGAGACATACTCACCGCTGATTTCATGTTGGTATCCCCAAAGCAAGTCGCCTGTGGCGGCATCGATCGCTTGCACAACATCCTCGGAGCTCAGCGTAAACATAACGCCATCATGGACGATCGGGGTCATCATGTTAGCACCTGTTGGCAGAGACCAAGTCCAAGATAGGCTGAGGTCATCGACGTTGCTTGTGCTAATTTGATTGAGAGGGCTGTGACCTAAGTTCGCATGCGTTCGGCGCCAGATTAACCAATCATCGGCAGGAGGATTAAGTAACATCTCATCGGTTACAGGTGAAAGAGTATTTAACCTGCTGACCGGAGTCACTGGACCATTAGTGGAAAAGCTAGCGGTCCTCGGAGAGAATCGTCGGTTTACGATTTTTTGAGCCGGGATTGTATAATTTGCAAGCGCTCGGATATCGATTGGAAGCGGAGTTTCGCTATTTTCAACCCCATTACGACTCAGCAAATAGGCTAGCACATCGGTTACTTCGGTTTGTGACAAACTTGTTGCATTTGGCGGCATGCGGCGAATGTTGAGAGCTAACTTGTCTGCGGTCCCTGTCCCCCACCTTCGTGAAAAAAAATTACCGCTTAAGCTCGGTGCCAACTCATAACCTTCGAG
>Ga0228617_1000893_pt1 | contig 14223 bp, 8 predicted proteins | sample 18DmetaG_FD_190061 | JGI IMG/M metagenome (GOLD analysis project Ga0228617, IMG submission 190061) | Seawater microbial communities from Monterey Bay, California, United States - 18D | ecosystem: Environmental > Aquatic > Marine > Coastal | place: USA: California | collected 2016-10-20
AATATAGGTACCCTGCCCGCTCGATACTTAAACGGACAGAGCTTTATTTACGAGTTATATTACTACCCGCGGCCCTCATGCTTGCGGCTTTGCCACAAAAAAATATAGCTGCTGACTACTACATCCCTCCGACGAAAAGCCAGCCGAAAATTGACGGAATCCTTGATAGAAACGAATGGGTCGATGCCAGTGAAGTGCTTGTTAATATTGAAACAGACCCCGCTGATAGCGTAAAAAGTGACGTAAAAACCAGAGCGTTTCTTATGGAAAACGGCGAGACTCTATTTGTCGCGTTTATTGCTCACGATAAAAATCCTGACCAAATTAGGGCTTTTTACAGAGACAGAGATCTCCTTTGGAGTGACGATCATGTTGGGGTTTCACTTGACACGTTCAACGATGAAAGGCGAGCATATGAATTCTGGGTAAATCCTCTGGGTGTCCAAGCCGATGGTACTTATGACGATATAAATCAAAGAAGCGACTCATCTTGGAATGCTATTTGGCAAAGTGCAGGGAAAATCACCGCTAATGGATACATAGTTGAAATAGCCATTCCTTTTAAACAATTACGGTTTTCTACAAGAAAAAAAAAACAACAATGGGGGCTTGAACTTATAAGGCGATATCCACGTGACCGCAATATACGAATTGCTAATTCGGTAATTAACAGGGATGTGTCATGCCGATTATGCCAGTTCTCTAAGGCAGAGGGGATGAAGGACATTAGGGCGGGCCGGAACTTAGAGTTAATACCCTCTTTCACAGCGAACTCAATTAGGCGTCGAAATCTAAATTTGGATACTTGGCAGAATGATGGAGTGAGATCTGATACCGGAGCCGATCTGAGATGGGGCATCAGTCAAGATGTATATTTAAACGCGACACTGAATCCAGACTTTTCTCAAGTAGAGGCGGATAGCGTTCAGCTTGATACTAACAATACTTTTAGTCTCTATTTCCCTGAACGTCGAACTTTTTTTTTGGACGGTGCAGACTACTTCACTACTTTTGAAAACCTGGTTTACACTCGCAACATTTCCAACCCGAACTTCGGTGCGAAAATAACAGGCAAAAAAAATTCTCATTCCTATGCCCTCCTAGCGGCTAATGATGATAAAACCCAATTTATTTCACCAACAAGCTTATCTTCATCGGTTACCAGATTGCGCAACAGATCAGGTAATGATCTTTCAAGTAATATAGCGATCGGTCGGTACCGACTAGATATTTTTAAAAATTCAAGTATTGGAGCGTTGATTACTGACCGAAGGAGTAAATCCGCAGGAATAAACTATAAAAATACTGTCAAAAGTCTTGACGCAGTCCTGCGGCCAACAAATAGCGATACAGTCACAATCCAAATGATGAACTCTTCCAGTGATAACCCGCTGCAGCTACAAACAAATCAAATACTCACGGGCGAACAGTCTGGAAATGCTCAACGAATAGAATATCGACATGTCGACAGAGTTTGGGACTGGCGAATAGGGTTAGATAATTTCAGCGAAGGCTTTCGCGCAGACTTAGGGTTCGTAAATCGTGTCGATTACAAATACTTTGTTACAACAATTGGCAGAAGCTGGCGTTCAAGTGGAGAAAAGCTCTTTAACCGCATTAGGTTTGCCGTCGATTACGATAGAACTGAAAATCAAGCAGGTTTAGAACTTGAGGAAGAGCTTGAATTTTTCATTAATATGAATGGGCCCTCTCAATCATATTTAAATGGGTTGTTCGGTGGAAGCAAAACGTATTGGAATGGGCAAGTTTATAACGAACAATTTAATCAAATTTCAATGGGGTTCTCTCCAAAAGCTGCCTTTAAGCTGGGTATGTATCTCCGACTAGAAGATGTCGTCGATTTTCGTAACTCAAGGCTGGGCCGATCACTCCGATTCGGACCAGAGGTCCGATTACAACTTGGACAGCATATTCAAATAAACCTCGATTTTACAAAACAGAAGTTTAAAGTTGCGGGTGGACAACTATTTGAGGCAAAGTTAACTGACCTCCGAGCGACATATCAGTTTTCACCTCAAAGCTATGTACGCTTTACGATTCAGAATAATGATCGTTCTCGCGATCCTGATCTTTACATAAAGCCAGTGAGCAAAAGAGACAACGACCTGTCAATGCAATTGCTTTATAGCTACCGATATAATGCCGCAACACGCTTTTTTATCGGTTACTCTGACATCGGCTACCAAGATGAAAATATTCAGCAAATCTACTCAACTAATCAGGCCTTTTTTGCAAAGTTTACCTATGCCTTTCAATACTAACTAGCAAGTTTATGCGCCGGTCAATAATAAAATTCTCCATAACCTATCCATAGAATGGACAACTAGGTAAAATACTCATATCGTCTTCTAGCCGGGATCAATTACACGAAAATGAATCACCGAACTTCTCTGTATCAAAAACATCTTGAATCTAATGCGAAAATCGTTAACTTCTCAGGATGGGATATGCCGATCCATTATGGCTCCCAGGTGGAGGAGCATAATTGTGTAAGAACTGCAGCTGGAGTTTTTGACGTCTCGCACATGACAGTGATAGATGTTGATGGAGAAGACGCCACAGCTTACCTACAGACGCTTCTAGCAAATAATGTTGCTAAGCTGAAGGTTCTCGGAGCGGCGCTTTATTCAGCGATGCTCGATGAAAATGGCGGGGTGCTTGACGACCTTATCGTTTACAAAACAACGTCCGGCTATCGTCTGGTAGTAAATTGCGCAACTCGAGTAAAGGACCTCAAATGGATGGCAAAGCACGCTTCGGGGTTTTCGATATCAGTACAAGAAAGACCTAACTTGAGTATCCTTGCGGTGCATGGCCCTCTCGCTATTTCAATCGTTTGTAAAATATTAGAGAAAAATGAATTTTTGGGAAATGGCTCTGGAGAAAAAGTCCGAACTCTAAAAAACTTTCAAAGTATTAAACTAAATGATTGGTTTGTAGCTCGCACTGGTTATACAGGAGAACTGGGGCTTGAGGTTATCCTACCATCAGAGCAAGCCCCTAGTTTCTGGGACGCCTTATTGGACGAAGAAGTGAAGCCCGTCGGCCTCGGCGCCAGAGATACACTTCGATTAGAGGCTGGCATGAATCTTTATGGGAACGATATGGATGAAAACACGTCTCCGCTCTCAGCTAATATGAATCGAACAATTGCTTGGGAACCCGATGATCGCGAATTTATCGGCCGCGACGCGCTGAAGAATCATCAGCTTGAGCAAAAGGCCGGAAATCTCGCTGTACTCGTTGGTTTAGTGATGGAGGCTAGAGGCGTTCTCAGAAACGGACAGAAAATAATATGCACTGAGCTCTCGGGAGAAATTGCAGAAGGCTTTATAACGAGTGGCTCCTTTTCACCGACATTGAAGCATTCAATCGCTTTAGCTAGAATTCCCACTAATACAGAAAGCTGCCAGGTTTTGATCAGAGATAATCTGATACCTTTAAGAATCGTTGAACCAGGATTCGTACGGTTTGGAAAAAAAATATTCACATGACAAATTATTTTAGCAACCACTCATAGAACTAGTTAAATTTCGAGGAAGAATCAGTGACTTCATACCCAGAAAATCTTAAGTATATGCGCTCACATGAATGGGTGAGAGTGGAATCGAACGGGGAGGCGGTGGTTGGCATCAGTGATCACGCCCAAGCAGCACTCGGTGACATCGTCTTCGTTGAACTCCCAGAGGTAGGCACTATTGTCCACCTTAGAAATGAAATTGCTGTAGTTGAATCCGTTAAAGCAGCTTCTGACGTTTATAGTCCTGTGTCGGGCGAAGTAACAGCTATTAATGAAGAGCTTCTGGAAACACCCGAGATGGTTAATAAAGTGCCCTATGATGGAGGCTGGTTTTACAGAATTCAGCTCAGCGATGAAACTGAACTTGACGATTTGATGGACGCTGAAACTTATTCAGACTTCTGTGATGAAAATTAGGATCAATCCAGGGAAAAAATTCTGTTCTAAAATTATTATCGGTATGTTGTGCTTATGATTCTTAAATTGCATGTGCGACCCGCTTTATGAGGAAAATAATGCAAGATCAACTTAGTCCTCAGTTTGTCAACACCATTCAAGATACGCTTTCCGAAATGGATAACGGCAAAGAATTTGTCGCGCGCCATATCGGCCCTTCAGAAGCGCAATTGTCAATCATGCTGGATGAAATCGGAGTTGAGTCGCTAGCAGCTCTAATAGAAACAACAGTTCCGAGGTCAATTGCTAATCTCAAGCCTTTGAATTTAGGTCCCTCAAGGAGCGAATCTGATGCCCTAGAGGATTTACGGACACTTGCAAAAAAAAACCAACTTTACAGATCTTTTATTGGTATGGGTTATTACGATACACATACCCCCAATGTGATCCTAAGGAATGTTCTTCAGAATCCAAGCTGGTATACGGCTTATACGCCCTACCAACCTGAAATTTCTCAGGGACGACTTGAGAGCCTATTAAACTTCCAGCAAATGATCCTCGATCTGACTGGGATGGATCTTGCAAATGCCTCTCTATTAGACGAAGCGACGGCTTGTGCTGAGGCGATGTCATTAGCCAAAAGGGTATCTAAAAACAAAACCGCAAACACCTTTTTTATTGAACAACACTGTTTTCCTCAAACCATTGATGTTCTTAAAACTCGAGCAGATTGCTTTGGCTTCGATATTGTTATCGGAACCAGGGAATCCATACCCACCGAAGGTATTTTTGGAGCACTTTTACAGTACCCAGACACACTCGGAAACGTCGCAGACTTATCAGACAGCATTAAACAATTACATTCTCAAAACGCGATTGCAATCGTAGCCGCTGACTTATTGAGTTTAGCCCTATTGAAGCCCCCCGGAGAAATGGGTGCTGATGTTGTAACTGGCACTTCTCAACGCTTTGGCGTTCCAATGGGATATGGAGGGCCCCACGCAGCCTACTTTGCCACAAAAGAAGAATTTAAAAGGTCAGTACCTGGGCGAATCATTGGCGTTTCAATCGACAGACGCGGGCGCCAAGCTTTTAGAATGGCTCTTCAAACACGAGAGCAACATATCCGAAGAGAAAAAGCTAACAGTAATATCTGCACGGCTCAGGTCCTACTTGCCAATATATCAGCCATGTATGCAATGTATCACGGCCCAAAAGGCCTGAAAGACATCGCAAGAAGAATACATAGACTTACTTCAATACTGTCTAATGGCCTAAAAAATAATATAAAAGTTATTAATTCGAACTTCTTTGACACGATAACTATCGAGGTTAGAAAAAGTACAGGCAATGAAATTAGGGCGCGAGCGAAGCAAGCAAAGGTTAATCTGCGCTTCGATCGGCTCGAATCTGATAAACATATCAGCCTTAGTCTTGATGAATGCACGAAACCTTCTGACATTAAGATGCTTTGGCATATCCTTCTTGGTGACGCGGCCAAAAATTTATCTGTTGAAGAGCAGGACGCCGCAATTATTGACGGCATTGCAACCGAACACTTGCCACCCAGCTTGATTAGAAATAGCCCTTTCTTGACTCACCCAAATTTCAACAGCTATCACAGTGAAACTGAGATGATGCGATATCTTAAGCGCCTCGAAGACAAAGACATCTCTCTCACGCACTCGATGATTCCCCTGGGCTCGTGCACGATGAAACTTAACGCTGCATCAGAGATGATTCCTATCAGCTGGCCCGAATTTGCTTATCCACATCCGTTTACACCTGTAGATCAGATGACAGGCTATATCGAGATGATAGAGTCGCTAGAAAAAATGCTAGAAACGATAACGGGTTTTGACTCAGTAAGTATGCAACCGAATTCTGGGGCACAAGGCGAATATGCAGGCCTTCTAGCTATCAAGAAATACCACTCGAGCCGCGGAGAAACAAAGCGCAATATATGCTTAATACCCACCTCAGCACACGGCACCAATCCAGCAAGTGCCCAAATGATCGGCATGAAGGTGGTGCTGGTGGCGTGCGACTCAGAAGGGAATATAGACATAGCTGATTTTAAAGAGAAAATAACCGCAAACAGTGAAAATATTGCAGCCTTGATGATTACTTACCCATCGACCCATGGCGTCTACGAAGAATCCGTTAAGTCGATCTGTCAAACCGTACATGACCACGGTGGCCAAGTTTATATGGATGGCGCAAACCTAAATGCGCAAGTCGGTGTTACTAAGCCTGCAGACATTGGCGCAGACGTTTCCCATATGAATCTTCACAAAACTTTCTGTATTCCACATGGTGGTGGGGGTCCGGGGATGGGGCCCATCGGAGTGAAGAAACATCTCGCCCCCCATGTTTCAGGACACAGGGTTATTAATATCAAGGGCGACGCCTCGGGAAACGGAGCTGTTTCAGCGGCTCCCTGGGGGAGCTCAAGTATTCTCCCAATTTCCTGGATGTATATTGCCATGATGGGTGCCGAAGGCTTAACCAAAGCTACTCAGGTTGCTATTCTAAGCGCGAACTATATTGCTGCCAAACTTGAGCCTTATTACCCAATCCTCTATCGAGGACTTAGCGGTAGAGTAGCTCACGAATGCATTATTGATTTAAGACAACTAAAACAGTCCTCAGGCGTAACTGAAGAGGACGTAGCAAAGCGTCTAATTGACTTCGGTTTTCATGCGCCCACCATGTCATTCCCCGTCGCTGGTACCTTGATGATAGAGCCCACTGAAAGTGAATCAAAAAAAGAGATTGATCGCTTTGTTACCGCCATGATTAAGATCCGTGAAGAAATTACCCTAATTGAGGATGGACACCTAGACCAGGTTGACAATCCGCTAAAAAATGCTCCTCATACACTTGCTGACATTATGGAAGAAGAATGGCCCCATCAATACACAAAGCATCAGGCCACGTATCCTTTTATTCAATCTCAAGAGGATTTGCCGCCTAAATTCTGGCCAAGCGTAAATAGAATCGATAACGTCTATGGGGATCGTAATCTCTTTTGTTCATGCCCCGAGATAGAGAGCTACGATGAAAATCAATAGATTTTCTTCGCATATTCAGGCGATTTCTGCGCTCCAGTTCATGTTTGCCGTCTTCTCTACCCAGACGGGACACCATGAATAATGATTAAGTACTCGAGTGAGGTACCTTTCCTTCTAAACTCAGAGAGCGCCCGATACTCGGGGTCGGAATACTAATCTTTAGCAGCCTGCTCAGAAGGAAACTTGAGTAAAATTATTCGTCCTGAAGGCGGGCTAACCCCCTCCAACGTGATAGGATTATCGTCGTAAGTTATGAATTCAGCGGCAAATTTTTCAAGATCAGAAAGAAACCCTTCTCATACTCTCGATATTGCTCCTCATCGTTTATAATGAGATTTGCGCAAAAGAAAACCGGCACATTTGCCATTTTTGCTTCAACCTACATTTACGAATTTTAACTGTATTGACACATATTTTATCTAAGAAGAACCTAAAAGAGTCTGCTCAATGCTTAAAAAAAGTACCACCGAAAATTTGTATAGCCAACACATAGCAGCATTGACCGATCGCGCCGATGAGATTTTACAGACGACTGAAACAGATTCAATTCTTTTGCACAGTGGCTGTGAAAACCATTATTTCGGCGACGACCGGGGCATTCCCTTTCAATCTTACGGACATTTCTGTCATTGGCTTCCCTTAAATGTTCCAAATCAATTTATATGGCTGCGCTCAGGTCATAAACCAACCTATCTTAAAGTGATACCGCTCGATTTCTGGCATGAACATAGCGTTAACTTTCCTGAACTAATTGAAAATATTATCCCAACCCAGTTTTTAATCAAATCTGTGACGTCGGCCGACGAAGCGTTTAGAAGTATAGATCTTAAAAACTGTGCGTATCTTGGCCCCGACTTAGGCCTCGCCGCAGCCAGCGGAATTGATGAAAATAATATTAACCCACGGGATATTATTGCCTACTTTGACTTCTATAGAGGAATAAAAACTGAATATGAAATCGAGAACCTAAGAGAAGCAAATCGTATTGCATTACGAGGGCATGAGTCTGCACATCAAGCATTTCTTGATGGCAAGAGCGAGTATGAAATTCACTTTTCTTTTTTAAACGCATGCAATCTATTAGAAAATGAAAGTCCTTACACTAATATTGTCGCTGTAAACCAGAAGGCGGCGATACTTCATTATCAAAATAAACGAAAACAACGACTCAAACACTCAGATGTCCTATTAATAGATGCGGGGGCTAAGATACAAGGATACGGATCGGATATCACTCGAACTTGGGGCTCACCTGACTGCCCAGTATTATTTAGTGACTTAATAAATTCGATTACAGCGATAAAAACCGAGATTATTTCCAAGGTACGGCCCAATATTAATTACCAATCTCTACATCAAACTGGTCTAGAATTAATTGCTAAATTACTTAGAGATAGCGAGATTTTTTCTGGTAGCCATGAAGAAATAATCGAAAAAAAGATAGCTCACTTATTCATGCCGCATGGCATAGGACACTTATTAGGGGTTCAAGTACATGACGTTGCAGGCCATCAACAAGACGAGAAGGGCACTATTTTAAAACCACCAACAGATTCGCCTGCGCTCCGTTGTACGCGGAATCTTGTACCCAACATGACATTCACTATCGAACCCGGTTTGTATTTTATTCCCATCATTCTAGAGCAGGAAAGAGGAACCGAGCGGGGCAAAAATATTAACTGGACTCTGATAAATGAGCTTACGCCTTTCGGCGGAATACGTATCGAAGACAACATCAGGGTGACGGAAAAAAGTTTTGAAAATTTATCAACTTAACTCTTCGATTGAAAACTAAAAAACCTCATAGATTATATTCAGGGTTTTTAACGTCGATGAGACAACATCCGACCTTTTCCGCACAAATGCTTTGCCATTTTCTCCCATTTCAGCGCATACGGATGCGTCACTCAAAAGCTCTAAAAAAGCCAATCCTAGCTCTTCGGAGTTATTGACCGTTCGTAATGCAGATGCACTCTCTAATTCCGAGCATATATCCGAAAAATTATATTGAGATGGCCCAACCAAAACTGGCAACCCTAGAGAAGCTGGTTCTATAACATTTTGACAACCCGTATCTACTAAACTGCCACCGACAAAAGCCACGTCTGCTGAACGATAATAAGCCATCAACTCACCCATAGTATCACCCAAATAAACCTGAATCGGATCAGCTAATTCTTTGTCTTCACTGCGGCGCGAGAATTCAAATCCTAAATCAGAAACCAGCCTAGCAACATCCTCAAACCGTTCTGGATGCCTCGGTACTATTATTAGCACCACAGACGGCATTTTTTCTAAAACAAAACGAAAAGCATTAAGAACCTTTTCTTCCTCTCCCTCCCTAGTGCTTGCAGCGATAAGTACCGGTTGCCTCGTATTTTTTAAACCACTAAGCCCCGATAGAATTTTCTTATTTGAATAAAGTTGGTTTACATCAAATTTTAGATTGCCAATGACATGGATCTTATCGACATCAGCACTTAAAGAGATAAAGTTATTAGCATCAGATTCATTTTGGGTAATAAATAGATCTATGTCTTTAAGCATCGGCTCTACGACCCAATTCCATTTCTTATATTTCTCATAAGACCTATCGGATAGCCGACCATTGACAATTGCGACTTTAACTCCTTTTTTCGCGCAGATGTGAATCATATTTGGCCACAGTTCTGTTTCCATCAAGAGTAAAATGGTCGGTTCAAATTTCTTTAAAAACCTCGTTATTGCCCCATATGTGTCGTAAGGAGCATAAAAATGAATCACTCGCTCTCCAAATAGTAAGTTAACGTGATCCGAACCTGTGGGTGTTGTTGTTGTAATAATGATTTGTTGATGGGGGTTAAATCGGAGTAGTTCGTTAACCAAGCCAGAAGCAGCTCCAACCTCACCGACTGAAACCGCATGGATCCAAATTGGCTTTTTTACGGTGCTGGCGTGCGCAAGGGGAGGCTGCATAGCATAACGTTCAAAAATACGTTTTCTATAAATTGGAGTTTTAATTGAGCGTAGTAAAAGCCTCGCAACTATAAAAGGCTGAATAAAGCTAACTACAAATATATAAAAAAAACGATTCATAAATATATAGGCCTGAAAAAATTGTCTTGCCAATTTCACAGCTCCGTCGACACGATAATAGCAGGAGCTTTTTTAACATAGACATTCCTGATCGTGCACGTTTGTAAAATATGGCTAATAGGAATAGGAAAACTACGCTATGATAGAAAAGTTTCTGAAACTATACTAGGACAGTAAAAGCAAATAAAAAACCATAATATAGGAAGTTTTATCCAAACTTAAAGCAAAAAATGAAATCCTATTATTCATGTGACATAGTTCTTTTTGGTGGCGGCATAGCAGGGCTATGGCTTCTTCACCGACTTCGTCAAACTGGCTATAACGCGGTTTTGTTAGAGGCTTCTAAACTAGGCTCTGAGCAAACATTTCGCTCTCAAGGAATCATTCACGGGGGATTGAAATATTCGCTTAGCGGATCTTTGAGTAATGCTGAAAACAACATTGCAAGAATGCCAGAGCGCTGGCGGGCTTGCTTTAGAGGGCAAGGAGAGATTGACCTGTCAGATAGTCTAATTTCTAGCGCTAGATATTACATGTGGTCAAATTCAGGCGTTCGCGCGAAACTAAAAGCTTATCTAGGGAGTAAGAGTCTTGCCGGACGAATTTCAATCGTTGAAAAATCAAACTATCCCAAACTCTTCAACGGTAGCGCCATTAGTGGAACGCTCTATCAGCTGCCAGATTTTACAATCGACACTGAGTCGGTCGTTCGATTGCTCTCTAGCCAAATGCAAGAATATATTTATTCTATTGAAAATTCATCGACGCACTTTGAACTCAATAAAAAAGGCGAGATTGATAATTTGATAATAGACCATGACAACTCACCTTCGGATCAAGTCACTCTAAAAATTAAGGCTCAAAGGTTCATTTTCGCAGCAGGGCTAGGCAACGAAAAGCTTATCAGTTCCGCTAGGTTAAGAAAGCCTGTGGCACAACGGCGGCCACTTCAAATGGTATATCTCAGCAAACCGGGACTTCCCGACGCATATGTACACATTATTGGAAACAACCCAAGCTTAAGTCCTCAATTAACTATAACCACACACGTGGGCGCCGACGGTGAGGTGGTGTGGTACCTTGGAGGTGAAGTGGCTGAGAATGGCGTCAAAAAGACTCCAGAAATACTCATTGATGAGACAAGAGCACTTTTGAAAAAACTCGTTCCGTGGATTAATTTTAATGGAGCGTCTTGGAACACCATTCTAGTTGACCGAGCGGAAGGAAAAATTATTAATAACAAACGTCCAGACGGTGCGATTTGTATTCCAGATGGAAACTGCATTGTTGTCTGGCCTACCAAACTCACTCTTGCGCCTGCGCTTAGCGATATAGTAATCAAAGAACTTAATTCTCAAGGCATCTCGCCAATGAAACATTCATATGCGAACGAAGTCGACCTCGCAGAATTTTTAACTTCACCTAGCCTTGCGGTTCCCGAATGGAAAGCGTACTAGCGTAAAAACTAAATAAATTATGATACCGAAACGAAGTCTTGGAAATACAAATATAGAAGTGTCCTGCCTAGGTCTTGGAACTGTAAAATTTGGCCGCAATCAAAATGTTAAGTATCCAGAAGGTTTTGATTTACCGAACGACAAAGAAATATCTGACTTAATAAAGAAAGCAGAAGAACTTGGTTTTAACCTGCTCGATACCGCACCTGCTTATGGCTCTAGCGAACAAAGGATTGGAGAGCTTTTTCAAAAAAAGAAAATCTCTCGTCATGATTGGGTTATATCAACAAAGGTCGGAGAGCAGTTCGAAAATGGCAAATCAAATTTTGACTTTTCCGCCACAACTACTGAACTCAGTATCAAACGTTCTTTAAAAAGGCTTAAAACTGATTATTTAGATATTGTTCTCATTCATTCGAACGGTTTTGACGAGGAGATTCTTGATAAAACGGACTGCCTGCCTACTTTACAAAAATTGAAAAAAGAGGGAATAATACGAGCGATTGGAGTATCGACTAAAACACCGGATGGGGCAATAAGAGCAGCAGAAATAACAGATATCATAATGGTAACCTTAAGCCCCGATATGCAGGCAGAGTTATCGGCAATAGAGAGTGCGAATAAAATTAATACCGGCGTTTTGATAAAAAAAGTTTTCAATAGTGGTCACGCAGCCTTGAAAGCAAAAAATCTGCAATACGCTTTAGAAACTCGTGGAGTTAGCAGTGTTGTTATAGGTACTTTAAGTCTTGATCATTTACAAAAAAATGCTAGCGTAGCGGAAAGACTCTAATTTTTTGCGAATTATTTACGGTTAAAGAAGGTGAAGCCTATGCGATCAATATTAATAATTTCCACAATCTATTTGTTAGCCTCTTCGGTGAACTTAGCCGCAAACGGGGATGACGAAGACCTAATCATAATTTCAGAGCTTTCTCGGTCTGAGGTGAATGCATTTATCATTGAAGCAGAGGATCAACTTTATAAGTTATTCAACGCGAACAATGAAAACGATGCAAACGATATACATTGTACGAAAGTCAAATCTACAGGGTCCAACATTAGCAAGCGAGTATGTGAACCAAATTTTTTGGTAAATGCGAGAACTAACAATAGAACTGATTTAAAAGATAGCTTTGCACTTTCTGAGACCCAGCGAGCTGTAAACGGATCTGTGCTAGAAGAGTATAAACAGCTCCAATCTGAGATGGAGGCGCTAACTGAGAGCAATCAGCAATTCAGAGAAATAAGCCTAATTCTGAGTCAGTTAAACGCACATAAAAAAAAGTTGGACAAAAATTAAGCCGGACTTTTGTTATGAAGATAACTCATGAATCTTATCGACAATTGCCGAAGTGGAACAATCATCGATAAAATTTAGAACTTTTACATCACCACCATAAGACTTGACAAAATCCCCACCAACGACCCCCTCAATCGCATAATCACCACCTTTTACTAAAACATCTGGCCGAAGTTCCTTCAAAAGAGACTCTGGTGTATCGGAATCAAAACTTACGACCCAGTCTACCGCTTCTAATCCAGCTAAGACAGCCATTCTTCGATCTACCGGATTTATCGGTCTACCCGACCCTTTGAGACGCGCAACCGACAAATCATCATTTATTGCTACAACCAAACGATCACCCAACTGACGAGCCTCAGTAAGATAACCCACATGTCCTGCGTGAATCACATCAAAACAACCGTTTGTGAATACTATTCGCTCTCCATCAGCCTTAGCGTCTCTGACAGTTGCTTCAAGCTGTGCTGCAGACATTACGCCCTTTCCAGAATTTTGCTCATCTCTTACCGCGCGCCTCAATTCCGGTCCACTAATAGCAGCTGTTCCTAACTTGCCAACAGCAAGACCAGCAGCTAGATTAGCAATTCTAGTGGCATCAGCAAGACTTTGTTGGCTTAGGGTTTTTGCAACAGCAATTACCGCTGCAAGGACAGCGACAACAGTATCACCAGCTCCCGTCACATCGTAAACTTCCTGCGCTTTTGCTGGCAAATGCAATTCTGACGCATCTGACCGCAAAAGTGTCATCCCGTTTTCACCCCTAGTGATAAGGATGGATTCTAACTGCAGACTCGACATCAGATTGTGTCCTTTATCAACAAGCTCTTCTTCAGTTTTACACACTCCAACCACTGCCTCAAATTCAGGCAAGTTTGGCGTAATCAAAGTTGCACCGCGATATTTTTCGAAATCTTTACCTTTTGGATCTACAATCACTGGTACCTTAAGTCGCCGAGCTATCGCGATCAGATCAGCAGGAGCTCTCAAGGTCCCCTTAGAATAATCCGACAATACCAAAATTTGTGAATTCAAAAGTTTTTCCTCGACACTGTCGGCTATACCTGACGTATCAGACACGTCAAACTCTTTTTCGAAATCTAATCGCAAAAGCTGCTGATGCTTACTTATTACCCGCAATTTCGTAATTGTCGGCTTTTTTGAAGACTCAAAAAAATCGCATCGGACTCCGGCAGCAGCTAAGCGTTCTCGCAATGAATCTGCAGTAGGATCTCTCCCAACGACACCCATTAGAGTCGCAGCAGCACCAAGCGCAGCTAAATTTAATGCCACATTACCCGCACCGCCAGGTCGATCTTCTTGTCCTTCAACATTGACGACTGCGACCGGAGCTTCAGGTGAAATTCTTGAAGTCTC
>Ga0228617_1000944_pt1 | contig 13787 bp, 7 predicted proteins | sample 18DmetaG_FD_190061 | JGI IMG/M metagenome (GOLD analysis project Ga0228617, IMG submission 190061) | Seawater microbial communities from Monterey Bay, California, United States - 18D | ecosystem: Environmental > Aquatic > Marine > Coastal | place: USA: California | collected 2016-10-20
GTCAGTCTGCTTCTGATCCAAGCCAACAAGTAATCACATTGCAAAATCGATTCGAATCAGGTGAGAAAGATCAAAAATTCTTACTTAATTATGCCGATGCACTAACTATGGCTGGTATGAGTGGGTTTGATGAAGTGACACAGGCTTACATTGAACAAGAGAAAAATTGGAACACTTCAAAGAATATAAAAGTGTTATTTGATTACTCAAAGGCATCGATCGATTCCAAACTTTTTCAATATATGATTGCTAATAAAGATTTGTTTGAAGCCGAAATAGGTATGCAGAAAGTAGAGGATAAAATCTCTTTTGCAGCTAGTTCGGATGTAAGGTCAAAGCAAGTAGATACCACAGATAAAGAGGCACTGACAACTCACTTTGCTAAGTACTTTGGTGTAGATCAAGCAGATGAAAGAGCTACCGGATACTACCTCAATAATCTTATGTATTCACCAGGAGAAATCAACGAACAGAAGTACTTGGCTGATGTTCAATTATTTATGGCTAGTAATCCCGTTCTTAGTTTTAAGAGCCTCAATGCACACGCTTGGAGAATCTATGAATTGAGTGACGATAGGTTATTGCTGGCTCAAGCAGAATCATGGATCAATAAGTCTATTGAACAAGAAAAAAATTCTTTTAATCTTGATACTAAGGCATCTATACTGTACAAGTTAGGGAAGAAAAAGGAAGCTTTGAAGGCCGCGGAAGAATCTGTTAAATTGGCAGGAGAAGAGGGTAGTGACCCTAGTGCGACGGAAGAGCTGATATCGAAAATCAAGGCGATGTAGGAATGGTAAATGCAAAAAATATATAGAAAGGCCATTGAAGTTAATTCAATGACCTTTTTTCTCTTCTAAGGCTGTGCAATACTTTATTGCATCATATATCTCTTTCCTGGCAAAGGCCTCACCATCCCTTTAAATTCTAATTGGATCAATGTCGAGGATAGCTCTGACGCAGGGATCTGCATCAGATGTTGTAGCGTATCTATAGGAAGTTCTTTATGCGATCTGATATAATCTACTATTGATTGTTCTCTATCCGATAATTCTACAAATAGTTGCGCTTGTATAGGTTGATTACTAATCTCATCCCATCGCATGATATAGGCAATGTCTTTCGCTGATTCTATCATGTGAGCTTTGTGTGATTTGATTAGTTTGTTAGGTCCTGTTGACATTTCATCATTGACTCTACCTGGTACGGCAAATATATCTTTGTTATAGGCATCTGCAAATGTAGCGGTAATAATAGATCCTCCTCTCAACGCGGATTCTACGATAATAACAGCGTCACTCAGAGCGGCGATGATACGATTACGTAGAGGAAAATTTTCTCGATCTGGCTTACTGTCATGGCCAAACTCTGTAAGAAGGCCACCGTGATTTACCATTTTTTGAGATAGTTTTCTGTTGGTAGCTGGGTAAACCATATTTAGTCCGTGTCCAAGTACACCAATAGTTTCTTGGCCGGTCTCTACAGACTTACGATGCGAGGTAGTGTCTATTCCATATGCCAATCCACTGATAATGCTCACTCCATATGTTTTGAGCCCTTCGACTATTTTCTCACATTGTATGACTCCGTATTCGCTTGGCTTACGTGTGCCCACGATACCAATAGTTCGCTGTGGATTAAGGTTGGCTGAGCCTTGATAGTATAGCATAACAGGACTCTGATCAAAATACTTGAGTCGGCGAGGGTAATCATCATTGAGGTAGTACAATGTAGAGACCTTGTTTTTCTCAATGAATTTTAGTTCTATTTCTGCTCTAGATAATGCATCATCTCTATCGCTCAATATTTGTTGTGCGGTGATCTGAGCAATTTGAGGTATAGCGACAAGATCTGCTGCGCTGGCTGACCAAAGTGCTTCAGGTGATCCGAGGTGTGCAATTATTGACTTGGCAGATACTGGACCTACATTGTTGATCTTAGTGATCGCAATTTGATGAAGCAATGACATTCTAATTTGTTTTTACTTTCGTTATTAAATATGTATTGATTACTATTTTTTATCGGCGGTTTGAGCTTTTAGAAAAAATAAATAAAAATAGATTTGTGATTCTAGTTGATGAAAATTTTAATTTTAAGTTAGATTTAGAGTATTTAATTAATGTTATTGGTCTATTTTTTATTTGTATGCTGAGCAAATATCCTCTATCACTAACGTTTTTATTCCACTCTGGCAGATTGATAAAATTTATTGGCATTTGCATTGTCTCCTATCATCTTGTATGTATCACCAATTGCCTTGTTCACAATAGTATTGGTTTTTGTGATTTCATATGCTTTACCAAGGTAATGCATTGCCCATTTACTATTATTTTTTTTGAGAAGGAGTTCGTTGTAGCCTAGATCATAGTAGAAATTAATAATTGCATCGTCTGACATACGGTTTCCTCTTAAGTATTCAATATATTCTACGATGAATGGAATATCTGGTCTGTTAGATCCTGCATCTTTGAATGTTGCCAATAGCTTTGGTAGATTCTGATCTAATTTATATAATTCACTTGCCATACCTGCACGCATAAGTTGTGCATTTTTATAATCAGGTATGAGAGCTGCAGCTTTATTAGAATATTGCATCCCTTTTATGAGCATTACCTTTTTCTTTTCTCGATCGCTTTCTGCTCTTGCATTATTATAAAGGGCAGTAGACATAAACGAATTTGCTCTAGCGCTATTAGTCGATACTTTTACAGCGGATTGATTGAGCGTCAGCGCAGATTCCCAAGCGGGTATGCGTGTGAACGTTTTGTATGCGTATCCAATTATCATCACTCCCAGAATTACATAAGCTATATACTTACCGATTGGTGATTTCCAATTACATAATTTTTCTCTAAGTAGATATACGATCAGCAGACAAGAACCTACAGTCGATATAAATATGAATCTCTCATTCATAAATGTACCTACATTGACAACCACATTAGACACAATACTCAGTGCTGCTAGATAGAAAATTATTGCGAAGCTTGTAATTGATTTACTTTTCCATTTCCAAAATACAACTGCTGCTAATCCAAGATGTGTTAAGAGTCCTAAAATCGCTTTATAGTCTTCCCAATTTAATATCGGAATAGCATATGGATAGTAATCATGTGATAAATGGATCGGGGCTATACTCAGACCAATATATTTGAGTAGCGTATAAGATATTGTAGCTAACTTCTGGCCACCAGTCATTCCGTAGAATGGATTATTCATTACATCTGTGATCTCCATACTAAAGTCCGGTACTCCTGCCACATTGAACCTCAATATGAGATAAGCTATAGTAGTTGCTAATAATAATCCCATTACTTTAATGTAGTCTTCAATCTTCGAAGATGTAAAAAAATACATTACTGCAGGGATGATTGCTAAGAATGTAATTGTGTTTTCTTTAGATAAAAGGCCTAAGAAAAACATGAATACTGCAATTATCAATTGCCATAATTTTTTGCTATTAACATAATGCATTACTGAGATTACGGTCAATCCAGAGAATATCATCGCCATTATTTCGTCTCGTCCTTTTATATTCGCTACAGCCTCTGTATGCACTGGATGAAGTGTATATATTAGAGCAGTGATGAAGGCCAAGCCAATAAAGGTATCTCTATTTTTATCTCTATTTAGCAATAGTAAGTATAGCATCCAAAATATAATCATACAAGTAAGGCCATAGAATACGATATTATTGATATGACCTACTCTTGGTGACATACCAAATGCTTCTACTTCTAATGCGAAGGTTACTAATGATAATGGGCGATATCTACTTCCTTGGACTAGATTTTTCTGTTCGCCAAAATATCCAGTCATACTTTCGTTGGTAAGTATATCCCAAACGCCAGCTACACCTTTGGATGTAAACTGATTATCTTTGATCACGATAACATCATCTAATACGTATCCATAATCTATACCTTGGAAATATAGTAATCCACAAAGTATAAATAGAATACTTGCCTTCAACCAGTTATCTTTCCAGAAAGAGTAATCTTGTGGCATATGCGGTACTATTGGCTGGATGACATTTTTTGACTTTGGTGTCTTTGTTACCGCTGCTTTCTTTTTATTCTTTTTAGCCACTAATTTATTTATGCTTGAAATCTAAAGTTAGCAAATAGAAAGAAAAAATATCAAATAATCCAATTCAGGTACTACGACCGAATTAGTAATAGAATATTTTATCTTCACAATCTTATCAAAAGGAAAAATTGAAAATGAAGACAATAAAAGGCCCTGCAATTTTTTTAGCACAGTTTATGGGTGATCAAGCACCACACAATTCACTCGAAAGTATCTGTCAATGGATATCAGACCTTGGCTACAGAGGTATACAGATACCTACATGGGAGCCAAGGTTAATCGACTTAGAGAAAGCAGCAGAAAGTAAGACGTATTGCGATGAGCTTAAGGGCAAAGTTGCGAGTTATGGACTAGAGATTACAGAGTTATCAACTCACCTTCAAGGCCAGCTTATTGCAGTCAATCCTACCTATGATAGTATGTTTGACGCGTTTGCTCCGGATGAAGTGAAAGGCAATCCTAAAGTAAGGCAAATTTGGGCCGTTAATCAACTCATGATGGCAGGTAAAGCTAGTGAACATCTTGGATTAAAGGCGCATGCTACATTCTCAGGGGCTCTGATATGGCAAACAGTATATCCTTGGCCGCAACGTCCAGAAGGATTAGTTGATATGGCTTTCACAGAACTGGGTAAGAGATGGACGCCGATATTGGATCATTTTGATAGTTGTGGTGTAGATATATGTTATGAATTACACCCTGGAGAAGACTTACATGATGGAGTGACTTATGAGCTGTTTTTAGAAAAGGTAAATGACCATAAAAGAGCATGTCTCTTATATGATCCGAGTCATTTTTTGCTTCAGCAATTGGATTATTTGCAGTTTATTGATTTTTATCATTCGCGTATCAAAGCTTTCCATGTCAAGGATGCAGAATTTAATCCTACTGGAAAATCTGGTGTATACGGAGGATATCAAGGTTGGAATAATAGAGTAGGTAGATTCCGCTCACTAGGAGATGGACAAGTGGATTTTGCCGGCATTTTTACCAAATTGTCAGAATATGGATTTGGTGGTTGGGCTGTAATGGAATGGGAATGTTGTGTTAAGTCTTCAGAACAAGGCGCCAGAGAAGGAGCATCATTTATCAAAGACCACATTATAGAAGTTACCCAAAAAGCATTCGATGATTTTGCAGGGGGTGGTGTGAATGAAGCGTATCTTAAAGGACTTCTAGGTATATAGTTAATTAGATAGTCAATCATGATATTTATGAAAAGAAGTAATCTATTACTAGTATTTGTCTTAATTATTCAGTCGATTACATTGCTTGCTCAAGATACGACGTGTATTGACTTACTCCCAGTAGAGATCAGAGCAGAAAGGTCATTTACTCCATCGAAGGTATCATTAAGTAGATCTCATTTTTTGAGTTCACCGGCGTCGTTTGATGATCCGAGTAGGTTGCTGATGAAGTATCCAGGATTCTCTGTGTCTAATGATCAGAATAACGCCATTATTTATGATGGCTTACCAAGCCACTATAGTACATGGAGTCTATATGGAGCGCAGATTGCCAACCCCAATCACCTGAGTAATGCGGGTACAGTTAATGATAAACCAAGCAGATCAGCTGGCGGAGTCAATATATTTAGCGGTCAAGTAATTGGTGGATTAGACTATCACACAGGAATAGATGGTCCAGCCCACGGTATTGGCGGAGTAGCGGATATGTCTTTAAGATCTCCTTATCAAAATAGTATTACTGCTAATCTTAGTTTGATCGGATTAGAAGCAGGAATTGATAGAGTTTTTGATGAAGGAAATTCTTCTTTATTGGCTAACTATAGATATTCTACAGTAGGATTATTGGGTCAAATGGGGGTAGACTTTGGAGGAGATAAGATTACTTATCAAGACGTATTGGCTGAGTATAAAACTAAATGGAGAGATCAAGAGATAATTGTCACATGTGCTTATGGTAAATCGAGTAATAATTTTGAAAGACAGTTACTTCAAAGTGATTCGTCTGCGACATTCAAAGAGATACAAGACATAGAGTTGTATGCACAGAATATTGCCACGGCATTATCTATTAGTGGATTTAACCATAGATTAACTTTAGCTTATAGTTCTAGAGATGAAAATAGAGAGAGTAGATACATGTGGGATGATGAAAGCGAATTTACATCAAGTCAACTCACCGAAAATATTTTGTCACTTTATGGATATAAGACTTGGGAGACAGATAAGATAGATTATAAAATTAGCCTTAATGCGAATCAATACAGCTATGATATTTTTGATGTGAATTCGAGATACTTTGATTCGATATTAAATGATTTTTCTAAGTTTATATTTTTTGATAATGCTTATTTAGAACTTCGTCCACGTGTCACTTTAGGATGGAATATTGATGAGAATCAAATTTTATCTATCGGATCTTCTGCCTTTATTCAATCGTATAGTAACGATGCATACTTACTTCCGTTTATTTCATATACGGGTAAGATTAATTCTTATAATACTTCACTTATCATACAAAATGATAGACAATCAGTATCTCCTGAATTACTAGGTATGAGCGGATTTGATGGGGTAACTTCATTTGGTAATTCATCTATGAATAGCATTAATTCATGGGCATTTAAGCTAGATGTAAATAAATCGAAATACGGATTTATGCTTTTTTGCAATCTGCTTTTTGATACGCCCTTCAGTCCTACTTCTGGTATTTCTGGTCTTAGTGAACTGGGACAACTCCCTATACAGCCACTAGGAAGTATAGAAGATGCAATTACCTTTGGTTCTAAAGTCTATGCAGGATTTGATATTAATAGTTACAAAATATATGTCAATTATACATTTATGGAAAACCTATTGGATTATGATTTTAATCATTCTATCCCTTTAGATTTTACAACAATGTTTAATTTTAAACTGGATAAATCGATGACTCTATCAGACGAAAAATCTCTTAGAGTAACAACATCTTTCCATTTTAGAAACGGTTATCAAAGAATGTTAATTGATGAAGATGAATCACGTCTAATACATCAGACGATTTATGGTCAATATGACTTTAGTAGATTGAATAATTACCATCGTATTGATCTAAGAATTAGCTTCATCAAAAAAGGGAAATGGAAGAATGTTTTCTCTCTAGATATCCAAAATGTAATGAATCGACAGAACGATGCCTATTATTATTTTGATCCTTTGAAAGATGAAATAGTATTGCAAAAACAATTAGGATTAATACCAATCTTAAGTTGGCGAGTAATCATTTGAAACTCTTTAAATGATTACAATTATAATCTTGGATAACATTTAGGAGTGCAGGTGACAAAGCATGCTTAGAGGTTGGGTTTGTCTAACATTTTTCTTTCTTAGCAATGCAAGAATAAACTGCTAGTAGACCAAGAAACGATTATCAGTATCGTATTATAACTTAAGTATTCTAATACTCCAATAAATCACCAATTGCCTTACTGACTTTATCAGTAGAGGGAACCATAGTTTTTTCCAATACTTCATTGAGTGGAATTGCTGGCATATTAGCTGAGCCTATTACTCTTACCGGAGCGTCTAACGATTCAAAACATTCTGACTGTACTCTAGCGGCTATACTCTGACCAAAGCCATTTTCCGACGGCTCTTCTGTTACCACCAATATTCTATGATATGCTTTAGCTTGCTCGTATATGAGTTCTGTATCTAGTGGATATAGCGTACGTAAATCTAAAATTCCTACTTGTCCATCGTGATTCTTAGAGGCATTGAGTGCCCAATGAACGCCCATTCCATAAGCGATAATAAGTATCGCTTTACCATTTTCTTTTTTGTCTTCGTCGGCTTGTTGCACCAAATTACCTATACCGAATGGGAGGATATAGTCTTTCGCAGGCTCTATCGATCTTGCAGCATCAGTTCCTTTTACTTTCGACCAATACAAGCCTTTGTGCTCTAGCATTATTATTGGATTAGGATCGTGGTATGCGGCTTTCATAAGACCCTTCATATCAGCTCCATTACTAGGGTAGGCGATCTTGATGCCTCTAATATTAGTCAAGATAGATTCTATACTACTGCTATGGTACGGTCCTCCACTACCATATGCACCAATAGGTACTCTTAGTATCATAGATACAGGCCACTTACCATTAGATAGATAGCATGATCTACTCACTTCAGTAAATAGCTGATTTAGTCCGGGCCAGATATAATCCGCAAACTGTACTTCTACGATCGGCTTGAGGCCTACGGCGGACATACCAACAGTACTACCTACTATAAAAGCTTCTTGGATAGGTGTGTTGAAAACTCTATTATCACCAAATTTCTGTGCTAAAGTAGCCGCTTCACGGAATACTCCACCTAGTCTAGCGCCAACATCTTGACCGTATAGTAGACATTCTTTGTGGTCTTCCATTAATTCTTGCACGGCTAATAGTGCACAGTCTACCATTACTTTTTCTTCTCCATTGGCGGGTGATCTATCTCCCGTTTCTATGGTGATAGGCGTCGGAGCAAAGTCATTAGTATATAGATCTTCTGGACGAGGGTCTTCAGCTTGATTCGCTTTTTCGTATTCAGCTTGAACTTGCTTATTTATAGATGCTTCTATTTCTTCTATTTTTTTCTCAGTCAGCCCTGATTTAATTAGTTGTTTTCGGAGTACAGGATATGGATCTCTAGTGGCATGCTCTTCAAGATCATCTCGATACCATTCCATACGTACACCAGACGTGTGGTGATTGAGCAAAGGTACCGTTGCATGTATGAGGAATGGTCTTCTTTCTTTGCGGACAAGATCAATCACTTCATTTAATGTGTTATAACATTTAGAAAAGTCGCTACCATTGATAGATCTTATTTCGATACCTGGAAAACCTTTGGTATATTCTGCCGCATTCATTGCTCTAGTTTCTTCTGCATTCGCCGAGATATCCCAGCCATTATCCTGTACTAGATATATGATTGGTAGTTGCTTGAGTGCTGCCATCTGCATCGCTTCGGAAATTTCTCCCTCTGTCATCGACGCATCACCTATTGAGCATACTGATATGCCTTTCTTTGCTTTGTCTTTGTTGATTTTAGTAAGTTCCTTGTATTGTAAGCCCATTGCCACTCCTGTAGCTGGGATCGTCTGCATACCTGTTGCAGAAGACTGATGAGGGATTTTTGGCTTATCATCATCTCTAAGACTTGGATGGGAGTAATATGATCTACCGCCACTAAAAGGGTCTTCGCGCTTAGCGAGAAGCTGTAGCATAAGATCATAAGGCGTCATACCTATAGAGAGTAGCATTGCGTCATCTCTATAGTAAGGAGCTACAAAGTCTTGAGGTAGTAATTGCATACCTGCGGCAATCTGTATCGCTTCATGACCTCTAGACGTAGCGTGGACGTATTTACTTACATGCTTGAAGTTCTTTTCATAGATTTCGGCCATCGTTTTGGCAGTACACATAAGTTCAAATGCACTTTTCAGGATTTTCTTATCTACGGCGGTTTTCTTCTTTTCCATGTATCTAGTTGAGACAAGTGATCAATTGGTGTTGCAAGTTAATTAAATACAGATACTGTTCCAAGGTGAAATAGTGAATGATAAAATAACATCGCTCTTCTTACAAATGATGATTTATTTGAATCGTATAATCTAACTTTGGACGAGCTTTTAATGTTTATTTCTTTACTATTTTTTCATATCCTTTGACTATTTACTGCTTATATATTTCTATCATAGCGCATATTTCTTATTTTACGACTACTTAAATAATTCAATACAAATCTATCGCAATGAAAATAGTAAGGACTATCAAAGTGGCATTTCTTGTTGCCTTTGTCAATGTAGGCTTATTTGCTGGAGGGGGCATGTGGTTACCTCAACTCATCAAATCACTCAACGAGGGTGAAATGCAAAGTATGGGTATGAAGCTTTCGGCTGAAGACATCTACAGTGTAAACCAAGGATCATTGAAAGATGCCATCGTGCATTTTGGAGGATTCTGTACAGGAGAATTGATCTCCGGCTCAGGACTGATACTAACTAATCATCATTGTGGTTACAGTAATATACAATCGCATTCTACATTAGAAGACAACTATCTCAGAGATGGTTTTTGGGCTAAATCACATGCTGAAGAGAAAGCTAATCCAGGTCTATTTGTAAGATTTATAGATAGAATAGATGATGTGACAGAGACTGCAATGATAGGCGTAACTGATGATATGAATGCTAAGACTCGTCAATCGACTATAGATATTAATTTAGAACTGATCAAGGCTAATTATGAAATGGGAGAGTTCCAAGAGTTATTACTAAGACCTTTTTATAATGGCAATCAATACTTCGCATTCGTAACTACGGTATACAATGATGTGAGACTTGTAGGTGCGCCACCTGAGTCTATTGGTAAGTTTGGTGCAGATACGGATAACTGGGAATGGCCTCGTCATACTGGAGATTTTTCTTTATTCAGAGTATATGCGAGCTCTGATAACAAACCAGCTAATTACTCAGAAGATAATATACCATATACACCTAAGCACTTTCTTCCTATATCATTAGACGGAGTAGAAGAAGGTGATTTTACTATGGTATTTGGATTTCCAGGGCGCACAAATCAGTATCTACCATCGCCAGCAGTGGAAGAGATCTTAGAAAAGCTTAATCCTGCAAAAATCAGCATCAGAGAAAATGCATTAGCGATTATAGATAAGTACATGAGAGCGGATGAAGAAATTAGATTAAAATACTCATCAAAATTTGCGAGAACAGCGAACTACTGGAAAAAGTGGATTGGTGAAAGCCAAGGGTTAGAAAAATCTGGAGCAGTAGCAAAAAAGAAAAAACTAGAAGCTGAATTCCAGAGTAGAACAGCAGATAAATACAAAAACATACTTCCAGAGTTTGAAAAAATGTATGTCGCTAATGTCGATCTTGCATATACTAGAGATTACTATAGTGAAGTGATGAGTCGTAATATTGAGCTTCTTCGTACAGTAGGAGTAACGGATAGATTAGTAAAAGCTTTTGAGTCTGGAGGCGAAGAAGGATATAATGGATTCAAAACAAGATTGATGCCCTTTCTAGATGAATTTTACAAGGATTATATCTCTGAAATAGATCATGATGTATTCGCTGAGTTAGTAAATATGTACGCTGATAATGTAGACGAAAGATATCAACCAATGACGGTTAAAAATGCCAAAGCAACTAATACCATTGGAGAACTTACTGACAATATTTTTAGCAATTCTGTATTTGTTAATAAGGATAAAATAATGGCGATTCTAAGTATGCCAGCAGCAAGAGCAGTAGAGGGAATTAAGAATGATCTTGCACACAAAATGTACAAAGAATGGTCAACCCTATATAATGAAAGAGTATCGGCTCCTTACAATGCAAACAAAACGAAAATCGATTCATTACAGCGTATATATATGAAAGCGCAGATTGAGACATTTACGAGTAAGAGATTCTTTCCTGATGCTAATAGTACGATGCGTGTCGCTTATGGTAATGTAGAAGGATATGAGCCAAGAGATGCTTTGGTTTATAAACCAATTACATATCTAGATGGTATAGTAGAAAAGTATGTGCCTGGTGATTACGAATTTGATGTAAATCAGAAATTACTCGATCTGCACGAGATCAAAGATTACGGACATTATACTGATAAGACAGGCAAAGTTCCTGTGTGCTTCTTAGGATCTAATCATACGACTGGAGGCAATTCTGGTAGTCCCGCTATAGATGCATATGGAAATCTAATTGGACTCAACTTTGATAGGGTATGGGAAGGTACTATGAGTGATATAAATTACGACGTAAGTATCTGTCGTAATATCATGGTAGACGCAAGATATATTCTATTTATAGTAGATAAGTATGCTGGTGCAACCAGACTCATCGATGAAATGAAATTAGTAAGACCAAAAGGATAAAATATACTTAGTAGTCGAATATAAATGGTTGAGAAATGGCTTCGAAATTCATTGTTAGTATTCATGACCATCATGGTTGTGAATACTTGTGTATTTACCCAATGTAATACAAGTTATAATCAATCGCAATCTCTAAAGATTGCTAACTATGATATAGAAGTTCATCTTGACCATAAGGGTAAAAATGCTTCATGTATTCAGAAATTGAATTGGAAAAATACTTCTCCAGATACGCTAAGGGAATTGAGGTTTTATATGTATATGAATGCATTCAAAGATCTTAAGTCAACTTATCTCAAGAATACTAGAAAAATGTTTGGCCAAGATCTCAATAATCGTACTGAGAAAGAGTGGGGGTACATAGAAGTAACTCAAGCTGTTGATAGAAATGGAAATGATCTTGTTCAAAATCAAGAATACATTCAGCCTAATGATGGAAATGCATTAGATAAAACTGTGCTATCTATACCTTTAGAAATGCCATTGCTGCCTGGTGAAGTAATCGAGTTAGATATGAATTTTGATGTAAAGCTTCCTCGGACGATAGTAAGGTCAGGTTATGGACCTAGAGATTTTTTCTTATTCGTACATTGGTTTCCTCAGGTATGTGTCTATGAACCAAAAGTAGATGGTAACTGGGGATGGAATAGTCATCAATTTATGCCAGGCACAGAATTTTTTTCGGACTTTGGCGATTATAATGTAGAGATATATGCCTCTGACCATTTGGTGATCGGAGGTTCAGGATGCAAGACTTTTAGTGGTAAAGTTCTAGGTACAATAGGTGAACAATTAGTAAGATTTCAAGCCTATGATCTGATTGATTTTGGCTGGGTAGCCTATCCAGAGTATGAGACATATACTTCTACCTATGGAGATACTGACATAGAGATATTAATGGTGCCAGAACATTGTGCATTTGCAGATAGATATCTCAAAGCGATAGAGCAAAGTCTAGAATATTTAGAGAAGCATGTAGGCAAATATCCATACCCAAAAATTACAGTAGTTGATCCACCGACGCATACACTTAATAGTGGATTTATGGAGTATCCAATGATGATTACTGGAGCTACGGCTTATGGTATTCCCAGGAGTGTACGTAGTGTTGAATCACTGGTGATACACGAGTTTACGCATATGTACTTCATGGCTTCGCTAGCGTCCAACGAGAAAGAAGAGGCATGGCTAGACGAAGGATTTGTTACATACTTTGAAGATCGTATACTAGATCACTACTATGGAAATCAGAGTTCATTATTTGATGTGTTAGGCGCAAGATCTGGCAATGCACAACAGTCTCGTAATGAGTACGTAAGTATGGAAAATCCAAACTTAGGAAAGATAGCGAGACCAGGTTGGGAATTTGATGGAGGATTTAAACCTTTGATATATGCAAAAACGGCTACGGCATTCAAGACGATGGAGAGAATTATTGGTATTGACATCATGGATGAAATTATAAAAACTTATTTCGAAAGACATAAATTTACACATCCCAAAGAGGCTGATCTTCGAAAAATAATCAAAGAGGTACTGGAGAAAAATACAAGCAATTTTGAGTCAGATAAGTATCTCGATCAAGTATTGCATGCTACAAGTTCTATCAATTTTAAAATGGTAGATATTAATAATTCTACAAAGACAATTGAAGCGATTAGGGAAGGAAATTTTGAAATAGGTACAGAGGTACTTATTATGTTCAAAGACGGTAGTAGTAAGACTGTAAATTGGAAAGGAAGTGAAAAATATTTTAAACATACTTTTAGCTCATCAAAAGAAGTAATATCTGCACATATAGAT
>Ga0228617_1000953_pt1 | contig 13707 bp, 8 predicted proteins | sample 18DmetaG_FD_190061 | JGI IMG/M metagenome (GOLD analysis project Ga0228617, IMG submission 190061) | Seawater microbial communities from Monterey Bay, California, United States - 18D | ecosystem: Environmental > Aquatic > Marine > Coastal | place: USA: California | collected 2016-10-20
GGGTTATGATTGAGGGTCTGGCGGCGGCAGATTGGGTTGCGCAAACTTTGGCGGAGCTTGCCGGGCGCGACAATGTTGTCATGCGCAATCGCACTCAAGGCTCTGGGGTCTATGACCACGGATACGCTTTGGCCTATGAGCGTGTTGCCGATCACACACCGGGTGACGGGCGGCCGCGCCATCGGTTATGGCGCGTGCGCTGTAAACAGATTGTAACCGCCACGGGCGCTATTGAACGGCCGCTGTCCTTTGCAGGCAATGATGTTCCTGGCGTGATGCTGGCCTCTGCCGTGCGCGATTATGTGGTGAATTTCGCGGTGTCTCCTGGTGATCGCACGGTGGTTGTCACCAATAATGATGACGCTTATCGCACAGCGCTTTGCTTGCGCGAGGCCGGTCTTGAGGTGCTGCTGATCGTTGATGCAAGGCCCGAAGGGGGCGGAGCGTTGATGGAGGCGGCGCAGGCCGCGGGCATCCGCGTGGCCCTGGGCCGCGGCATTGCCAAGGTGAAAGGCGGCAAAAGGGTGACCGGGGTGCAGATCTGTGCGCAGGCGGGTGAAGGCTCTGTGCTTGAAGAGGTCGCGTGTGACGTGGTGGCGATGTCCGGTGGCTGGTCGCCCGTGGTGCACCTGTGGTCCCATTGCGGCGGCAAGCTTATCTGGGATGCCGATCAGGCAATGTTCCGTCCCGATGGCAATCAACCACCCCTGGGGGCTGATGGAGCTGGATTTGTCAAAGTGGCGGGTTTGGCCAATGGGCATTTGCGCAGCGGGCCGGTGCTGGAGGATGCCGCAGAGCAAGGGCGGGCTGCGGCGCGCGCAGCTGGCGGCAAGGCCAAGAAAGTCGCCGTGCCTGCGGCGGAGGATGCCGAAGAGGCGGCGCTGTCACCGGTCTGGTTGATGCCGCAGGGCGCCAGCTATGCCTTGCGCTCGAAGGCTTGGCTTGATTTTCAAAACGATGTGAAGGTCAGCGATGTGCAATTGGCCGCCCAAGAAGGGTTTGAAAGCGTAGAACATGCCAAGCGATACACCACGCTTGGCATGGCGACAGATCAGGGTAAATTGAGCAATATCAACGGACTTGCGATCCTTTCTAAATCGCTCAACGCATCAATTCCAGATGTGGGCACGACAACCTTTCGCCCGCCTTATACGCCGATTTCCATGGCGTCTCTCGGCGGTGAAGCGCGGGGCGCCTTGTTTCAGCCCGTTCGCAAAACGCCGATGCATGCTTGGCACGACAGCCATGGGGCGGATTGGGAACCTGTGGGCGGCTGGCGCCGGCCCTATGCCTATCCGCGCGGCACGGAAACCGTTGCTCAGGCCGTTGAGCGAGAAGTGATCAATACCCGCGAAAAACTGGGGCTTCTGGATGCCTCCACCCTGGGTAAAATCATCGTCAAAGGCCCGGATGCGGGCAAATTCCTTGATATGATGTATACGAATATGATGTCGAACCTAAAGCCGGGACGCTGCCGCTATGGTCTTATGTGTAGCGAAAACGGCTTTTTGTCCGATGACGGTGTGGTGGCGCGCATTGATGAGCAAACTTGGCTGTGCCACACCACCTCAGGCGGCGCAGATCGCATTCACGCCCATATGGAAGAATGGCTGCAAACCGAATGGTGGGATTGGAAGGTTTGGGTCGTAAATGTCACTGAGCAATTGGCTCAGGTTGCGGTGGTCGGGCCGAATGCTCGAAAACTGCTGGAAAAACTTGGCGGTATGGATGTGTCGGCAGAGCGTTTGCCATTCATGGCTTGGGCCGATGGCACGATTGGCGGGATTGATTGCCGCGCCTATCGTATTTCTTTCTCTGGTGAGCTGTCTTATGAAATTGCCGTACCGGCCAATCAAGGTTTGGCCTTCTGGGAAATGCTCATAGATGCGGGCGCAGAGTTCGGCGCAATGCCCTATGGCACGGAATGTTTGCACATCATGCGGGCCGAGAAGGGCTTCATCATGATTGGCGATGAGACCGATGGCACGGTGATTCCGCAAGATCTGGGTCTCAACTGGGCCATTTCCAAGAAAAAGGATGATTTCCTTGGCAAGCGCGCGCAACAGCGTAGCTATATGGACAATCCTGATCGCTGGCAATTGGTGGGATTGGCGACTTTAGACGGCTCGGTGCTTGAAGATGGCGCCTATGCCATCGCAGAGGGCCGCAATGCGAATGGTCAAGGCAATACCCAAGGCCGTGTCACGTCAACCTATTATTCTCCAACCCTCGGCAAGGGCATTGCCATGGGGCTGGTTCATAAGGGACCGGAACGGATGGGCGAGGTGATTTCCTTTACAAAAATTGGCAACAGCCCCGTGCCGGCAAAAATTTTAAGCCCAGTGTTTTATGACCCAGAAGGGGAGAAAGCCAATGTCTGAGCGTGAATTTCAAGGCTATGTCACCATTCGCCAGAAGAGCGATCACAGCATGTTTACCCTGCGGGCCAGTCTGGCCTCGAGCAAGGTTAAGGCGGCATTGAAAACTTGCCTGGGCGTTGCGGTGCCTAAACGTGGAACCTATGCGCAGACCGGAGAGACTCTTTTGGCCTGGATGTCGCCGGATGAGCTTTTGATCATGGTGCCAAGAGCGGCGGGGCGCGCAAGCTTTGCAGCGTTGGAGCAGGCGTTGGACGGGTTGCATTATCTGCTGGCTGATGCGTCTGATGCCCGGGCCAGCTTTTCCATAGAAGGCAGTGCGGCCCGCGAGGTCGTGGCTAAGTTGGCACCCATGGATGTCTCGTCTGCGCAGTTTCCGATAGGCAGCTTTGCCAGAACACGCTTTGCCCAGGTTGCTGGCGCAATTTTCGTCGAGCAAGAGGATCACTTGAGCTTGATTTGTTTCCGATCGGTACAAGACTATGTGTTCGCACTTCTCTGCGGTGCGGCCAAGCCTGGGTCGGAAGTGCGGGCACAGAGTTAAGCCTATTTTTTGCCAATCTGGATCAAATAGCATTTTGTTCTGTACAAATTGCTTATATAGCCTGTGGCAGCACAGACCAATTCATCATTGAAAGGATCGCTGATATGGCTTTCACACTACCTGATCTTCCCTATGCACATGACGCTTTGGCTTCCAAAGGCATGTCCGCTGAGACATTAGAATTCCACCACGACCTGCACCACAACGCATATGTCACGAATGGCAACGCCGCCATCGCCGGCACTGAGTGGGAGGGCAAGTCGCTCGAAGAGATCATCGTGGGCACATATGACGCCTCCGCTGTGGCTCAAAACGGTATTTTCAACAACATCAGCCAATTGTGGAACCACAACCAGTTTTGGGAAATGATGGGCCCGGGCGAGAGCAAAATGCCCGGTGCGCTCGAGGCGGCTTTGGTTGAAAATTTCGGCTCAGTCGCAGATTTCAAATCCGCTTTCTCTGCGGCCGGTGCCGGTCAATTCGGTTCAGGCTGGTGCTGGCTGGTGAAAAACGCCGATGGCTCTTTGGCGGTGACAAAGACAGAAAACGGCGTGAACCCATTGTGCTTTGGTCAAACTGCGCTCTTGGGATGTGATGTCTGGGAGCATTCTTACTACATTGATTTCCGTAACAAGCGCCCGGTTTATCTGTCAAATTTCCTCGACAATCTGGTCAATTGGGAAAATGTTGCGGGTCGTCTGTAAGACCCAGGCGACAGTCTGAATGAGAATGGCCTGCTGAAGTTTTCTTAAGCAGGCCATTTTTTGTGGCGCGGATGGCATTCGCATATGAGGATAGGGCGGCATGACACAGTTCGCAAAAGGCACGCTTGCGATGGTTTTGGCCTGTCTCGCCTGGGGCTTGTCGCCGGTCTATTACGCGCTGTTCCAAGCCATAAGCCCAGCCGAGATCTTGGCGCATCGCACGCTTTGGTCTGTTGTGACTTTTGTCACTTTGCTCGTGCTCACCGGCCGGACAGGACATGCATTGCAAGTTGTCAAACAGCCGAAAACCATGGGCCTTATTCTCTTGGCTGGGGTGATGATTGCCATTAATTGGTATGTGTTCATTTTTTCGGTCAGCGTTGGGCGGGTTACGGAATCCTCTTTGGGCTACTACATCTTCCCACTCGTCATGGTTCTTTTGGGGTTTATGGCCTTTCGCGAAACCCTAACCGCGTTGCAATGGGTCGCGATCGCATTGGCCTGCGTGGCTGTGCTGGTGTTGACCATAGGCCTGGGTGCCGCGCCCTGGCTGGCTTTGATGATCTCTTTTAGCTTCGGGATTTATGGCCTGCTCAAGCGGATCATCAAAGTGGATTCCGTGGTCTCAGTGACCCTAGAGGTGGTGTTATTGCTGCCCTTTGCCTTGGCATATCTATATGCGTTTGCCGATCTTCCAGACACAAAAACCCTTTTGGCCTTGATGTTTTCGGGGCTGATTACCGCCGGGCCCCTTGTGCTCATGACTTACGCAACTCAGCGCGTGCCCATGGCAACTGTCGGATTGGTGCAATATCTCAACCCGATCTTGCAATATTTCTGTGCGATTGTGATTTTAGGCGAGGTGATCACGGGCTGGCATGTTATCGCCATTGCCCTGATCTGGATTGCCTTGGTCTTCTATTGGCTGGCGGTGTTTAGGGCAGAGCGCAAGACGGTCTCGATTTCATCCACCGTTTGAGCCACGCAAAATAAGCTCCGCAAATTGGCATCGGCGAATCCCGAGGCGATGACGTGATCGAGCATCGTGAGCATCGGTTGCCAATAGCCTTCGATATTGGCCACGATGATAGGCCGGTTGTGCAGGCCCAACTGTGCCCAGGTCAGGACTTCAAAAAATTCGTCCAATGAGCCCGCGCCACCTGGCAGCAACACCACTGCATCGCTGTTGATGAACATCAATTTCTTGCGGCTGTGCATATCGTCTGTGATAATGAATCGATCCACATCGCGCTTGCCGACTTCCGTTTGCATCAGATGCTCTGGAATGACGCCGAAAGTGGTCGAGCCAGCCGCCTGTGCGCTGTTGGCCACGGTCCCCATTAAGCCGATATCTCCTGCACCATAGACGAGGCGCCAGGTATTTTTTGCCAAGATGTCGCCTAAATCTCGGGCCGCCTGTTCAAAAGCGGGGTTGTTTCCCATGCGCGCACCACAAAAAACACAAATTGATTTCGACATATTAAGGAATTCCTTAGTTCTTGCTGGACAGGTTGGTTGTGCCTGATAGCATAACACAGTGGCTTGGGGAATGCAGGTAAATGAGTGTGACCGATAAGAAAAAAGTGACCGAACCTTCGCGCAATACTGCGGCAATTATAGCTGGGGTGATAGGTCTGGTTCTGCTGTGGTGGTTCTATCCGCAAATTCGCGCCGCTGTTGATCCTCAAAATGAAGGTCCCACGGTTGAAGAGGCTGCGGCGCCCGCGTCCAATGATGCTGGGTCAGAGGCAGAGGCCGAGCCAGAGGCAGGGGCAGAGACGGGCGCCGAGAGCGATATTAAGGCAGAAAGCGACAATCCGCCTGCGCAAGATGCGGGCTCTGCGCCGGACCCTGCCGCGGCTGAGGCCGCGTCGGAGGAGACGGCGAACGATAGTCAAACTGCGGAGGCCGGCACGGATACGCCGGTCGAACCCTTAAGCAATAGCCTGTCCGCTCCAAAATTTGACGTGGTGCGCATTGAGGATGACGGCTCAGCGCTCATCGCCGGTCAAGCACAGGGTCGCGGCCATGTGATTTTAAGCGTGGATGGGGTTGAACAGCCAGAGGCACGAGCGGATTTGACTGGCAACGGGCAATTTGTCATTTTCGCCTTTCTTCAAGCGACTGCCGATCAACAGAGCCTGAAGCTACATCTCTATGCGCAGGATGGATCAGGTCCGGTTGTCTCGGTGCAAACTGTTTTTGTCGCGCCTGCACCGGTTGCCACCTCTGCCACAGACAGCACCCCTGCGCCTGTCGAGGAGGCGGTTGCAGCGTCGGAGAGTCTCGAGCCTGAGATTGAGGTACCGGCTGAAACTGAAACCACCGATGAAACCGAAACTGATATTGAAATTGAGACTGCTCAAACACAGACGGCCTCAACAGAGGTCCCTGCGGATGCTGCCCCCGCAACCGTCATTCTGGCTGATGAAGATGGCGTGCGCGTGTTGCAAGATAGAACGCCAAGCGCGGCCAATCCTGCGGTCACAATTGACACTATTTCCTATAGCTCTAATGGAGATGTGATTTTAGGGGGGCGGGGTCAAGCTGGCAATTTTGTTAGAATTTACCTTGATAATCAATCTATCGCTACAAGTAAGATCTCGGCAAATGGCTATTGGACCTTGGAGCTTAGCGATATTGAGCCTGGTATTTATACCCTGCGGGTTGATGAATTAAATGCAACAGGGGATGTGGTGTCGCGCGCGGAAACTCCGTTCAAACGCGAGGCAGCTGAAGAATTGGCCGAGTTGATGGCGCCAGAGACAGAGCCGGAGGAACCAAGCGTCGAAGTGCCGTCTCAGAGTGTCGCTGAAGCCCCAATCGTGCAAGCGGATGCGCCGCCCTCTGACGCGCCCGAACCCGCAGACGACACCGCGTCCGAATTGGCTGTGACGCAAGTAGAGGTGACCGTTCAAGCTGAAGTAGCGGGGCTCAATCCACAGGATGAGCGAAGCTCGGATGGGGAAACTGTGGCAATCGAGGCTCAACCGGCCGATACGGCATCCGTCTTGCGCTCGCCGTCACAGAAGTTCCGGGTTCGAACCGTCCAGCCGGGATCTACGCTCTGGGCCATCGCCAAAGAAAGCTACGGTGCCGGTATTGAGTATTTCAAAGTCTTTGAGGCCAATAAAGAACGTATCCGCGACCCAGACTTGATCTATCCGGGCCAGGTTTTTGAAATTCCAGACTGAGCGCTAAGGCGCCACTTAAATTAAAGGTAAGGAATCGTAATTTAGTGAAAAGTCTTGGCACCTCTGAGCAAGCCGAGGGGCGTCGGGTAGAGATTGGGGTTGTGCGGCGCGTCGTGCCCTATCTCTGGCCGGCGGGGCAGGCTTGGGTCAAATGGCGTGTTTTGATCGCTGTGGCTAGTTTGATCCTGGCCAAGCTCGTGGCTGTGGCGACGCCTATGATTCTTGGAGCTGCGGTGGATAGCCTGTCGGGGAAGGATGCGGGGTATTCTGTGTTTGTGTTGGGCGCCGGCGGTCTGACCATTGCTTACGGTGTGTCACGGGTCCTGGACAGCGGCTTTCAACAATTGCGGGATGTGGTCTTTGCCAAAGTGGGGCAGCGCGCGTTGCGGCGGGTCGGTCTCGAGACGTTTCAGCATATTCACAATATGTCTCTGCGCTATCACCTCAGTCGTAAGACTGGGGGGTTGAGCCGGGTCATGGAGCGTGGTGTCAAGGGCGTCGCGTTTTTGCTGCGGTTCTTATTGTTTTCAATTGGTCCCTTGCTCTTGCAATTGGTGCTGATCTCCGGCGCTCTGGCGGCTTTTTTTGATCTGCGCTATCTGCTGGTGATTGTTGTAGCGATTATCGCCTATGTATGGTTCACCGCTGTTGTGACCGAATGGCGGGTCAAAATCCGCAAGCAGATGAATGATCAAGACAATGATGCCAACCAAAAGGCGATTGATTCTCTGTTGAATTTTGAAACGGTGAAATATTTCGGTGCGGAATATCGAGAGGCGGCTCGTTACGATGCCGCCATGCAGGGATATGAAACGTCGGCGTTGAAGACCTCCTATTCGCTCGGGTTCATTAACATCGGGCAAGCGCTGATCATCAATACAGCCATGGTGGTTGTGATGCTTATGTCTGTGCAAGGTGTGGCGGATGGTATGATTAGTGTTGGTGGCTTTGTGGCTGTGAATGCCTATATCATGCAGGTGATGATGCCGCTGAACTTCTTGGGGTTCGTCTACCGAGAAATTCGTCAAGCGCTGGTTGATATGTCTGAAATGTTCAGCCTGTTGGAGCAACCGCCTGAGGTGCAAGATAAGCCAGGAGCCCCTCCTTTGCGTGTGGCGGGTGGACGGATTGAGTTTCGTGATGTGCATTTTGCCTATGATCCGGAACGGGCCATTCTCAAGGGTGTCGATCTCACGGTGGAGCCGGGCAAAACGCTGGCCATTGTGGGGCCGTCTGGCTCTGGAAAATCAACCATTGGCCGCTTGTTGTTCCGGTTTTATGACGTCAACGCTGGCGCGGTCTTGATTGACGGGCAGGATATTCGCGATGTGTCACAAAACAGCCTTCATAACGCCATTGGTGTTGTGCCGCAGGATACAGTTTTGTTTAACGACACTATTTATTACAACATCGCCTATGGCCGCGATGCGGCGACGCGAGCTGAGATTGAACAGGCCGCCAAGGCGGCGCAAATTCATGAGTTCGTGCAAAGTCTGCCCAATGGTTACTACACAATGGTCGGCGAACGGGGGCTTAAGCTCTCTGGTGGCGAGAAACAACGTGTTGGCATTGCCCGCAGCTTGTTGAAAAATCCGCCCATTTTATTATTGGATGAGGCGACTTCAGCGCTCGATACGCAAACGGAGCATGAAATCCAAGAAAGTCTGATTCAAATGGGGCAGGGGCGGACGGTGATGATCATCGCACATCGCTTGTCCACCGTCGTTCATGCGGATCGCATTGTTGTGCTTGAGCAGGGGCAAATTGTCGAATCCGGTAGCCATGAGGAGCTTTTGGCCCAAGAGGGGCGCTATTCCCATCTATGGCACCTACAGCTCTCGGAGGAGAGCTCCTAATGGTGGGTTTATCTTGGCGTGCTGCTGTCGATCAGATCTGCATCTTCCCAAGAAATTTCGCGCCCGCGGAGTTTTTTAGCGGAGCGGCCCAACCGTAAGTCTTCGCGAATGCGGCGCCCTTCGGCCGTCCATCCGCCGGCCCTTACGGCCGTTGCTGCCCCGTAGGCTCCTGCGACCATCCAGATCCGCAGCGCCAGCATTGCCGGGGTGAAAACCAATGTCAGCAAAGTTGCGATCCCGAGACCAAAGACCACCGCCGTGGCGAGTTGTTTCCACCACAAGGCCGTTGGCGCGTCGACCGTATAGCCGCCACTGATGAAATCGAGGCTGAGGCCAAACATCATGGGTGTGAGACCGGCCATAGTGGTTATGGTGGTGAGCAAGACCGGGCGAATACGCGCCTCTGCTGTGCGTGTGATGGCCTCCAGTCTCGGCATATAGGAGCTATATTCTTGGTAGGTATCAATCAACACAATGTTGTTATTCACCACAATCCCGGCCAAAGCGACAATCCCTGTACCGGTCATGATGATTGAGAAGGCTTGATCCATGACCAGCATCCCGATCAACACACCAGTGGTCGATAAAACCACCGCCAATAGAACCAAAACCGAGTTATAGATAGAGTTAAATTGCGCCAGCAATATGATGAACATCAGCCCCAAAGCACCCATAAAGGCGTTTTGCAAAAAGGCGCCGCTTTCGGCCTCATCTTCCTGATCGCCGGTCCATTCCCATTCAATGCCAGCGGGCAAGGGGGCGGTGTTCAACCAAGCTGTGATCTCTTCGATCCGTTCCGCTGGGGTCATACTGACCTCGCGGGTCGCGCCGTCATCATTTGTTATCATCTTCACCGAATCGCTGCGCACGCCCGCTTTCACATCGAAATAGCGCTGTTGATCCACGCGGGTGATTTGCCCCAGTTTGGCAACAGGTTTGCGAGAGATGAAGTTAGACAGCGGCATCAATCCTGTGGGTGTTCGGACTTTCAGCGTGTCAAGCGTTGACAGAACCCGGTCAGCTTCCGGCAGACGCACCCGGATGTCGATTTCTTCATCAGAGCTATCGACGCGCATAGTGTCGAGCAAAATGCCACGCGTGACCAATTGCACCATGGCGCCGACCGTCGCCACATCGGCCCCATAGCGCCCCGCTTCCTGCACATCCACATCAATTTGCCAGTCGATACCAGGCAGGGGCAGGGTGTCTTCAATGGAGATTAATCCTTCGGTCTGCTCAAATTTTTTCCGTGCCAGGGTTGTGGCCTTTACAAGCGTGTCCCAATCATCTCCCTTAAGACGAAGATGCACAGGTTTGGCAGATGCCGGCCCCATGGCGAGGTTGAGGATCTGACTGCGCACGCCGGCTATGCCATCGAGTTGCTCTTGCAAATTGTTTAATACGAAATTTCCACCGTATCCTTCCTCCACTTCCGAAGAGGTCCAGGGGATGAAACCAAAAATCTTGCTGGTTGTTTGGCTGGAGGGGCGATCTCCCCAGGGGATCAATTCGATCTGCGCTTGTCCGATGGTATCAAGTGGCGCACCCGCCCCGCCCGTATTGGCATTCAAACCGCCTTCACCGGCAAAGGCGAAAGTGCTTTGCACGCCGGGAGTGTTGAGGATGATGGTTTCGGCCTGTTTGAGCAGGTCATCTTTTTCTTGCAGTGATAGATTGCCGCGCGCCTGAATATAGACAATGGCCTGCTCAGGCTCTGTTGCGACAAAAAATTCTACGCCTTTGTTGTTTTCACCAAAATACTGGAATGTGGTGATAACAAAGAAGGCCACGCCAACCAACGAAACGATGGGCATGACCGGGTTTCCGGTGATGAATTTGATAAAATAGCCAAAAGCAGTGCGCTGATGCCCGCCTTTAATCCGTGCTTTATTGATGCGCAATTCAACAGCGCCCATGACGATCGAGGTCACCACCGCGCCCGCCAAAAACAGGCCAATGCCCAGAGCGGTTCCGCCAAACCCTTCGGGAGCTTGTCCGCCAAACAGATAGCCAGGGTTCAACAGCTGCATCGCGCCCACAAACAGCCCATAGAGGGAGACTGGCACCAGAGCGGCCCGGAAGACGAGGGGTAGGCGCCGCAGCTTGTCAGAGGCTGTGCCGAACTTCTGGCTCAAAGAACCTGATACACCGCCCAAAACTGGCAGGTAGATCAGCGCGACGACCAGCGAAGCGGATAGCACGAAAATCAATGTGACCGGCAGCATACCCATAAATTGCCCCGGCACGCCTGGCCAAAAGAGCATAGGCAGGAAGGCGCAGAGGGTTGTGGCGGTTGAGGAGACAATGGGCCAGAACATGCGTTTCGCAGCATCGCCATAGGCCTGCATCGGACCCGCGCCCTCAGAAATTCGTTTATCTGCGTATTCGACCACCACAATGGCCCCGTCGACCAACATGCCCACGGCCAAAATGAGTCCAAACATGACGATATTTGAAATCGAAATTCCCATAACCGCCAAAAAAGCAAAGCAGAGCAAAAATGACGTGGGGATGGCAAACCCAACCAAAAAGGCCGGACGCGACCCGAGGGCGGCCAGCACCACGATCATGACCAAGGCGATGGCGGTGAGTACTGAACCTTCCAATTGTTTGACCATACCGTCGACATTCCGCGACTGATCGTTGGAGGTGTTTACATTAATGGCATTTTGCAGCTCTACGGGCCAAAGCGCAGCTTGTTTAGCCACTTCCGCGCGCACCAAATTGGCCGTGTCGATCAGGTTGAATCCCTTGCGCTTTACGACCTGAATGGCAACTGTGGTGTCGCCATTAAAACGGGCCGTACCTGTGCGGTCTGCGAAGGTCAGACGGATGTCGGCGATATCGCCGAGGGTCACAACCCGGTCACCATTGATCTTGACTGGCAGGTTGTAAACGTCGACAGGCGCATCAAAGGCGGAGGGGATCTTAACCGAAAAGTTGGAATTTTCCGTATCAACTGAGCCGGCGGGGATCAATTGATTGTTGTTGACCACCACGCCAATTAATTCGCCGGCCGTCACATTATACGACTCCAGCTTCAATGGGTCGATCAGCACTTCCAACATTTCTTCGCGGTGCCCAGTCAGCCCGGCGCTCAAAACCGGTTCGAGACCTTCAATCCGATCTTGAAGATCCTGGGCGACCTTCAAAAGCGTGCGTTCGGGCACGGATCCCGATAGTGAAATGATGATGATCGGGAATTCAGAGAAGTTAAATTCGCTGATCGAATAGGTGTCGCCGCCCTTGGGAAATTTGGTTTGCGCATTGCCCATGCGATCACGGACATCGGCAATGATTTTGGTCTTATCCCACCCGAATTCGAACTCCAGCACCACGTTGGCATAGCCATCCACGGCTGTTGCGGTCAGCTTTTTGAGCCCATCCAAGTCTGACAGCTCAGTTTCCATTGGCTTGATGAGGAGTTTTTCGCTGTCTTCTGCTGAAATTCCTTGGAATGGCATGGAAATAATAATCGCCGGGATTTCAATATCAGGCTCGCCCTCTTTCGGCAGTACCGCATAGGCAAAACTACCCACCGCCAAAGACAGCATGATGAAGGCCAAAACCATTCGAGCTCGGGCTATGGCCCAATCGACCAAACCGGTCATTGTGCCACCTCCGTATAGGTCGGATCGACGATGACCCCATCGGTTACAAATTCTTGCCCGACAACAATCACATCGGTCTCACGCGGCAGACCAGCCACCCAGACCCCTTGCATCGTATCGCGGATCAAGGTGACTGGGACAAAGCGCACGGTATTCTCTGCGCCCAATATCCGCAGCCCCAACGTGCCATTGTCGTTGAGCGTCAAGGCAGATCCGGGCAAAAGATGCGCCAGCGTGCCCTGGGCTGAAATTGTGATATCGGCGGTTTGCCCGGCGCTGACGCTCAGGTCTGCATTGGGGACGTTCACCTCGACCTGGAAGGTGCGTGTAACTTTATCGGCGGAGCGTGAAATGAAGCTCACCGCGCCCTGGATCTTACGGCCATCCACCAACCGCGCTTCGGCAGCGGCGCCGAGTTTCACACGCTGAATCGCCATCTCCGGCACGAAACCCACAAGTTTGATTGGATCAAGTTGCAATACGGTGGCGCAAAGACCGCCAGGTTGCAAAAGACTGCCCAGTTCGGCGGTGTCCGATTCCAAGATACCATCGAAAGAGGCGTGTATGACCAGGCGAGAAATCTCTTTCTGCGCCAAAGCGACCGCGGCTTCGGCTGATTGGATCCCGGCAAGCGTCGACTGCAAGCCTGATTGTGCGGCAGCAACGCCGGCGCGTGCGGTTTGTGTGGCCGCTGTGGCGCTGGCCACGCGGGCTTCAGAGGCAAAGCCTCCTTTCGATAATTTTTCGGCTGCGCGATCATTGATCAATGCCTCGTTTAAACGGGCCTGGGCCTCGATGACACGGGCCTCCGCCTCGGGCACGCGCGCACGCGACTCGGCCAAGCGCGCTTCGGCTTCTGCTAAAGACACGCGCCGTGTACCGGGATCAATTTCACACATCGGTTGATTGGCCTGCACCGTCGCCCCCTTGCGCAGCGGTTGGGAGATCACGCGGCCATTGGTTTCAGCACGCAAATCAACCTGGCGCTTTGCGCGCGTCTCACCGCGGACGGTCACGGCGCTGTCTACATTTTGCGCTGTCGACGTCAGCACCGCGACCGAAACTATGGGCGTGCTGTCTTGAGGCGCAGCCGCCGCCGCGGGCGCAGGTTGGGCGCTGGCCATTTGCGGAGCTTGGCTCTCATCTGTGCCAAAGCTGAAGAGAAAATCTCTTTGAAAAACGAACAAATAGATCACGGCAGCTACCACAATGGCTGTCAAAATTGAAAAAATGCGCATGCGTGCCTCTCGTGCCGAAAATTCAAAAACGGGTCTTTATCAAGACGCTATCTATGCCAATTTCACCGAGGCACAAGAGAGCCCGCAAGAAATATGCGGCGAAAATCAGCGGAATGGGAGGGATATTCGAGAATTTTTCACCTGTTTAACATTTCTTAACCTTCAAAGGGCTTGTGGGATAT
>Ga0228617_1000975_pt1 | contig 13541 bp, 9 predicted proteins | sample 18DmetaG_FD_190061 | JGI IMG/M metagenome (GOLD analysis project Ga0228617, IMG submission 190061) | Seawater microbial communities from Monterey Bay, California, United States - 18D | ecosystem: Environmental > Aquatic > Marine > Coastal | place: USA: California | collected 2016-10-20
TCTCTATCTATCTCTATTAAATATGTTAGAGAGAAACCAATTATTGGTATAATTGTAATCTGAATAAGTAAAATCAGTGATAATCCCAATCTATGAGAAAGACTGGCCCTACCTTCCATATTCTGCACGCAACTCAATTAATGCATAAGTCCTTCATTGATTTTCAATCTTCAGACATAGTTTTCATTGATATTTTCAATTATTCAATTACTACCTTGATTAAATTAGTTACAAACTTTTACCCCCAACCTTCTTACACGATTTCTATACCGAACAGACTTGTTAATCATGCGTATGCTAACTCCAATCTTTGTGTTGTCAATTTTGATTATGATGAGTTTATCACCTTTATTTATTAATTCTGAATTAGATGAAAATGAAAATAGGGAGGACATAGGGCCTAAATCTTTGATTGATTTCGAGATTACATCAATAGAAATTGGAAACCAAACAAGAAATGCTAAAGAATGGACTCAGCCTGATGGATCAATAGTTGAATATATCATGAGAGATGAAACAATTCAAATTAATGTAACTTATACTCAGGCGGGTTCTTCTGGTCAACCAGCAGCTGCAGAGGGGTACCTTCAGATTTGGCATCCTGTCGGCTTCATGATAGCAGAATATAATGTCAGTATGCTTCTTTCAGGTTTCCAATCTGTGAAAGCAAACTTTGTTTGGACACCTAGCTCTGCACATAGTGTATTAGATGAAAATGGATATTTAGAAGGAGGAATTATACTTAGAGGTATAGTTGATGGCGGATTGGCTGATGATACGGAATCTAACAATGAATTAGATAGATTAATTCCAGTCGCAATATGGAACGATCCAATGGAAAATGGTTTTTGTGGCGATGTAGATGGAGATAATGTGATTGATTGTACAAATCAACTACAAGCAAATGTACCTACTTGGGTAGGTGCAGGATATGATTCTACTGGGCAATTATCGTCTAATCCAGATAGTTTTGGCCATTGGAGAATGGAAAACGCATCAAGTGAAGAAGGTGAAAATCACTGGCGAGTTTCTCGTCCTGGTGCAAATTATGCTAGTAATAGAAATGATAGACTTTGGTGGGGATGGTTTACTCCATTTGACAATTGTAATGAGCCCGGTCATGGTCTAGGATTAGGTACTCTAGACTCTGCAGTAAGTTCGAATTATGGTAATAATTTCTGCAAAATTCGACTAAAGGGTTTCGATTTCTTGACTATTCAGTTAGTAACAAATGCTTGGGGCGAAATGGCTGCGGGTGATGAAATGAGAATTGAAGCAGATTCAGGTGGAGCCAAAGAGTTCTATAATTTCTCATCTCAATCTCTGTCAACTACTGGAGACTGGTCTCAGTTAGTTTGGAATATGACTGAAGTACATCCATCCGCTGAGTATACTTTAGCATTCAAATTTGATTCAAATAGTTCTTTTGCAAGCCAAGGGATACAAATCGACTCATTCATTATTTTCGCCATTGAGAAAGTACCTGAATATACTTTAGATTTTGATTGTAATGATCCTCTTCCTAATTCTTACTTAGTAGTTCCATCTGACCCTAATCCTCCGTCTCTATATTGTAATATTAAGAATAATGGATATGTAGATATTACTCTGAGGCTTTACACAGAAGTTACAAACCGTTCATGGATGTATGATTTCCCATTACGTATAGATTCCAACAATCCAGTAGATCACGACAATTATGTTATCAGCAAAGTGATACCTGCACTGACTTATATGGATACTTGGTTCAATCTTACAATACCTGATGGTTCAGGCGTTCAAGATTTATTCTGGAATGTATGGGTGAATGATGGAGTTACTAACCTCTCAAAAGAATATGTCAGCTTACCTGTTTCTGTAATGCCTGCCTATTCAAGTAAGTTAAGCCAGGTTACATTACAGAACCCTGCAGCAACTCTAGAACCTGGGGCAAGTGGAGTGATACCAATGTCTTTCAAAAACACTGGTAATCAAATAGCAACTTGGAGTTTTGATGCGGCCTTCCCGAATATAGACTGGGTAGACAATGCCGATATTAAATGGTATTACAATGGTTCAGAAGTTTCTACACTCGAATTGGCTTTAACAGATGATATCTTAATTGATGCTGTAATTACAGCTCCTCCTCAAGTCTCTCCTGGTACTTACTCAGTTACATTACTTGCATCAGGCGTTTCGCCTGCCCAATATCTTGCTGAGTGGCAAGTAAATATAGTCGTTCCAGTTTATTCTGAGTTAGTCATTGAACCAGAAGTTTTCAACCTAGTTGCTCCTGCTGATAATTCTCTGAGATTAATAGAAATTAGGTTGATTAATAATGGTAATTCTGCTGAGTCTTTCGATTTAAGTATTCAATCTGATTGGAAATTAGGTCTTGAAATGAATACTGAACAGACCTTTGAGATTGATCCCTTTGGTGGAGACACCACAGTTACAATGCTTCTCCCGATGCCATATGGAATTTTATCTGAAACTTATTCAATAATCTTGACTGCATCAAGTAAATTGAATACAGATTATCAAATGTCGTCTCAAATGTTGTTGACAGTACCACAAACAAATCTAGTTGAAGTTGAAGACTTAGATATGTTAGATGAGGTTTTCCGTGGTGGGGATGACCCTAGAACTGTTAATTGGCGTATTTGGAATAGAGGAAACGTTGCAGATTCTTTCGAAATTTCTTTTGATCATTTTTCAGATGTTTCTGCATCTGCTGTAGGGCTCAATGATGGTAAGACTCCATATATATCTCCTGGTGAATCTCACAATCTTACTGTAAGATATTCTTTCGGTCAATTGACTTTCGGTGACAGAACGATTTCGATGACGGCTACCAGTGTCCTTTCCCAGACATCTGAATCTCCAGTTTCTGGTGTAGGAAACGCAGATTTTCAAGTCGGCGCTCAAGGTTGGATTACACTCAATCCTCCTGGTACAATTGAGATTAGAGAAGGCGGTAATGATATTGAAATTACTTTTACTGTAAAGAATGAGCATCCAACTGATGCTCAGTTGCTGAGGGCCGATATTGATAGAAACTCTAATATTTTTTATAATATAGTTGACGCTAGGGTTGATACAGGTGATCAAAACTTTGTTTTAGAGGCCCAATCAATGAGAGAAATCACAGTTTTCTTAACTGCTACTGATGAGAATTTAAGAAATCTTAATAATAACTCAGAGATATTCAAATTACCTCTCAATGTTGATGGAGATATAGATAAGGTTTCAATGTCTGCTAGTATTGAAATGTTCAAAATCGACCCAGTAGATACAGGGACAAATGCTGGAGAATATGCCGGTTTGGCAGGTAATATCATTTTCATATTAGTCGGGTTAGTAATTTTAGTTGCAGTCTTGTTAGCAACTTTCAGAATAATACGCAGTGCTTCTTCACCTTTAGAAGAAATCTCGACTTTTGACGACTATGAATATACTCAGGGTAATCCCTTCAATCTACCTAGTTTACCAACTGCTCCTGAATTACCTTCGGAAGACAAGGTGGCAAATTCAATGTATGGCGGTTCAGAAGAAATATTCAAACAACCCCCGCCACCAATAGCTAATCAAGAAATGCCTGTTGAAGAATCAAAGCCTGATGGAAGAAATATTGTTCCAGAAATTCCCGAATCAGGGCTTCCTGAGGGCTGGACAATGGAACAATGGGAACATTACGGTCAAGCATGGATTAATCAACAGAATGAATCTTAAATCATAGTTTTTTGATTCCAACTATTGTGGGAGGCCTTATGAGGGTCTCTTAAGTGGCCCGAATCCCAATACAGGTGGCTGATTTCTAATGTACAATGGACAACAACCAATTTTTATCCTAAAAGAAGGAACTGAAAGAACCAGTGGGCGTTCAGCTCAGAGTAATAATATTGCTGCAGCAAAGGCAGTAGCGGACTCTGTCCGTTCAACTTTAGGTCCAAAAGGAATGGACAAAATGCTAGTTGATGGAATGGGTGATGTTGTAATTACGAACGATGGTGCTACAATACTAAAGCAAATGGATATCACTAACCCTGCTGCAAAAATGATTATTGAAGTCGCCAAAACACAGGAACAACATTGTTTTGATGGTACTACAAGCGCTGTAGTAATTGCTGGTGAATTATTGAAGAGAAGTGAAGATTTAATTGATCAGAATGTGCATCCTACAGTTATTTGTGAAGGCTTCCGTTTAGCCGCAGAAAAAGCGGCTGAATTAATTGAAAGTCATTCCCTTGAAATCAATGAACAAATGCTTTCAGAAGTCGCTAAAACTGCATTGACAGGTAAGAGTGCAGGGGCAGTCAAAGAATTCTTGGCAGACATATGTGTTAGAGCAGTTCTTTCAGTCGCCCAGGAAGTTGATGGAGATATAGTTGTAGATCTTGATGATGTTAAAGTTGAGAAGAAACAAGGAGGCTCAATAGGTAGTAGCACTCTAGTTGATGGTATTATTTTAGATAAAGAAAGAGTCCACTCAGGTATGCCTAAAATCGTCAATGATGCTAAAATCGCACTTATTAATTCAGCAATAGAAGTCAAGAAAACAGAAGTAGACGCTAAGATTCAGATTACTGACCCAAATATGTTATCTCAGTTTTTAGATGAGGAAGAATCATATCTAAAATCTTTAGTTGAAACAATAAAATCTTCAGGCGCAACAGTAGTAATTTGCCAAAAAGGAATTGATGATCTAGCTCAACATTATATGTCAAAATCAGGTTTAATGGCAATAAGGAGAGCTAAGAAAAGTGATATGGAGGCACTTTCCAAAGCAACAGGGGGAAAAATCATCACTAATATTGATGATTTATCATCTGATGATTTAGGTTATGCCTCTAAAGTTGATGAACGCAAAATAGGTGAATCAGATATGATTTTTATCACTGGTTGTAAAGATGCTAAGAGTGTTTCAGTCCTTCTTAGAGGTGGTACAGAACATGTAATAGACGAAATCAATCGTGCTTTTGACGATGCAATTGGCGTAGTAGCTGTTGCATACGAAGATGGAGCAGTGCTGACTGGCGGAGGTTCAGTACTTGCAGCAATTAGTCGGTCATTAAGATCTTATGCTGAAGGAATTGGAGGTAGAGAACAAATGGCAATTGAGGCATTTTCAGGTGCTTTAGAAGTAATTCCTAGGACATTAGCTGAAAACGCCGGATTGGACCCAGTAAATACTATTATTGATTTAAGAAAAGCACATTCAGAGGGGAAATCTGAGTTTGGAGTTAATGTTTACGAAGGAGGTGTAGCTAATATGGCCGATAGCAAGGTTTTCGAACCTAGTCGAGTTGTTGATCAAGCAATCCAATCAGCTACTGAAACCGCAGTAATGATACTTAGAATTGATGACGTTATTTCTAGCAGAGCATCTGGCCCTATGGAGGGCGGAGATTTCGATGGAATGGGAATGTAAACCCAAATTCTATGACTTAATTTCATGACTCCAACACGCTACATTAAATAATCGTCGATTGGTCGAAATATTGCCCTTAGTGGTATAGGTGTTTCTATGTCGGCCGTTCGTTCTCTCCTTGTGCTGTTTGGTTCTCAATCTGGTAATTCCGAAGATGTTGCTTCTAAAATAGGAAAAGCAGCATCTAAATACGGACTTGAAGCAACAGTGAAAGGGATGGATGAAATCCAGATAAGTGATATGGCGGGGCGAAAAAGAATTATGATTTGCTGTAGTACTTGGGGAGAAGGAGAGCAACCAGATAATGCTGAAGATCTTTGGATTTCAGCAAATGCTGATGATTCTCCATCTATGTCCGGAGTTAATTTTTCAGTCCTAGCTTTAGGTGATTCATCATATGATTTATTCTGCGAGTCCGGTAAAGAATGGGATTCTTGGTTAGAGTCTAAGGGTGGTTTTAGAATCAATCAACGCGTAGATTGTGACGTTGATTATGAAACCCCGGCTAAAGAATGGATGGATGAGACTCTTGCAAGGATGGGTGCAGTAGATGACTCTGGAATATTCCAAGAAAGTTTAGTAGAAGAAGTGAAAAATAATGCATCAGGTACCGCAGTAAGTAAGGTAGAATCCGAAAGCTCAGAATCCTCTATTGAGATTTCTTCAGATGGTGATCGTTCCATGACAATTCTTTTTGGTTCGCAATCGGGTAATGCAGAAGGTCTTGCTGCAAAATTCGCTAAGCAAGCTACTTCCTATGGTTTAGATGCGGAAGTTGCAGACATGGATGGTTTCGATTTAAGCTCATTATCATCTAAGAAAAGAGTACTCATTATTTGTTCAACATGGGGTGAAGGAGAGCAACCGGATAATGCTGAGGAATTATGGCAAAAAGCGGTTTCAGCATCGCCCGGGCTACTAAACGGAGTACATTTCTCTGTTCTAGCACTTGGAGACACATCATATGAGTTATTCTGTGAATCTGGTAAGGAATGGGACAAAAGATTTGAAGAATTAGGTGCTACAAGATTGGTCGAGAGAGTAGATTGTGATGTAGATTATGACAAAATCTCTCAGGTTTGGGCCGAAGAATCTCTTGCATCAATGGCGGCAGTCGATGGTGAGGGGCTCTTCCATGAAGAAATGGTTCAGGCGATTAAAGACTCAATTTCTTCGGATTCAACCGGTGCTTCAGGCGAGGATGGTTTTACAGTTCCAGATTTGAAATCCGAATCCATACGCGCAGAAATTAGTATCTTCAGATATGACCCCTTTTCATCAACAACAGGTAAAGATACTTGGATATGTGCATTACCAGGGCATATGTCTATTCTAGAAGTCCTCAGAACTCTGAAAAATACTCAAGATGGGTCGTTAACTTTCCGTGATGGAACCGTAGATGATCCCACAACTGCGATTACTATTAATGGAAGGCATGTCTTACCTGGTAATCTTAGATTAGACTTAGCCGCTCCAATTCGTGATGGGGGGATTAGTATCAAGATAGAGCCATTGAGTGGTTTTGAAGTAATTAGAGATTTAGTTGTAGATTATTGGGCACTTGAAACAAAGCGTGAGATAAGTAAACCTTGGATGATGTCTGTGACTAGAAAGGGATTGAGCACTCCTCAAGGAGCTCTTGGTTCTATGACTCCTCTTATCGCCTCAGAACTTCATTCGATAACTGATATTCATAGTTATCCAATTCTACATTCTTCCTCCGATGCTACTTCTCATTCAGAAGAATATTTGGGGCCATCGATATTATCTCATGCATGGGCAAGGAGGAATGATCCCCGTATCTCCCCTAGTAAGAAACAGGAAATCGAAGCACTTCTCGATTCCTCAATCGGTATTAAGGCTGAAACTGACCTATCTTCTGTAAGAAGGCAGGGCAAAGGAACTATAATCCATGATGCCTTATTGAATTGTAAAACATCAACCTTAGCAAGAACAGGATATGATGGACGTCATGGTAAACATGTTTGGTGGTATGCAGTAACAGTCAAAAGTAGTGGTAAAGTAAATGATACTGTATTGCATAGGCAGGTTTTGGGTCCAATTGGACTTTTAGGGAATCTATTTTCTGGAGTTACTGCTAGAATGGTTCTTGGCTTTACAAGAAATGGTGGTAAAATGATTAATGATATTTTGGCTTTGATAGCTCCCCCCGCAGGTCTTGGAAAAATGCCACGGCAGTTTAACTCTTCCGTGAAAAATCATCATGAAGTTGTAGCAATTTTCAATGAGATGGACGGTAGATTCTAATGCCAATGAATTATGCCTATCACCCAGGAAATGTAGCCCATTCTGGTTCTCCTGAAGTTGCAGACTCTATGGTGCCTTTAGCTAAATCATTGGGGATTAAGCTCACACCTCTAGAAGGCGCAACCAGTTGTGGTGCAGGAATAATTCGCCAAGCCAATAAAAAGTTACAATTAGCGCTAAATGCTCGTATTTTTGCACAGGCCGAAGCACTCGGCCTGGAAATAATCACTCCCTGTGCATCTACAGCAGGAAATCTTTCTGAAGATTTGATGGAATTGAGATCCGATCCGATATTATTAGCAGAAATTAACGATGTATTAGCTAAGACTTGTGGGATGGAATTTACAGGTGAAACCTCAGTCAATCATTTATTACATGTCATCGTAGATGAAATCGGTCTTGATAAAGTCAAACCCATGGTTGTAAATCCGATAGATTTCGCAGTAGCTTCATATTATGGTCCTAATATGCAACAAGATGGTTTTTGCGGTGGTGACGACGTTTATGATCCAGATTACATGGAACAGTTGATCAAAGTTTTAGGCGGTCAACCCATTAAATGGGACTCAAGAATGCAAAGTGTAGGTGCTCCTAGCCTGCTATCTGAAGAGCCTACAGTCCTCAAATTATCAGCCTCCGTACTTAACGACGCTAAATCAGAGGGTGCTCAATTAATTGTTAGTGCTTGTAACTTATCTCATTCTGTCATGGACATATATCAAGGAAAGGCCTCTCAGAGAACTGGTCTCAGAACAAATATTCCAGTAATTCATCTTTGTGAAATATTGACTTTTGCTCTGGGACATTATAATACAAGATTCGCCCAACTTAGGACAAGAGTAATGGTAATTGGAGATTAATCGTCATTTTCTCTACCAAAATCTTCCAATCCTCTTTGACCAATTGGTCTATATTTCGCCGGCTCTGTTTTTTTTACCTCATCCTTTTCTGTAACCACTACTTTATTCAAGTCTATTTTTTTCATTTTAGGGCGATAAAGCTCTCTTTCTCTTCTAACGTAATCGGCTGCTGAAATTGTCTCATTATCTCCTATTACAAAGAATCCCTGTATTTTCGATAAGTCTTGATGAGTTTTTCTTGGTAACTTCCTCCTTACTCTTTGGACTGACCTATACATATTCTCTTCCTTCTTTTGAGCTGAAGATCTCATATTTTCGTCACGAGTTCCTTCTGCAATAAGGACCATTACTTCTCCCTCTCTATGTCTCCCTGTCCTTCCTCTTCTCTGTATTGTTCTAATTTCGCTACCTACTGGCTCATAAAATATGACTAAGTCAGCACTCGGAATATCTAATCCTTCTTCAGCAACCGAGGTCGCTACAAGGACATTATATTCTCCTTCTCTAAATTTATTTAGAACTTCAATTTGTTCTTTCGGTTTGAGACCTTTTTTCCCTGCTCTTTCTGACTGCCCAATCATTTGTACTGATTTGACGTCGCTTAAGTCTACCAATGCCTCTTCCAAAGATTCTACAGTATTCCTAAAAGATGCAAAAATGATAACCTTGCTGTTAGGATCCCTCCTCAATCTATGTCTAACCAATCTTCTTACAGTACCAACTTTATTATGAATCTCTTCCATTTTAGATAATGATTCTCTCAATTCAATTATTCTTCTATCTTTGTGGAAATTTTGAATTGATTTACTTGGATTATTTTTAAAATCAGCCGAGGCGTCTAAAAATTCTCTTGCAGCAGTAATTCCTTGTGTCAGAAGATGATTTATTAGGTGATTCAAGGTCATTGCAGTTGCTATATTGGATACTGATGAGTATCCTCTTACATCACCAAGTTTAATCGAATGTTGTGCTCTATTCATGGCTTCTTTCAGACCCCCAAATGAGGGTGGCCCCGTTCTGACATACTTCCCTAGCCTTCTTTCTCTGTCTACAATACTGCCAATCCATAACTCTAATGGAGTAACTAACATTTTAATTTCTTCAGGGACATTTACTAATATTTCTTGTATTTCTAAACCTGCCAGGTAATCTTTCAACATGGGGTCATCCGCTTTTCTGATATGAATTCTCTCAATTTTCAATCTACTGCAAATCTCATTCACAATCATTGAATTAGAACCGGGACTAGCAGTAGCGCCCAAAATATGTCCATTTTTTGCTGATAAACAAAACATCTCAGCCGATTGAACCATGGCATGTTTACCTGTGGAATGATGTGCTTCATCTAGAATTAGTAATGAACATTCTTCCAACGATAATATACCATTCAATACATCATTACGTACAACCTGCGGCGTGGCTACAATAATTTTCGAGGTTTTCCATAATTCCTTGCGTTTTTTTGGAATATTACTTCCAGTTATAGAGATGGCTTCAACATTCTTGATAACTTTTTTTAAATCTTTTAAATGTTGGTCAACTAGCGCACTTGTAGGTGCGATAAATAGCACCCAACCTTGTTTTGAATGTAATATTTCAGCGATTAACATCCAAGAAACAGCGGTTTTTCCAGCAGCTGTTGGTAACACAAGTAACATAGATCCAGCAAGTGCTTCATCAACTGCTTCTAGTTGATATGCACGAGCTTCAACAGAGCCCTCAACTAACTCCGTATGTTGAACCACGTGTCTCATAGGTTACCCACCTCAAGGACAGGGTTCAAAATAGTTACACCGCTCGGCTTTTTCATTAATCGTACTTTGAGTGTAATGTTTCATTCCCGATTCTTTCATAAAGGGATGGTAAGTCGCAAGGCCGCTCACAACGTGGGATACCAGACACTACAGGGCAATGCAAAAGCAACCCGCACACCAAAAACACATTCGTGGTTTTGGTTCGGTGTCACGGTATCTCCCTAGCGTTAAGGGCCCGGCAAAATGCCGCACTGCGGCATAAGTTGGTAATTTAAAAAAGGAGGAAGCAAAAATGGCTGACCGTAGTAAACCCCGCCGTGGTAGCATGGGCTTTAGCCCTAGAAAAAGGGCAATTAGGCCGTATGGTCGTATCACCTCATGGCCGGAAACAGATGCATCAGAGATAAGAGTACAAGGATTCGCAGGCTGGAAGGCGGGAATGACTCACGTGTTGATTAGAGATACTAACCCTCATTCTACATCTGCTGGGCAAGAAGTAAGGAAAGCAGTTACAGTAGTTGAAGTGCCACCTATGAGTGTATTAGCAGTTAGAGGATATAGAATGACTCCATATGGTATGCAAACTTCTGGTGAGTTTTGGATTAACGCATCAGATGAAGGCCCTCAAGGATTGATGCCTCGATTCGCTAATCAGACACGCGGAGAGCGTGACGCTGAAGAAGGTCGAAAGCCAGAAAAGAGAGCTGGAAGAATTCCTGGTCGAAGCAATGGTTCATCAGAGGCAGCTTTCGAGGCCTTAGTAAATTCAGATTTGTGCGATGTTCGTCTTATTGTTGCAACTCAGCCAGCCATGGTCAAGAGCATAAATAGCAAAACTCCTGAAATTATGGAGGTAGGTTTAGTTGGCGGAGATAATAATGAAAAATTAATGTGGGCCAAAGAACGCTTGGGCGGGACAATCACTGCTTCAGATGTTTATGATGTAGGTACTGAAATTGACGTGATCGGCGTAACTAAGGGGAAAGGTTGGCAAGGTTCAATTAAAAGATGGGGAATCAAACTTCTCAGTCACAAAAATAGTAAGCGCCGAAGACAAGGTGGAAATATGGGTGACTTCGGTACTGGATATGTTAGGAAAACTATTCGACAGGCTGGTCAAACAGGATACCACCAAAGAACTGAGATGAATAAAAGGATTCTCCGTATATCTGAACCAAATGAATCTGACATCACTCCTGAGGGTGGTTTCCTACATTATGGAGAAGTATCCAATGATTACATGATTATCGAAGGAAGCCTTCCTGGGCCTGCTAAGCGTATGCTGAGATTCAGGGATGCTATAAGGCCTAGAGCTAGTAAACCAGATGTTGACTTGACATATGTCAGTACATCATCAAAGCAGGGGGTCTGAATAGATGAAAGTAAAAACTTACAACTTACATTCAAATGTTGAACAGGAAGAGTTGGATGCTGGTTTGTTAGCAGAATCTTATCAAGTCGAAACTACTGATGGTAAAGCAATGACTTTACCTTCAATTTTCGAATCAGATATTCGTGAAGATTTAGTAAGATCCGCAGTCCATTCATCCCGTGCTAACCGTAGACAATCATATGGGCACAATGAACATGATGGGAAGCGTGCACCTCAGCCAGGAATGAAACATTCTGTAGAATGGTGGGGTAAAGGCCGTGGTGTATCTAGAATCATGAGAAAAACAGGTCAAAGGACCGGAGCTCAAAATCCACATACACGTGGCGGTCGCAGAGCACACGGTCCTAAAGTAGCTAAGGATTGGTCTCAGAAATTAAACAGTAAGCAGAAAACTCTCGCTCGCAATTCCGCTATAGCAGCTACAGTTAATCCAGAAATGGTTTCATCTCGAGGGCATAATTTCGATGAGAATGTTAGATTTCCAATAATTATCGATTCATACACAGAGTCTCGCGAAGGTTCCACAGAAAAATTCGATGTTGAATCATTGCCTCTACAGAACTCTACAAGAAAGTTTGTGGCTATGATGGAAGGTCTGGGTCTTGGTGCTGATTTAAACAGGGCTAAGTCTGGAAGAACAATTCGTGCAGGAAAAGGCACTATGAGAGGAAGAAAATACCGTACACCTAAGAGCATTTTGTTGGTAGTTGCGAATCGAGATGGTTTACACAAAGCCGCAAGGAATGTACCGGGTGTTGACGTTGTAGCAGCTAAAGATTTGTGTGCTGAAGATCTTGCACCGGGTGGAGATTTAGGTCGACTTACAGTTTGGACTAAGTCAGCAATAAAGGCAATGGAGTGATAAAAATGGTAAATCCTTACGATATAATTTTGATGCCTTGGATTACAGAGAAAACTTTAGAGGCTCGTAGAGTCGCAGATTTAGAGAATAATTACAGACAGAATAATAATCGAATCGAGTTCATTGTTCGTAGAGAATCAACTAAAAAACAAATCCGTGATGCTGTTGAGATGCTTTTAGATGTTAAAGTGGCCAAAGTGAATACGAAAATAACAATCACAGGTAAGCATGCAAGTATTAGGCTTGCAGAAGGATATGATGCAGAGGAGGCCGCGCTTAAGTTAGGCGCTTTCTGAGGGTGATATTATGGGTAAAAGAACAAGATCACAACGTAGGGGTTCAAGCCCTAAAAATAAAGTTTCGAGTCATCGATTCCCAGCTATGAATAAGCTTCCAAGAGTCAATGGTGAGATTGCAGAAGTAGTAGATTTAGTACATAGCCCAGTGCATACAACTCCTCTTGCTAAAATTAAGTTTGAAGACGGTAGAATAGGTCACATGGCTGCTCCTGAGGGAATATCAGTAGGGCAAAACATCGCTTTCGGTGATAATGTCTCATTAAGGCCCGGAAATGTAACAACTCTAGATAAAATCCCTGAGGGGACTCCTGTATGCAATGTTGAACTAAGACCAGGAGATGGAGGTAAACTTGCACGTTCTGGAGGGAATTCTGCAATCTTAGAGACTAGGATGGACGATAAAGTTCGAGTTAGATTACCTAGCGGGCGTTTGAAAGAACTCAATGCAAAGTGTCGAGCAACTATAGGCGTACTCTCAGGTCATGGAAGAACCGAAAAACCGTTGATGAAGGCTGGAGCCGCGCATTACAGGGCAAAAGCACGGGGTAAATTATATCCAACAGTAAGTGGTGTTGCAATGAACCCAGTAGATCACCCTCATGGTGGTGGAAATCACCAAGCAGTTCACGGACCAAACTCGGTTAGCCGAAATGCTCCACCTGGTAAGAAGGTAGGTAACATTGCTCCAAGAAGAA
>Ga0228617_1000982_pt1 | contig 13501 bp, 14 predicted proteins | sample 18DmetaG_FD_190061 | JGI IMG/M metagenome (GOLD analysis project Ga0228617, IMG submission 190061) | Seawater microbial communities from Monterey Bay, California, United States - 18D | ecosystem: Environmental > Aquatic > Marine > Coastal | place: USA: California | collected 2016-10-20
CGACTTTTATCTCGTCAAGATTTGGGTAGACCACATGGGTAGACCAAAACTGCACAAATCTCTGAATTGACAAATTTAAGATGAAACGATATTATCCAATAATATCAATTACTTCAAAATCCGTTTCCTTCACGGGAGTGGCGGTTCGAGTCCGCCCAAGGGCACCAGCATTTCTCGCATATCATGCGGCGCATGACGCCAAAATTAGGCCGCACACCACTTGCCAGCCGCCGCTTATGTGACCTAAACTATGGCCAAGAGAGTTTTTTGAAAAGGGGCGTGTGATGGGAAAAATCGCCACAATCAGCGCAGCAATAAAACAGCTTATCGCCGATAAGGAAGACACCAAACAAGTGTTTGTCATTCTGGAAACCCTGTCGGGCAATTCCGGTTTGCGGGCCTTTAAGCGGTTTAAAAAATCCCCGCATGCGGAAAAAATTCTGCGAGCCGAGAAGCCCTTAATCGATTATTTAAAAGATCGCAGCTGGTTGGAAAGCCTGCCCGAAGGCTCATTGGGGCGCACTTATGCGCGCTTTACGCAAGTCGAACAAATTTCCGCCGACGGGCTGACCGAAGCCTCGGTTGAGGGCCGCCAAGAAATGCGCGAATTGAGCGCGGCGCAAATTAAATATCATGAGCGCCAACGCGACGCGCATGATTTATGGCATGTGTCCACCGGCTATGGCCGCGACCCGTTGGGCGAGTTGTGCCTGCTGGCGGTGACATGGCGTCAGCTTGGCAATCCGGGCATTTTGCTGATTATCCTGTTTGGCTATTTGGTATCGCGCAAAGAGGCGCCTGGTCTGGGCATTGGCAAAGCGATTTTGGAGGGCTTTCGTCTGGGGCGTTTGGCCAAGGGTCTGCCCACCGCGGAATGGGAGCGTTTGCTGACCTTGCCGCTGGAAGATGTGCGCGCTGAATTGGGCATTAAAACGGCGACGCGCTATCGCGCCATTATTGACACCACACCGGATTTGCAAACCGCCGGTTACGCAGCGGCTGAATAATGCGCCTGACGGTTTACGGTATTCCCAATTGCGACACGGTGAAAAAGGCGCGGGTCTGGCTGGCCGATAAGGGTGCCGATTTTACCTTTCATGATTTTCGCAAAGACGGCCTCAGGCAAGATATGGTGACGCGCTGGCTGGCCACGCAACCTATGGATAAATTATTAAACAAGCGCGGCACAAGCTGGCGCAAATTATCCGATGCCGATAAGGCCAATGCGGATGACGCACATCTCATCGCGCTTATGCTTGCCAATCCGACCCTTATTAAACGTCCGGTTATTGAAGCGGGCGATAAGGTGACGATCGGCTTTACCGATGAGGTAAAGGCGGCGTGGGCCTAGCCCTTCTCAATCTCAAATTTTAAGATTTGCATATCGCCCGGGCCGTCTTCTTGGTCGCGGGCGATGAGCTTATGGCCGTGCTCATTTAAGAAATGCGGCACATCAATCGCCGCCATCGGGTCGCTGGCCAAAAGCGTCACCCGCGCGCCTTGCGCCTTATCGCGCAGGGCTTTTTGCAAGCGTAAAACCGGCATGGGGCAGGTCAGGCCGGTGGCGTCAATCTCGCTCATTCAGCCGATTTTTCCTGCGGTCGGGCTTTGGCATATTCGGCCATGCCGGTGAATAATTCGGTAATCTCGGCTTTATCTTGCGCGCCAAATTCATGGAACATGGTGGCGCAATTAATCACAATGCGCTCGCGGTCGCCCCAATCATCAAACACGCCCAGCGCAATATCAAAGGCCGCTTCTTTATAACTCATCCCTGCCTCATAGCGCGCGCGCGCCTCTTGGCGCATGGTGACCAGATAATGGCGCACTTCCTCAACACCGGATTTGGTGGTGATAGGGCCATGGCCCGGAATAATCGTCTCGACATCCATAGCAATAATGCGGTCGCAAGCATCAATCCAATTTTGCACCGGCCCCTCCCAAATAATCGGGTGGCCGCCAATAAATAAAATATCGCCCGTATAGACCGTGCGGTCAGCCGGTACATGCACCAGCGTGTCGCCCGGCGTATGGGCCGGACCGACCGGAATGAGGTGAATATCCTTATCGCCCAGCTTAATGGTTGTTTCTTCTTCAATCAGCGTATCGGGCAGGCGTTGGTCAACCGATTTGAAATCAAACGGGCCGAAGCAGCTGGTGAAATAATCGCCCATCACGCCAAGCTCGGGCGCGGCCTCCAAAAAGCCGACCATCATTTCCGGCGGCTCGGCAGCCATATGTTCGGCGGTTAATTTATGCGCGATAATTTCCGCATCAGGGCAGCAGCAATTGCCATTGCAATGGTCGCCATTGTGATGCGTGTTGATAATCTTATCAATCTTTTGGGCAGCCGGTGCGGCATCGGCATAAGCGGCCAGCATGTCTTGGGTCAGCGGCACATCGAATAAAGTATCGACGATAAGGGATTTATCATTATCGACAATCAAGCCGGAATTTGACCAGCCCCAGCCGCCATCAGGTTGCAGCCACGCATAAGCACCATTGCCGATTTGATGTAAGCCTTTTTCATAGGCAAATTTTGGATGCGCCAAACTCATAATTCTCTCCCCCGAATTTTGAAAAATCAGGCTAACGCAAATTCTCCCTCTTTACATCGTTTTTCGCACGGCTAAACTTTGTGACGAAAATCGACACCAATGCGTCACAAGTGAGGGAGTTCATTATGAGCGATTTTATTCTTATTCATGCGCTGGAAGCGCAAGCCACCGGCCAGCCCGACGCGACCGCATTGGTATATCAAGGGCGCGAAACCAGCTATGGCGCGTTGAGCCATGCTGCCAATCAAACGGCGCAAGCGCTATTGGCCGAGGGCATTGCGCCGCATACGCGCATTGGATTTATGGGCGCCAATTCAGATTTATATTTTCACTTGCTCTATGGCGCACAAAAAACCCGCAGCGTTGTGGTGGGGGTCAATTCGCGCCTTGCCGGTCCGGAAGTGGCTTATGTGTTGAATGATGCCGAGGCGGAAATGCTGTTTGTCGGCAAAGATTTTGTGCCGCTGGTGGAGAGCATTTTGGCCGATTGCCCCAACATTAAGCGCGTTATTGCGATGGATGGCGGGCATGATGAATGGTCCTCGTTTGACGATTGGCGCAATGCAGCCGAGGCGATTGCGCCGGATATGGATTACCATCCCGATGACGATATTATCCAGCTTTATACATCCGGCACGACCGGCCATCCCAAGGGCGTGCAATTAACCAATCTCAATATGGAAAGCGCATTTCTTCAATCCGCCGATTGGGCCGGATGGGTGCAAGATGACCATGTGCTGTTATGCATGCCGCTCTTTCATATTGCCGGTGTCAATGTCGGGCTTATCGGCCTGTATAAGGGCGCGAAAGTGACGGTGCTGCCGGAGGTTGATCCGGTTGAGATTTTGCGCCTGATTGAGGTTGAAAAAGTCAGTGTATTGTTCATGGTGCCGGCGGTGATTTTATTCATCTTGCAGCAGCCCAATATTGACGCGGCGGATGTATCGAGTGTGCGGCAAGTGATTTATGGCGCGGCCCCCATTGCCGAGGAATTATTGGTGCAGGCGGCAGCCAAATTTCAATGCGATTTTGTGCAAGTTTACGGCCTGACCGAGACCACGGGCGGCGGCACGAATTTGAAACCCGAAGACCATGACCCGGCGCGCAATAAGCTGCGCTCTTGCGGCAAGCCCAATGCCGGTGTCGAGGTGCTGATTGTCGATGAGGACGGTCAAGAGGTCGCCCAAGGCGAGGTTGGCGAGATTGTCTTGCGCGGCGCGACGATTATGAAGGGCTATTGGAATAAGCCCGATGCCACGCGTGAGGCGATTAAGAAGGATTGGTTTTACACCGGTGATGCCGGTTTTCTCGATGCCGAAGGCTATGTGTTTATTCATGACCGCGTGAAAGACATGATTGTGTCGGGCGGCGAGAATGTCTATCCGGCTGAGGTCGAGAACGCGCTTTTCGCCCATCCCGATATTGCCGATGTCGCGGTGATTGGTGTGCCAGATGAAAAATGGGGCGAGGCGGTGAAGGCCTGTGTGGTCGCCGCGCCGGGCAAGGAATTGAGCGAGCAAGAGATTATCGATTTCGCGCGCGCGCGCATTGCCGGATATAAATTGCCCAAATCGGTTGATTTCATCGAGGCCCTGCCGCGCAATCCGTCGGGTAAAATTTTGCGCCGCGAATTGCGCGAGCCTTATTGGGAAGGTCAAGAACGCCGCGTCGGCTAATCGCTTTAGGGGCGTTAGACGGGCTGCTTCAGTTTGGCCGCCAGTTCTTTTCTTTGACGGCGCATTTCTATCTCGCTATGGCCCAGCCGCGCTTGCAGCCAATCGGCAATCAGCTCGATTTGCTTGGTGCTGAGGCCGCCAATCTGTCCTTCGACCAAGCGGCGCAGCACAATATCTTCCAGCGTCAGCGCCATTTCATCGGAAACGGCAAAGGCCACGCGCCGCGCCAAAAGCTTATCCTTCAGCCCGCTCAGACCGCGCGCATTGGCGGCCATCATGCGCGGTAATAACCGCCCGTAAAGGCGGCTCATTAAATCAATACTGGCCGTGTCGAAGCTATCAAAGCGGGCGCGCATCTCGTCCATGAAGCGACCCAAATCATCGCGCGGCGCACATTCCAAAGTCGTCACATGGCTGCGGCAGGCCACCGTTTTGGCGTCTAGTTTACGCATGGCCAAATCCACCACTTGCTCGGCCAGCCGCCGCGCACTTGTCCATTTGCCGCCCAAAGCCGATATCAGACCGACAACGCCGCCCGATTGGCTATGGTCGTAAATCTCACTGCCACGGCTCAGCCCGTAAGTCGCATCGCTCTTATCGTCCATATCAGCCACCAGCGGGCGCAAGCCGACATAAGAAAAAACCACATCCTTGGGCGTTAATTTGGCGGCGGGCAGGGCGCGATTGGCTTTTGCCAAAAGCATCTCAATATCGCTTTTGGTAACGCGCGCCTTATCGGGAGCGGCGTCAAATTTCGTATCCGTCGTCGCCAGCACACTCATGCCCATATAGGGGGTGATGAATAAATGCTCATCGCCAATCGGCATGGCCAAAGCCGCGCCGCGGGTCAGATTGCGCGTCACAATATGAATGCCTTTGGAGCGTACTAATTTCTTTTGTGGCGGCTGCGTATCCCCGGCGCGCATCAACTCATCGGCCCAAGGCCCCGCGGCATTAATGGTCAAACTCGCCATCAAGCGCACGGATTGACGCGACAGCCCATCCTTCACCTCAATGCCGACAAGCCGGTTATCCTCAATGATGAAATCGCGCGCCTCGGCATAATTCACGGCCACCGCACCGGCGGCTATGGCGCTGCGTATCATGGCCAGACACAGTCTTTCGGGCGATAGCATTTGCCCGTCATGATAGAGCAGACCTGCCGTAAGCTTAGGCGTTGCTTTGGCGTTTTGCTGAGGCGTATCGCCATTTGGCGCATCCAATTGCAACGGCAAATCGGGCACCAGTCCCAATGTCTGCGCCGCCGTCATGGCGCGATAGCCGGGCATTTTTTGCATTGGATCGACGCCGCGATTGCGGTCAAAAGCCAGCCCGTCATAAAGGCTGAGGCCCAGCCCCAAAGTCAGGCGCGAGGGTTTTTGTTGGCTATAGCAGGGCAAAACAAAAGGCAAAGGATGCACGAGATGTTTGGCGATGCGGCTCCAATGGCGCCGCTCGCGCAAGCCTTCGCGCACCAATTTGAACTCGCCATTGGCCAAATAACGCAGCCCGCCATGCATCAGTTTGGTCGAGCCTGCCGTGGTCGCGCCGCCAAAATCGGCTTTATCAATCAGCGCAACGCGGAAGCCGCGCAGACTGGCATCCAGCGCAATGGCTGCACCGGTCGCGCCGCCGCCAATAATGGCGAGGTCAAACGGGGCCGAAGAAGGGGCAGTGCCGAGGGCATTAAAATCGCGTTGCATCATGCTTCCAAGCAGGGCTTTACCAATGGTCGAACTTGCGGGCAGTATAGAGCAATAAAAATTGAAAGGGGATGAAAATGGCTTTTGCAAATGCGAATGGAATAAGCCTGTGTTACGAGGTTTTTAAGGCGGCTGAAAAGCGCAGTGCCGAGCCGCTCATATTCATCCGTGGCCTTGGCACGCAGATGATACAATGGCCGCAACCCTTTATTGATTATTTCACCCAAGCCGGTTTCGACGTGATTATTTTCGACAATCGCGATGTCGGTGAAAGCAGCAAGCTGGATGCGGCCGGAGTGCCCGATATTATGGCGCTGCTGGCCGGTGCCGAAGCCGGTGCCAGTTTTCCCGTGCCCTATGAAATTGCCGATATGGCGAAAGATGTTATCGGGCTGATGGACGCTTTGGGCATTGAAAAAGCTCATATTTGGGGCATGTCGCTGGGCGGCATGGTGGCGCAGCATTTGGCCTTTTCGCATGGCGCGCGCATGAGCAAAGTCATCTGCGTCATGTCAACATCGGGCGATCCGAGCCTGCCGCAACCGGCGGCCAGCGAATTGGCCCCGCCCGATAATGAGGATGAAGGCGAACTGATTGACTATGTGACGCAAAATCTTGGCCAGCATGCCAGCCCGGCCTTTCCGACACCTGAGGCCGACCGCCGCGCTTTGGCGGAAAGACTGGTGAAACGCTGCTGGCATCCGCAAGGCATTATTCGGCAAATGGCGGCGGCTTTGGCCGATGGCGCGCGCACGCAGCGGCTCAAAAACATCACCGTGCCATTTATGGTCATTCATGGCGATGCCGATACGCTGCTGGATATATCATGCGGCCAGCATATTGCGGACACCGTGCCGCATGCGCTGTGGCGACCGGTGGCCGGTATGGGGCATGATATCGGCCCCGGCCTGCAAGATGAGATTGGCCCCGATATAATGGCCTTTTTAGAATCTTGACAAAACCGCGCCTGCTTTGTGTATTGGCGACAACTGATTTGCGAGGAGAGAAACATGTCTGTATGCATTATTGGCTGGGGCCACACAAAATTCGGCAAACTTGAAGACCAAGGGCTGGAAGCGCTGCTCGTTTCTGCGGCCAATGAGGCGATGGAAGATGCCGGTGTTGGCGCCGATGAGATTGATGCGATTTATGTCGCCACTTTTAATGCGGGCATGTCGGAGCAGGATTTCATCTCCTCACTGGCCTTGCAGGTTAATGAGGCGTTTCGCTTTACCCCGTCAACGCGGGTTGAAAATGCCTGCGGTTCGGGTTCGGCGGCGGTGTTTCAAGCGGCCAATTTAATTGAGAGCGGGCGCGCGCGCCGCGTGCTGGCCATTGGTGTTGAAAAAATGACCCATTTATCCAGCGCCGATGTCGGGCGTTGCTTGTCGCGCGCTTCTTATATGCCGGAAGAAGGCGATGAGGGCCTCACTTTTCCGGGCATTTTCGGCGTGATTGCCGGTAAATATTTTCAGCAATATGGCGACCATGCCGATGCGCTGGCCAAAATTGCCGCGAAAAATCACAAAAACGGTTCGGTCAATCCGCTGGCCCATATGCAAAAAGATTTCGGATATGATTTCTGCCGCGCCGAGAGCGATAAAAACCCGCTCGTGGCCGGCCCTTTAAAGCGCACGGATTGCTCGATGATTTCAGACGGGGCAGCGGCGATTATCCTGACCGATGAGGATACGGCGCAGGGTTATGACAAGGCGATTGCGTTCCGCGCCCGCGCCCAAGCCAATGATTATCTGCCCATGTCAAAACGCGATGTCACGGCTTTTGAAGGCCCGGCAACGGCCTGGCAAAAAGGCTTGGATGAAGCCGGTTTGACGCTTGATGATTTATCTTTGGTGGAAACCCATGATTGCTTCACCATTGCCGAGCTTATTCAATATGAAGCCATGGGGCTGACGCCTGCCGGTAAGGGCGCGCAAGCGCTGGAAGACGGCACGGTTTATAAGGACGGCAAATTGCCGGTCAATCCGTCAGGCGGCCTGAAAGCCAAAGGCCATCCGGTCGGCGCAACGGGCGTCTCCATGCATGTCATGGCAGCGCGCCAGCTTATGGATGATGCCGGTGAGATGCAGGTCAAAAATGCCAAGCTGGCCGGTATTTTCAATATGGGCGGCGCGGCTGTGGCCAATTATCTGTCGATTTTGGAACGCGTGAAATAGGCTTATTTGGCCGCTTTTTTGAGATAAGCGATAATATCATTGCGGTCTTTTTCTTTACGCAGACCGGCAAAAGCCATGCGTCCGCCTTTAACGACTTTGCGCGGGCTTTCCAAATAAGCGGCGAGGTTTTCCTCCGACCAGATTTTTTGGGCGGCGGCGTATTTCACCAGGCCTTTGGAGTATTTATAATCCCCGATGGAGGCAATCTCGCGGCCGATAATGCCGTTTAATTGCGGCCCGACGCGATTTTTCGCGCCATCGCCAATCATGTGGCAGGACACGCATTTGCGGTAAATCTTGGCACCTTTTTCCGCGTCAGCGGCGTGAACCGGCAGGGCGAAGAGGGCAAGACCGAAAGCGGTTAAGAGTGTTTTGCGCATGGGGCGTCTCCTTTGATGTTAAGCATATAAGCATTTTCGCCCGCCATGCCAAGCGTCCGGCAAGTGGCAGGGCGTCGCATCTGCTTTACGGCACCAACCAATTTTGCGTGTCATTTTCAAAATCAAATAAAGCGCGCCGATGGCCGCGCGCCGCCAAATAAAGCCATTCCATGCGCAATATATGCGCCGCAACCGGCACAAAATAATCTGCACCATCATCCGTGGCTTTGGCATCAAAGGCCACCGCATAAGGGTCGTCAATCACGCTGCCCGGGCTTTGCGTCACCTGATAACATTCGCGGCTCATCGGGCGGGTGGCGTGCCATGCCGCCTCATAGGCCGCTTGATGCGCCGGGCCTGACAGGGCCTCCAAGCGCACCGCAAGGCGCAGTTGAATTTTGGCACTGGCATCATAAAAATGCATGGCGGCATGCGGGTTATCGCGCAGTTCGGCGATTTTGCCCGAGCGCGTATCGGTATGAAAGCGCACGGTCTTGTTTTGCGTATCGCAGCCGCGCAAAACCACTGTGCGAATGGTCGGCGCGCCCTCGGCTGTAAGGGTAGCGACGCTGGGCGTATGAAAGGCGCTTTTGCGGTCTTTGACGCCGCGCTCCAACATTGACCAGCCATAGGCCGCGCTGGCCGCCAAATCGTCATAGCAAGACAATATGGGCGGGCCGCTTTGTTTTTGCGGTTTCTGGTCAAATGATGTGTCGCTCATAAGAAGACATATAGCGCATAGGCGGCATCTGACAAAATAAGCTTAAGGGTCTGGTTTTTTTTCCGCCAAAAGCGCAGAATCGGTGAAACGAATCACATGCAGGAGCAGATTGATGCGTATTCTCTTTTTTGTTATCTCACTCATGGCCATGCCTTTTGGCGTCGCTCAAGCGCAAAATTATGTCGGTATTAGCGGCGGTCTGATGACCTATGAAGCCAATGATACGGAAATTGACAGCCAGGGTTTCACCGTGGTTGCCGGTGGCCAGTTTGACCCGATTTTGGCGATTGAATTTTCCTATAGTTCCCATTCCAGCGTCGAAGTGGGGGCTAATGATTACAAAGCCTCCGTGATGGCTTTGTCAGGCATTTTGCGCTCCCCGGGTGAGGGGTTTGAGCCGTTTTTGCGTCTCGGCATTGCGCGCGGCGATTCTGATATTACGCCAGAAAACGAAAATGACGAGAGGGATGATGGCACGGAAGACGGCTTTATCTTCGGCCTTGGGGCGGATTTCAGCCTCAATTATAATTCCTCTTTGCGGCTCGAATATGTGCAGACCGATATGGGCGATGCCGAAAGCGATAGATTGAGCTTCGGCACAATTTACCGGTTTTAAGCCCGTGCCTTTGGTCAATTTCAAGCTGACACCCGAGGGTTTGACGGCGGATAAAAAACGCATATTGATTGCCAAAGTCACGGATTTGCTGGCCAGTGAATTGGGCAAAAACCCCGATACCACCATCGTCATTATTGATGAGGTGGAGACCGATAATTGGGGCATTGCCGGTGAAAGCGTGACCGATAGACGCAAAAAATGATCCCGGGTGGATTCGAACCACCGGCCCCCAGATTAGGAATCTGGTGCTCTATCCGACTGAGCTACGGGACCATCGGCTAAGACTACAAAAGCCTGTTTCATTCGTCCAGTTGCTTGCGCCGCCGCGTGGCGGGGCGGCAGCCATGGCGCGCTCACCCATTCGTGACTTGACCGCGCGCGCCTAAACAGGTCACTTAATGAGATGATGAAACGCGCGAAACGAATAGCGACTTTATGTCTGGCCGTCACCTTATCGGCCTGTGGCGGCGCGACATTGATGAGCGAAGCCGATGAAGCGAAAATCGGCGCGCAGCAACACCCCAATATTGTGCGCGAATTTGGCGGGGCTTATATCAACCCGAAATTAAACGCTTATGTTGAGGCGGTGATGACGCGCATTGGCCGCCATTCCGACCGCCCTGATATTGACTATCGCATTACCGTGCTGGACACGCCTATGGTCAACGCTTTTGCGCTGCCCGGCGGCTATACTTATGTCACGCGCGGGCTGTTGGCCTTGGCTGATAATGAGGCTGAATTGGCCGGTGTCATCGGCCATGAGATTGCCCATGTCACGGCGCGCCATGGCGCAAGACGCCAAACCGCCGCCGTTGGCACAGCCGTTATGGCCGGGGTTTTGGGTGCGGTGCTGAATGCGCGCACCGGCCTTAGTGGTCGCGCGGCAGGCGATCTTCTCAATGTGGGCGGCTCGGCCATTTTGGCCGGTTATAGCCGCGATAATGAATATGAGGCCGATAATCTCGGCATTAAAGCGATGGCGCGGGCGGGTTATGAACCGCAGGCGCAGAGCGAGCTTTTGACATCGCTGGCGGCTTTTTCGAAATTTCAATCGGGCGGCAAGGAGGCCAAAGCAAGCTGGTTTTCGACCCATCCGAATAATAAGGCGCGCATTGCCAAAGCGCAGCAAAAGGCCGATTCAGCGGCCGAGAAAATGCCGACGCCCGGTCAAATCGGCACTGACCGCCATTTGCAAATGATTGATGGCATGGTGTTTGGTGACAGCGCGCGCGAGGGCATTATGCGCGGGCGGCGTTATGAGCATGCCGCGCTGGGCTTGCGCTTTGATGTGCCGCGCGGCTTCACCTTGAAAAACGGCAAAACCCGCGTCACCGCCAAGCATGATAATGAGGTGCAGATTATTTTCGACCTTGATGCGCGCATTGCCAATGAAGCACCGGAGGCTTATTTGCGCAGCACATGGGCGACCGGCCAGAGGCTGAGCGGGTTTCAAAACCTCAAAATTGACGGGCGTGAGGCGGCACTGGGCACATTGAAAACGCCAAACGGCATTGCGGTTTTATTGGCGATTGATGGCGGTGCCAAACAAATCATGCGCTTTGGTGTTTTGGCACCGCGGGGGCGCGAAAGCGATGCCGAGGCAGCCATGGCCAGCTTACGCCGCGCCATTGACTTTCTCTCGCCGCGTCAGGCCGCCGCCATTCGACCCTATCGCTTGCGGGTGGTGACGGTGAAAGAGGGGGAGAGCGTGGCGTCTTTGGCGCAAAAAATGCGCGGCGGGGCGGCGGATAAGGAAGGCCTGTTTCGGGTGTTAAACGGCTTGCAAAAGGACGACACGCTGGCCGCCGGTTCGCGCGTTAAACTGGTCCGCGATTAAAAACGGTTCTAGAGAAGACCCGCTTGACGTGGGTCGCCATCGGTTTTGGTCAGCAAGACACCGCGCAATTTACCCAAAGCTTCATGCTCAATCTGGCGCACACGCTCTTTAGAAATACCCAGCGTCTTGCCGAGGCTTTCCAGCGTCACGGTTTCTTCAGCCAAGCGACGGGCGCGAATAATTGTTATTTCGCGCTCACTCAATTCGGTCATGGCTTCGGCAATCCACCGCAGCTTTTGGCGACTGTCGAGGCGATTGGCGACATTGGCATCGGGCAAATCGCGGTCACAGACCAGAAAATCTTGCCATTCGGTCACGCCGCCATCGCCCGCGCGGTCAGAAATGGTTGCATTTAACGAGCGGTCATTGGCCTCCATGCGGCCTTCCATCGCTTCCACATCGACCATGCGCACGCCCAATTCGCGCGCCACATAGGTGCGGCTTTCAGGCGTCATATTGGCCCCGACATCATTAATGCGGGCGCGCAAACGGCGCATATTAAAGAATAAGGATTTTTGCGCCGATGTGGTGCCGGTGCGGACAATCGACCAATTACGCAGCACAAAATCCTGAATTTGCGAGCGAATCCACCAACCCGCATAGGTTGAAAAGCGCACTTCGCGGTCCGGATCAAAACGTTCGGCGGCTTGCATCAGGCCGATATTGCCCTCTTGCACCAAATCACCCATGGGCAGGCCATAATTTTTAAATTTGGCGGCAATGGCGACAACCAAGCGCACATGGGCCGATGTCAATTCATGCATGGCGCGCTCATCGCGCTTATCGCGCCAAAGCCGTGCCAGCTTTTGCTCGTGCTCGGGCTCGAGCATCGGCAATTTCATCGCTTTTTTGATGAATTTGCGACCTGATTGAACGGTCTCTTGTGTGTCTATATGTGCCATATCTGCATACCTCTGAAATAGATACGCAAACAGGCCGTGATTGGTTCACGGAAAATTAAGAATTAGGCGGCGTCCGACCCGGGTTGACGGCGCGCGCCGCCCGTCGTCTTGGCCAAAATTGCCTCTAATTTGACAATCGCTGCATCTTCGGTGGTTTTTTCAACCGTTGCAACCTCGCGCGCCATGCGCTCCAAAGCCGCCTCATAAAGCTGGCGCTCGGAATAGCTTTGCTCGGGCTGGTTTTCATTGCGGAACAAGTCGCGCACCACTTCGGCAATGGCGATTAAATCGCCGCTATTAATCTTGGCTTCATATTCTTGCGCGCGGCGCGACCACATGGTGCGCTTCACCCGGGCGCGGCCCTTCAGGGTTTTAATCGCGCCATCCATAATTTTCGGGTCAGCCAGCTTGCGCATACCGGTTTGCTCGGCCTTATCAATCGGCACACGCAAAACCATTTTCTCTTTTTCGAAATTAATCACAAACAGGTCGAGGCTCATACCGGCAATTTCTTGCGCGCTAATCTCAACAATCAGGCCAACACCATGCGCCGGATAAACAATATGCTCATTCACCCGAAAGCCCAGCGCCGAGCGGCGCACGACCTGCTTGGCCGGAGCTTTTTTCGCCGCTGATTTCGCGGCGGTCTTTTTAGCTGCCGGTTTTTTCGCAGGCGCTTTTTTTGCCGCTGCTTTAGGGGCTGCTTTTTTAGCGGCCGCTTTGGGCGCAGCTTTTTTGGCCGCGGTTTTAGGCGCTGCCTTTTTAGCGGGTGCTTTCTTGGCTGCGGTTTTGGCCGCAGGTTTACGCGCTGCCGGTTTTTTCGGCGCCGGTTTTTTCTTGGTCGGCATTAAAGGCTCCTGTCAGCGGGGCGACTTCAAAAGGCGCAACGCCGCATAATCTACAAATATCATCGAGTTTAGGGGAGTATATC
>Ga0228617_1000987_pt1 | contig 13459 bp, 6 predicted proteins | sample 18DmetaG_FD_190061 | JGI IMG/M metagenome (GOLD analysis project Ga0228617, IMG submission 190061) | Seawater microbial communities from Monterey Bay, California, United States - 18D | ecosystem: Environmental > Aquatic > Marine > Coastal | place: USA: California | collected 2016-10-20
TCACCATTTGTAGATGAACAAAAAGGAACATCAACTCTTGGTCATGTAGTTTTTGAAAATGGTGTATTGTTTGTTCCTAAAGAAAAACAAAACTTACAAAAATTATTATCTTTATATCATCCTAAGCTTAATAATAAATATCAAGAAAAAGATGAGGTTTTAGAAGCTGAAGATGAGTTAGATTATTTAGAAGTAGAAATAGAAGCTTTAAACGCTGCTTCTAATATGGATATTGATCAAGCTGAAGCAATATTGAGAGTAGAACAAGGTTCTAGCGTTTCTAAATTAAGTTCTAAAGAGCTTAAAAGAGATTTAATGCTATTTGCTAAAAATGATCCTGTATTATTTATAGAATTAGCAAGCGACGAAAACGTTACTCTTAGAAATTTTGGTATTAGAGCTACTGAAGCTAAAATATTAAATTTATCTCAAGATCAAAGAACATTTACTTGGGCTAGTAATGGTAGAAAACTTATGAACGTTCCTTTTGATGAAAACCCATATTCAGCTTTAGCTGCTTGGTTTAAAACTGATGAAGGTGTAGAGGTTTATAAATCTATCCAGAAAAAGTTAAAATAACAAGTGATTATAATTACAAGGGGCTACTAATGTAGCCTCTTTTTTAAAAATATTAAAATGGCAATAAACGTAGATACGGTATACAAAACGGTATTACTTATATTAAACAGTGAACAGCGTGGATATATGACGCCAGATGAGTTTAATAGAATAGGTAGCCAGGTTCAAAGGCAAATATTTGAAGCTTATTTTGAAGACTTAAACCAACAACTACGTATACCACAATCTGATGTAGAATATTCAGATAGAGTTGCTATTACAGATGAAAAAATTGCAGAATTTAAAACTGAAAACGACCAAACAATAGCTGAAAAAACTATTGGTGGTACAAATCCTTTTACGACTCCCTCTGAGTTGTATAGACTAGGTTCAATTACTTATGAACCAAACGCTAGCACGTATAAAGAAATACAAAGAGTAGGTAGAGCTGAAATATACAATATTAGAAAAGCTCCTTTAACTGCACCTACAACTAGCTATCCAATATATTTATACGAAGACAATAAAGCTTTAGTTTATCCTCAAACAATAGTTGATCCAGCTCATGTTAAAATGCAGTATGTTAAAAAACCAACTGACGTTAGGTGGGGTTACAATATAGGTGCGCTAGGTCAATATGTATTTACTAATTATCCTTATGTAGCTACATCTATAAATATAGGTGATATATCTAGTTCAATATCTTCTAATACGGCATCCTCTGCTACTGATGGTACATACACTAGCGCTGCTTACACTGGTGGATCAGGAGCTGGAGCTGCTTTTGATGTTGTTGTATCCGGAAATACGGTTACTTCAATTACAGTTACTTCACAAGGTTCTGGGTATGTTGTTGGTGATCAAATAACGTTTCAAGGAACTGATTTTGGTGGTGCGGGAACCACTATCTTAACATTAACTTCTGCTAATTTATTTTCAGGTTCTACTCAAGGATTTACTAATTTTGAATTACATAACTCTGAAAGAACTGAAGTTATATTAAAAATATTACTTTACGCCGGTGTAGTAATAAGAGATCCTCAAATAATACAAGTAGCGGCACAAAAAGTACAACAAGAAGAAGTAAACGAAAAATCATAATAAATGGGACTTATAACAGAAACTAATGCTGAATATTACACTGGAAATAATTACGGTAGCTACATATATATAAGTCTAGATGATATTATAAATAACTTTATAGTAGCATATATTGGAGCTGGTAAACTAATCCCGTCAGCTAAAAGAACTGATATAATGTTTCATGCTAAAAGAGGCTTACAAGAGTTTAGCTATGATACTTTAAAAGTTATTAAATCTCAAGAACTAACTATACCACCTAGCTTGTCTATAATAATACCACAAGATTATGTAAACTATGTTAAATGCTCTTGGGTAGACGATGCTGGAGCTAAGCATATTATATACCCAACTAGAGTTACTTCTAATCCAACTGAACTTCCAATACAAGATAAAACTGGTGAACCTACTCAAGATCAGGCAGGTGCTAATTTACTTTCACAGCAATCATTAACTGAAGAGGCTTGGAAAAACAGGTCTTTAACAACTGACTTTCAACCAGATGATTATAGACACCCTTTTAACGAAGGTTTAATTGGTCAAAGATATGGATTACAGCCTGAAGAAGCTCAAGTAAATGGTATGTTTACTATAAATGAAAGAACAGGTACATTTTCTTTTTCAAGCGATTTAGCAGGTAAATTAATAATATTAGAATATATATCTGACGGTTTAGCCGTTGACTTAGACATGAAACTACCTAAAATGGCAGAGCAAGCAATGTACATGCATATAGCTTATTCTATATTATCAGGTAGAGCAGGTGTTCCAGAATATGTAGTAAATAGATTCAAAAGAGATCGTTCTAGCGCTCTTAGAAACGCTAAGATACGTTTAAGCAATATAAAGATAGAAGAGATAGCTCAAGTGTTTAGAAACAAATCTAAATGGATTAAACATTAAGTATGCCAGAAATTAAAAATACTTTTTTAAAGTCTAAGATGAATAAAGACTTAGACGCTAGAATAATACCAAATGGAGAATATAGAGATGGTCAAAACATAAGTATAAGCTCATCTGAGGGCGCTAGCGTAGGCGCTTTAGAAAACATAAGAGGAAACAAGCTTTTAACAAACTTTGGTTTAACAGATTACAACTTAGAAGTTATAGGTAATTATGTAGATACTGCCAATAATAGAATATTCTTTTTTATAACAAACTTTTCAGACTCTTCCACAAATAGTTTAAGAAATTTATCTAGGCAAAGCGCTAATGCTGGTGGATCTGGGGATTATACTAATTTTGTTAGATTTGGAGCTAATAATTATATAGCTTACTGCGAGTTTCCACCTGAAAGCAATGAAAATATAAATAGTTCTAATATAAAATTTAAAGTAATAGTTTCTGGAACTTTTCTTAACTTTTCAAAAACTCATCCTATATTAGGTGTTAACTTAATTGAAAATTTACTTTTTTGGACTGATAATAGAAATCAACCTAGAAAAATTAATGTAGAAACAGCTATAGCAAATCCACTTACATATTATACTCATGAAGATCATATTTCTGTAGCTAAGTATGCGCCGTATAATTCTATATCTTTTTTAGATAACGTAAATGGAGCAATTAAATCTACTTTAAAAAATGAAGTAGACGAATGGCTTCCGCCTTTTTTTGGAGCTCCAGGTCAAGTTTTAAATCAAGCTCATGATGTTTTAGTATTTAACTCTAGTTCTTCTTATACCGATATAGCTGCTCACTTAGGATCAGGAGTTCCATCTGTAGACATCAGAGTAAGAAACATGAATGACGAAGAAAATGTTTACGCTTTAGTTCAAAACATAGACACGTCTCCAACTCCTGATAAAGTTTTTTTGAAAACAGTAGACGGCGTTACAGTTACTGACATACCAACTCAATTAGGCTGGGGTGATAGCGGAGTATATATGTTTCAAATAAAAAATCCAGACTATAGGTCAAGTTTTAATGGAGATAAAGACTTACTAAAAGAAAAGTTTGTAAGATTTAGTTATAGATTTAAATACGACGACGACGAATACTCTTTAACAGCTCCATTTACACAACACGCTTTTGTCCCTGAACAATATGGGTACTTTACCCAGTTAGATGACGAAAAAACTAAAGAATCAAGTATAGTTGATTTTATGGAAAATCAAATTACTACAGCTGGCTTAGTTATTGATTTACCATATTCTGTTACTGAAATAGAAGATAAATTAAAACTAAAAGAAATACAATTACTTTACAAAACATCTGACGAAGAAAATTTAAAAGTCATAGCTGATGTAAGTGTTAAAAACTTAAAATCTACTGTAGCTACTGTTAGTATTAAGCAAGCTGGCAGTAATTATACTGCTGGAACGTATAATAACGTTGTTCTAGATTCAAATGGAGCAGTTAAGGGAACTATAACTGTTAACGGCGCAGGTAGAGTTACTAGCGCTGTAATAACGTCTTCTAATAGCGATTACTCTATTGGTCAAGAATTTAATGTTCCAGCATTAGGAGGACCACCTACTGGCTCAGGCGCAATATTAACAGTCACAAGCTTGGGTTCTAAATATGTATATAATTATACATCTCAAAAGCCTACAAAAGTATTACCAGAAAAAGAAATAGTAAGAGTAAGCGATATAGTACCTATGAGAGCAGCTAGTCAAGAAGCAGTAGGAAATAGAATAATATACGGCAACTTTTTACAAAATAATAAAAGTTTAGAAAAATTAGATTATTCACTAGCGAAAGTAAACAAAGGAGATTCAACGTCTAATATTAATAAAGAATTTTTAAACCATACTTTAAAGCAGGGAAGATCTTATCAAGTAGGTGTTGTATTACAAGATAGATATGGAAGATCTTCAAATGTAATTATAAACGACGCTAGTAATTCTTCTACTAATTTAACATCGACAATATTTAGCAGCTACACTAATGGAGGCACAAACCCTTTAACTTGGCCAGGCAATTCGCTTCAGGTATCTTTTAATGAGCCTATACCTACTGAAAAGAAAGATGATTATAATGGTACTTGGATAGAAAATGAAAACCCTTTAGGCTGGTATACTTATAAAGTAGTTGTACAACAAAAAGAGCAAGATTATTACAATGTTTATACTCCAGGAGCTTTAACTGGCAATGTTATATATACAGGAGCTTATGACGAAGCAACTTCAACAGCAACTCCATTGACATATTCTGAAGATTCAAGCGTATCTCATATAGCTTTATTTAATGATAATATAAACAAAATACCAAGAGAACTTAAAGAAGTAGGACCTTCTGATGATATATATTCTTCTAGTACTGTACTATTTAATAGAGTTAAACAATTAAACTATTCAACAACTTCAGGATTTGCATTTGTTAATCAACAAAATTCTTCTCCTAAAAAAATAGAAGTAACCAATATAAAGCCGTTTATAGAAATGGGTGATTGGACAACTAAGAAAAATTTAAATTTACATTATTTAAATGCTACTTCTAACAATCATTCTCAGTATCCAGATCCTACTTATATATATCCAGGCCCTGAAGGAAATGTAGACCCATTATATTTAAATAATAATAAAAATCCTTTAGTAGCGACATTAAAAACTAAAAACAGATTAGGATTTAAAGGAGTTGACCAAGGTAGCGCAACTTTTAAATTTGCTAAAAATTTAATGGTTTTTGAAACTAAACCTTTTAAATCAGCTTTAGATATATATTATGAAACTTCTACATCTGGAAAAATACAAGAGTTAAATGAATCTATAGCTAACTCTATAACAGACTTTGACTCAAAAGCACCTAATGACACATCTGGTTTGATAACAGACGGGTTTTTAGAAACAGCTAATGTAGGAAGCACTGTTACTAACGTGTTTCAAATAATAAACTCTAATTCAACACCTGTTCAAGATATATCTGCTAATATAACTATAGAAGAAGTTAAAAATGGCAATGGTACTGTCGTGACTTCTCCTTTTAATATATCGCAAGTTTCAGCACCTTCAGCTCCTAGCACTCCAGCTACTTTTAAGCTTGTTGCTGCTACTAGAATTGTTTTTGACGCGGATTCTGATGTTGAAAATAGCTACACAATTAAATTTAGATTACATGTTGATGGTTTTCCAGATGTTTTAGTTGATAAAGTTGTTAAATTAACAAATATTCAGCCTAAAATATATAGGATTTCAAAAACAGTGTCTCAACAGACTTACCCTGGCATATATGGATCTTTAATAGAAAACACAGGCATACAACCATTTTTAAATACTAATGGTGTTCCAGCAAATTATTTAACTGATTTAGATGCTAATAATCCTCAACCTTTCAACCCTTCCGTGTCTTGGAGTGGTGAATATGCTATAAGTGTAGTAACAAGAAGCGGCGTGAATCTAAGCACTGACAGTGGTAATTTTAAGTTTCCTGTCGCCGATATAAGCCACACTAGCAACGGATATGATCCATTATCTCTTCCGTATAATGAAAATAATTTTAATAGATTTCCAGTTTCTTCAACGCCTAGACTTCAAGGTCTTACATATAGAATTAAATCAGCTATAAGATATGATGCTTATGCTTATTCATTTAACATTACATCAATTGGCGCTGCAATAACGCGTTATTTTTCAGTGGTTGATGCTCAAGATACAGCTGTTAATAAAGTTTCTAATTTTATTATAGATACAAATAGCAACACGGGTCAAGCTACTCTTTCTTTTACAATACCAGGAGGAGGCAAAATATCTAAAAGTGAGTTGCCAGACAATTACCCAGGTCAAAATCAATACAAAGGATCTTGGTTGTATGACGTTATTATAGACGTGTCAGACGCTTCTGGATCTACAGGCTTTTTAAGATCAAATGAGTACCATGTTCAATTTTTAATACAAAAATAATGGGTTTTAATTTAGAAGTAAAATACTATAATTCGTTTTGGTTAAAACAGGTTACTACTCCGCTAATATCTAACAATAGTAGTCTTATGCCTAGATACGTTAAGCTATTTCCTGGCATACCTTTTTTAGACAATACTAACGATAATTATCCTAACTTCCCTACAACATCTAGTAACACAGCACCTTACTCAAATGTTTATCCTCAAGCAAACGCTGAGTATAGTTTTTTAAACGGCTCTAATTGGATAATAGAAGAATCTAGAATAAGAGGTGGTTACAACAATACCCAAGTTGATTTAGGAGTTAGAGCTTATTTAAAAGAAGACTCAAACGATGTTAGACATAGAAATAACGCTTTGATATATTCAGGTGTTTTTAACTCAAGAACAAATATAAACAACACTAACATTTTTTCAGTAGCTGAAGATATAACAAAAGCAGTGGATCCTCACAATGGTTCTATACAATTGCTGTATGCTATGGATAATAATTTAACTATATTTCAAGAAAACAAAGTAAGCAATGCTTTAATAGATAAAGATGCTATTTACTCAGCTGAAGGAACTCCAATAAGAGCTACATCTAACGTAGTAATAGGACAAGTCACTCCATATAGTGGTGATTACGGAATAAGTAGAAATCCAGAAAGTTTTGCTTATTTTGGTTTTAGAAGGTACTTTGCAGATAAAGATCGTAACGCTATAATGAGATTATCAAGAGATGGTTTAACTGAAATATCTGGATATGGAATGGCAGATCACTTTAGAGATGAATTGTCTAAGCTTTCAGATAGAAAAGTAATAACTACTACTTCTTTTCAATTACAATATGATCAAACAACAGGTGTGATAGTTCAAGGTCCACAAGACTCTAGATACCAAGCGTCTCCACCAGTTGCAATACCTACGCCTTTAGGCCCTTGGATTAGAGTAGTGCCAAAGGGATTAAACGATCTACAAGAACTAATAGTTGGTTCTCAAGTTCAATTAAATGACAATGTTAGCGGTGGTGGAGTATGGCAATCTGTCAATTCTTTTGTAACAGGTACTGGAACTATTGATATTAATGGAGTTTCTGTTAATGTTGTTTTTCTAGATAATGGACCTTTGCAGATTTACTCTCCAGGAGTTGCAGCTGATCCTGAAGTAAGATTTGTTTATTATGAAAAAGACAAAATAGAAGGTGGTTTTGACAATTACAAAAACAACTACACAATATCTTTACAAAGACACTCAGGTAGTAAAAGTATTGATGAAACAAGTGATTACTATAATACACTTACGTTTGATGAAAGAGTAAGTGGCTGGACTACATTTTACACTTATAGACCAAACTTTATGTTTAGTTTAAAAAACAACTTTTTTACAACTAAAAATGGCTCTTTATATCTACATTATGATGCAGAAGCTAATGCTAACGAATATTATGGCGTATCTAATAACTCATCTATAACTTTTGTTTTTAATGCAAGTCCTTCAATTAATAAAAACTTTAAAACAATAAACTACGAAGGAAGTAGTGGTTGGCAAGTTGAAAGTTTTGTTTCTGACACTTTTACACTTCAACCTAATATTAACCAAGATTTAGACGAAACTAACTCTGTAAAAAGCTATGAAGAGGGATTATACACCGAAGGAGGTATACCTTATAGAGCTGGTTTTTATTTAAAAGAAAATAAATATTATGCTAATCTAGTTAACAATAGTGAGGCAACGCCTGGCGAAGTAGTGTTTGGATCTTCTATGACAGGTATAAAAGGATATTTTGCTACAGTTAAATTATCTACAGATTCTACTACTAGACCTGGCGGAACAAAAGAATTATTTGCTGTATCAACAGAATTTGCAGTATCATCAAGATAAAATATTATGGGAAAAACTTTAGAGCAACAATTAGCAGAACTACAAAGACCTAACCAAACATACAATATGTGGGCAGCAGCAGCTGTGCCTTCTGTTGTTATGGGTGTAGATGCTTTTATAAAAAATAGAAAAGCAAAAACTAATTTAGAGAAACAACAAGGCTATGTTGACACTCTTATGAAAAACTATATGGAAACTCCTATATATAATCCATATGAAAATTTAAGTGTAGCTACTCAAGCTAATCAGATTAAAATGGAAGAAACTGATAAAGCTTTAGCTAATACGCTAGACACATTAAGAGCTCAAGGAGCATCTGCTGGTGGCGCAACTGCACTTGCTCAAGCAGCATTAAGAAGTAAAGCTGGTATTGCAGCTGATATTGAAAAGCAAGAAGTATTTAACGAAAGGTTAAAAGCTCAAGGAGAAATAATGGTTCAAAATGCTGAAATGCAAAGAAGAGGCCAGCAAATGGATTACGAGCAAAGTAAGGCTGATCAATTACGTATGGAGCAGTTTGCTTACGGAGAAAGAGCAGCTGATATGGCTGGAGCATTAGGTAGCTTAGGTTTGCAAGCCGCTAGAGGATTAGGTAGTGGTAAAAAGCAAGGAAGCCAAGTTAGAAGAGATCAATCTTTAATAGACTCTCAAATAGCCACAGGTAATCAAGTAACAAGTGGTGTTGACGTAGATGCTTTAACTGGAAGCCAACCACAAAGCATCGAAGAAGAAATGAATTTAAACATTCTCGATGAGCAAGATCAACCAGTAAATGAACTAGATTTAGACCCAACACTTGCGGGTGTGTCCGGTAATCAAGCTATGTCTGCTTTTCCTGGTAAAGGATTGATGAATGTTGATCAAGCTGTGCCTGTTAATCAACCAAATCTAGGTCGAACAACTTCAATGGGTTATGTAACTATAGATGGAGAAAAAGTTCCTTACGAAGACTTGCAAGATGCGCCTGGAGGATCAGGAAAGATTATGAAAAGAAAAATTTATTAAAACAATAAATATGCCAAGAGTAAAAACAATAAGTCCAGGTAGATTAACTGGTATAAGCGGATTAACAAGAGAAGCATCTAGACAAGTAGGTAGGCAAAAAGATATTGAATATCAATTTGCATTACAAGACTGGCAAGCAGAAAAAGCTAAGCTTGAAGGTATAAAGCAGGAGCAGTTAAATTATTTAGACCAAAAGATGAAAATGATAGCTGGCGAAGAGCAAGCTGGTGGACAAACTTTTGACGAAGGATTTAAAAAAGCTCAAATGCAACAAGCTAAAGAATATGCTAATATTGTTTCTGACATTAAGCTTGGTAATATAGATGCAGCTGACGGTTATGCTAAATTAGCTGTATTTGACCAATCATTGAAAAACATAGAAGCTGCAATACCAAACATAAATGCTTTTAATAAAAGACTTCAGGAAGCTATGAACAAAGAAGAAGGTGAAGTTGGATCGTTTGTTTATGATGGTTCTGGTAAGACTTTTGAAATAGCTCAACTATTTAATGACATGTATTCACCTAATAAAAGTGGTAATGTATCTACAGTTATTGAAGATGGCAAAACTTTTCTAGTACATAAAGATGGGCAAAAAATATCTATAGAAGGTTTAAATGCTATAATGAGCGGGGAAAATCCTGATTATCCTATTAATTTTGTAGAAGATCCTAAAGACGCTTTAAAAGCTGTTCATGATGTTATGATGAAAGAAAATGAAAGCAAATTTAAAATTAGAAAAGGAACTAAATACGTAAACGATAAAGGCCAAACTGTTTCAACTAAAAAAGATCAATACTATTTAAAAAAAGGTTCAAACTATGACTCTATGTTACAGGAAGCTGTTTTACCTATACTAAACGACAATGATAAAATGAAAGGATTTTGGTTGAATTTAGGCGGCGAAGGTAACTGGGAAAATAGTGATGCACAAAGAAAAATAGCTCAACAACGATTAGTTGATATGGCTAGAAATTCATTTGGACCTAAAAACGACGTATTAACAATAGATGTTTCATTACCTAAAAGCGATGAAGAAGATGGCGATATAAAAAGCTTAGAAAAAAACTTTGACAATTGGATAAAAGAAAATATAAGTAAGAAAACAAAGCAAACTAGGTATCATGATTCTCCAGAAGAAGTAACTGGAATGTTTGATATACCTCTTCCAGAAAAAAGAAAAAAGGTTTTAGAAAAAATTAGATTATTTAATACTGTGGATTTAGTATATGGTAGTGATGATAGAGTTGCAGATGCAAAAGGTAGCAAAGCTGATCCTAACAAATTATACCAACTTGTAAAAGTTCCAGGCGCAGGAAGTTTTAATGCTTTTGAAGTTACAGTAAGCGATGAAGACATATTGAATAATGAAGCTTTAAATAAAATACTTATAGATTACAATGTAAAATTTAACAAATCATCTGTTTTATGATAGATAATTTTTTAATTGATTTTTATTCTGAGAAAACTGATGAAAAACTTTCTCAAGACAAATTTGATAATATTATTAACACTTACGGCAATGATTACGACTCGTTAATAAATGACTTGTATTCTAAGTATGATCCTGGTAATATTAATGATGATAAATTAAATATTATAAAAGATACTTATAACTTAACTAGAAAGGATTATTTAGACAAGGTTCAAGAAGCTGAAATAATAGAAGAGAAAGTTAAGCAACCGAAAGTAGACATCGAACCTTTAAAAGAGAAAAAAGCTAAAAGATTTGACAAAGGTATATTTAAAATGGCTGAAAGAGAAGCTTTTGATAAATATAAAGAAACTGGCGAGATAGATATTAATTTACTACCTCAAGAAGAACTAGAAGAAGAAGCTTCTAAGTATTCTAAAGATGTATCTTTAGGTGTTAAAATGCTAAATGAAATTATAGAGTCAAAAATAAATTTTCAAAATGTATTAGATAATCTACCTATACAATTAAGAAATACTTTTGATGACGTCCAAGGCTATTCTGTTAAGTTTTTAGAAAATTTAGAAAAAGGAGCTGGTGATTTTTTAGTTACAGATAGTGAAATATTTGAAAAACCTATAACTTTTAAAGATCCAGAAACAAATGAGTTAATAGATTTTAAAACAAATCCACAAAGATTTAAAGAGTTAAATAAATTAAATTCTACTGGCAACACTAGAAATACTATAGAATCTTTTTATGGAGATACAGGAATTAAAGTAGGAGAGCCAACTAAAAAATACATCATAAGCCAATTTAAGCAAGTTGAACAAAGGTCAAAAAAATTAAAACAAACTGGATCTATAACCGAAGGAGGCAAAAAACTAATTCAAGGAGACATAGACGGCATATCTGATTTATTTGGTGGAAGCGTAAATGCTGTAGGAAGTGTAGTGCAAACAGTTGTTCCGGCCGCTATAACTTTTGGTACTTCTTTGCCTGCTCAAGTAATAGCTCCTATGTTTAGAGAGTACAACATACAAAAGGCTAAAACTATATTTCCTGAATCTGACGATCCTTTAAAAGAACTTGAAGAAAAAGGTGAAATAGAAATAGCTACACCTACTGTATTAGGCGTTTTAGCTACTGGATTAGAATACGTTGGATTTAAAGGTATAGCAGGTAAGATTCTTAATAAAGCTGTTTCATTTAAGCCTTTAACTAGCTTGCTTTTAACAGGCAATAAAGAAGGTGTTACAGAGTTAGGTCAGCACGGCGTTGAAGTAGTTAATAAATCTTTAGCTAAAGGTGAAACAGTAGAAAACTCTATATTAAAAGGCTTAACATCTATGGCTTCTCAAGAAGGTTTAGAGTCTTATTTACAAGGTTTTATAGGTGGTACATCTGTGGCTGGTCCTGGATCTTTAGTTAATAGAGCGTTAAGAAGTGATAAAGAAAGCTCAATTTTAATTAATAAAAGTATAAGCAACTTAAATTCTTTAAATTCAAAACTTAAAGAAACTAAAGATGAAGATTTAAAATCTATAATAAAGCAAAAAATATCCGAAGTAGAAAAAAGTTTAAAAGATTATTTAATTAATAATAAAGTTATTTCTGAAAACATTAGTAATGAGCAAAAAAATGAATTAATAGAATTAATAAATAAAAAAGACAAATATTTTAATTCTTATAATAATTTACTAAATAAGTATAATGACAATGAGATAACTAAAGAAGAGTTCGATTTTGGTAAAAAATCTTTAGAAGAGGAATACGACTTGGTTTCTAAAAGTATAAGTGATATTAGAAACTCTGTTAATATTGCTCAAATAGAAGAACAAATAAAAATTATAGAACCTAAAGCTAAAGAACTAGGTGTTGTTGTTAATTCTTACGAAACTTCTGAAGAATTTATTAAAGCTACTGGTCAAGATGCTAGCGTAGATGGTTTTATAAATGACAAAGGTGAAATATTTATAAACAAACAAAGAGCTGCAGAAACAGGCGCTGTAAACGTTGCGGCTCATGAGTTGCTTCATAATGTTTTGAAAAATGAAGTTTCAGACTTTAATAAAGCTAAAAAATTAGTTGATGACTTTAAAAAAGTTTTATCTGAGGAAGAACTAGAAATAGTTCAAAAAAGAATAGATGATAACTATAAGTTTATTATAGACGAGCAAGGTAATAGAGTGGAAAGACCAGAGTCTGAATACATAGACGAGTACTTAACAGCTTTTTCAGATGCTATAGGTCAAAAAGATATAATTTTTAATGAAAATATATTTACTAAAATAGGTGATGTTATAAGTTCTATATTAAGAGCTATAGGGTTTAAAAAAATAAAATTTAACACAGGTAGAGATGTTTATAATTTTATAAAAGATTATCAAAAAAATATAGCTAAGGGTAAAGTATCTAAACAAACTTTAGAAGTTTCTAAAACACTTAAAGATGTAGAAGGTGAAATTAAAATGTCTAAAACAGCATCTGAAAATGTTCAAAAAATATATGAAGAACAAGGTGTTGGTGGTGCTTTAGATATAATTGAAGAGTTTAAACCTATTGTAAATAAAATAGTGCAACGTAGAAGTGAGGCCCCAAACTTTGATAGACAATTACTTACTGACGAAATAGAAACTGGTAAAAGAGGTTTATTAGAACTAATACAAGATTACGATATAAACTCAGGAGTACCG
>Ga0228617_1001009_pt1 | contig 13309 bp, 19 predicted proteins | sample 18DmetaG_FD_190061 | JGI IMG/M metagenome (GOLD analysis project Ga0228617, IMG submission 190061) | Seawater microbial communities from Monterey Bay, California, United States - 18D | ecosystem: Environmental > Aquatic > Marine > Coastal | place: USA: California | collected 2016-10-20
AGAAAACAATGTGGGACTAGGAATCTCTTTGGTATCTGATAAAGTATTTATAGAACAACAAACCTTTGCTTATGTAGACTTCTCATACAAGCTTCAAACCAGTGGAGAGTCTGCCCTGTTTTTAGGGCTAAAAGGTGGTGGTAACTTCTACAGTGCAGATCCAACTTCACTGGTTACTTCCGCTCAATTAAGTGATCCTACTAAGATAAGATTGAGTAGGTTTAGTCCCAATATTGGAGCAGGAGCTTATTTTAAGGCTACCAATTATTGGGTCTCGTTTTCTATACCCAGGCTATTTAATGTAAAAAGAAATGGTGATAATCTAGCAGTGACAGCTAAAGACAGGGTGCATACTTATTTAGGTGGTGGGGTAGACCTGCCTGTATCTAACGGGATCTATATAAAACCATCACTGATGATTAGAAAGGTAAAGGGTCTTCCTACCACAGCTGATATCACTGGAATGGTCAGTTGGCAGAATCAGTTTGATATTGGAATATCAATAAGAACCAATAGCTCGATGGCTCTTATGAGTATGATCTCTCTTGGGATGTTTGATATAGGATATGCCTATGAGACTCCAACAGATAACGGACTCTCTCAATTAAACCTAAGAACACACGAACTGGTACTTAGAATTAACCTAGGGGAAAGTGAGCCAAGTGAGGAGGAAGAGCTTGAGGCTGATCTCGAAGAGTAACTATATTAGTTATTATTTAAGAAATCAAATATTAAATCCTTATATTTAAAATATGGAAAATATTGCTATTCTTGCTCAGCTAATCATTGCAATATCAATTGTGGTCGTTTGGGTATTCCGCTTTGATAATATAGTCATGGAATTCAAACAATATGGTTTATCACCACTAATCAGAAGTATGGTGGGTGCTTCTAAAATTGCTTTATCTACTTTGTTGGTCGTAGGAATCTTTTACAAAGAAGTCGTTTTTATTTCAGCCTTGCTTATGGCTTTTTTAATGATCTGTGCTCAAATTGCTCATATTAAGGTAAAAAACCCTTTGACAAAATATATACCCTCTTTTCTACTTTTGATAATGTCACTATTTGTAGCTGCAGTCGACTCCGGTTTACTTTAAAATATGACATTCTCTCTAATTCTTATCCTCATTTCTGGGGTTTCATTTGTTATTTATGGAATATCCTCATTTTTTTCTAAAAAAATGCTTGGTGAATACAAGCGTTGGGGCTATCCTGAGCAGCGTCTTTTAATTGGAGGGCTACAGTTTTTAGGTGGGTTAGGTCTTTTCATAGGCTTGTATTTTAAGCCACTAATCCCTTTGTCTTCAGCTTCGTTATTGTTGCTTATGCTTGCTGCAATTGGTGTTCGTATAAAAATTAAAGATCAACCTATAATGATGCTTCCTGCAGTTTTTTATGCTTTAATAAACTTTTTAATTTTAATAAATTCTACTTTTTAAATAGATGTTTTTGAATTTATTTTATGATTTGCAAAAAGACCATTTGAAATCTAAATTATTTTGTTCTAGATCCTTCAACTTCAAACATTCCTGCAGCTATCCCTGTGATAGTGTCTCCTTCGAAATCTAATTCAAAATCTATTTGATTTCCATCGACAAATGCTTCAATTAAAAATGTTTTATCATCAATCTCATAAGAGGAAAGAATTTCCATTTCCTTTTTAATATTATCATTTTCATAAACTATCTCAGAGAGATAGGTGTCACTTTTTTTTGAAATAGTTAGAACCCCAGGAACATCCACACCATCAATATCTAAAACTTTTACTTTAAATGTACCAATAAAAGGGTTTATGTTTTGGCTTTTGAAAATAGCGCAGGAGAGAAAAAAAGAGAGTAGTATTAATAAAAAAGATTTTTTCATTTCAATTAGTTTATGGTTAATAAGCTACTAATATAAATAAACTCTATCATTGTCTTAATTGTAATTTATCTTCCCTTCAGGAATTCTCTTATCTAAATTTAATGTGTTTCTTACACCATTTGCACTAATGACAACAATGTTTGCTTGTGAATCAAAATTTTCAGTTAGAAGGCTATTTTGTATACTAATTGTTTTAATTTCACTTACATTACAAGCCTCTAATTCACAGAAAATTACGCTGTCCTCTGATAGATTAGCTGTTTCAAGTTTCTGCTCAATAAATTGTATATCAATTGGTTTTTCATTAATTAATATTGAGAGTTTAGAGTGTATATATTTTTCTATATAATGTTCTTTATTCTCAATTGGAGAATTCTTTTGAAAATCAGATCTTAAACCTTGATACTCATAAAGAGATTCCTCTAGGTCATTTACAAAAAGTTTAATTCTAATAAATAGTTCCTCGTTTTCTGGATTGTGTTTTACGGATGTATAGCTCATGTAAAATTCGTGAGCTTTGAGATCATGAGAAGAAATAATAATTAAAAATAGAATTAATAAAGTCTTAAAATTCATTATTTAGATGCGTTTATAAGCCATACTTATCGATGAGATAGATAAGGCCTGCTATAGAAGCAGTACCTAATTCAAGCTCGCGTGGATGAACGCTTGAAAATACATCATTTGGGGAGTGATGTAAATCGAACATGCGTTGTGAATCTGGAATAAATCCAATTGTAGGGGTTCCTAATGTTTTGTGTAGAGGATTTATATCTACACCTCCCCCTCCTTTTTTGATAAAATTAATTGTGTTATCATCAAAATAAGGCAACCATGATCTAAATTTTTCGATGGTAGTATCATCAGCAGTAACTCCAAACCCTCGCGGTGTAAATGCACCAGCATCACTTTCTAGGGCAATTAGGTGGTCCTCCATATTTTTCTTAGCTAACTCTGCATATTTTAGTCCTCCTCGAGTCCCATTTTCTTCGTTCATGAACATGACTGCTCTTATTGTATGTCGTGGAATAATCCCTAGTTTTTGAAACAGGCGAAGTACCTGAATTGACTGCATGCATCCAGAACCGTCATCATGTGCCCCATGTCCTACGTCCCAAGAATCTATATGACCACCAATCGTAATAATTTTATCTGGGAACTCTTTCCCGGTGAGTTCACCGATTACATTATGAGATGGAGCGTCCTTTAGAGTCCTACAATTCATTTTCATAAATAGCTCAGTATTTGGGTTTTTCCTTAATGCGCTAGTCAGGCGATCTGCAGATTTAACCCCCAATGCAGCGGCTGGTATTTTAGTTATTCCATCTTTGTACTTGGTACCTCCAGTGTGAGGGACATCATCAAATGCTGTTCCAACAGATCTTATTACAACCCCAATAGCTCCATATTTTGCTGCCATTGATGGCCCTTCAGCACGTTGATCAACTGCCCCACCATAAGCAGAACCTGTTGTGATTAGACGTTGATCAGTGGGACGATTAAAAAAAACAATTTTCCCTTCAATATTCTCACGTCCTAATATTTCTAAATCTTCAAGCCTTTGAACTTCTACAATCTTAGCTCTGATTCCATCTTTAGGTGTTGGAACTGACATTCCTAGAGCTAGTACAGATAAATCTTCTTTTGGATCTATTATCCTTGCAACTTCTTTATCTCCACGCTTCCAATTAGGAACAAACAAGTCTTGTTTGTATACTTTATCAAAACCATAATTATTCATAACCTTTTCGGTCCAATTCACAGCTTTAGCAGCACCCTCTGACCCACTTAATCGGTGACCTATTTTATTACTAAGATGATCAAGTAATGCATAGGTTTCTCTAGTTGTTAATGCCTCATCAAAAAATTGTTTTATAATTTTTGTGTCTTCTAAGTTTAATTCTGAGTGCTCATTACTTTTTTGTTTACAACTAACTAAGAATAAGAAATTTAAAATTAGGACAGTGGAAATACTGAAGACAAAGTTTTTCATATTTAATAGATTTAATTTTTAATACTTCTAAGATATAGCTTTTAGCTATTTATGTCGGATTTGGCTACTTTTTATATACTTCTTTAATTAGACTATTAATTAAATATATATTTAATTCATCATAATGCTCTTCATTAGAATCATCTATTAATAAATTTTCACTTAAGCCAAATAATTCTCCAATCGTATCAAATTGTTCTAAAACATAATGAGAATGTATTCCGCTTTTAACTTTTAAATCTATTTGATTTTTAAACTTCTCAAGTTTATGAAAGGTTTCACTGTCCATAATTTTTATTATTAAGTTCTAAAGAATAAGCCGTGAAGTTACAAACCCTTTAGGCAATACTAAAAAATAATACTCTAAAGAATTTTAAACCCTTTTTTCATAATTATTTTATTTGTAGAGATATTCCATAGCCTAACCAATCCTCTTAAGATATGATACTCTCCAAATCGTTAATTAAAATAAAAGGCGAGGTGTTTTTTGAATATATTCTTTATAGCCTTTGAGATGGCCCCATTTTTTATTTCCACTTTCTTCCAAGAGGTTCACTCCACTAACATATACTAAAAGAACATAGGTGAAAATTGGTGAAATTAATGTAACGTATTGTAAGTTGGAAAGTGATGAAAAAGAGATGATTGAAATACCCGTCCAAATTGAAATTTCTCCTAAATAATTGGGATGTCTTGAGTAGGCCCAGAGCCCTGTGGTGATAAAATTATTTTTGTTTTTTGGATTTTTCCTGAATTTTGTCTTTTGAATATCAGCAACCACCTCTATAAAAAAACCAACTATAAAAAATGTTAATCCTAAAAAAAACAAATTATTTATAACGACACCACTATTACTTGAAATTCCAGTTAACGCACAAAGTGAACAAATAGAAACCCATGTTGCCTGTATTGTCCAAGTCATAAAAAATTTAGTTGCAGACGGTTTAATGCTTCCAAACCTCTTATCCTCTCCATCCTTTTGGATTCTTAAAAATAAAAACATCCCTAATCTTATTGCCCAGACAAAAATCAAAAATGATAGGACAAGATTACCAATATTAAAACCATAAGTTATATAATTATTAATGTATATATAACTAACTATTAATATGTAATTGATACTTCCCGAAATATCATAAAATTTTTCAGTTTGATAAAAATATGCAGGGAAAAATAAAGCCCATTGTAATAAAAAGGAAATTATTACAGCATTGGTTATTAATTCATTTTGAATAAATAAAGTTAAAGAATAGGTAATTGAAAAAACTATTAATGAAATGAGCGCGTAACGAAAAGAATCTTTCATATTATAAAGAAACAAAATCTAAGAGAATTATAAGCTCCTGAAATAAAGATGAAGATTATAAATATAGTTTAATAAAAAACCCTCCACTTGGGAGGGTTTAAAATACTTAGTGTAAAAAATTATCTTTCTGAAAGAAGCAATCTTAAAACCTGGCTTCTTTTTATAGTTCTTAAATTGGTGATTTTCTTCATAGTTGCTTTCATACTTTTACCCATTGGATTTGTTTGATCCATCATGTCATAAATGTCTGACATATTGTTAAAAAATCTTGCAACAACATAATCAGAACCTTCAAGATTATTATTCCTTGGTGTTATGACTTTATGAAGCCCCCAACCTTTTAAATACTTGTTAGATTTTTGCATTGGTAAAAAAGTTTTTAATTCCATCTGCTCATAATCATAAAAATCAGTAGGGTCAACCATCATCCAGTCTAATACAGCGAATTTTGCTGGCTCTTGGTCAGCCGATGGGACAAATCCACCCTTGTAAGAAACAGTTACTAGTCCTGATTTAACAACCCTATCTCCCCATTTTTTTCTAACCATAGCTAGTTCACTTTCAGAAAAATTATTCCCGTTTCCACCACCCATATTTGCAGATTTGTCAGGGTCTTGTAAGTGAGCATAAACAAAAGTTGTATGATTTTCCCTGTAGCCTGGATTTTCTAATCTCCACATATCCCAGCCAATTTTATTCCCATTATCAATAGCTGCTTTATGTCCTTTTGAAAAATATTCTTTTTCACTATTAATATGGGCTTGTGCATCTTCGTTTTTTACTGTAACATAATGAAGATTGACGTACATTCTTTGTTGAGCATAGGAGAAACTAATGCATAAAAAGAGTAATAAAATTATTATTTTTTTCATTTTAATTGATTTATGATTAATAAGCTGCTAATATAGAAAACTCTACAATATTTCTACTATGTGTTTTTCTTACGGAACTTGATGAAGGGAGTATGAATGATATAAAAAGTGAGGATTTTAATAAAATTTTACCCAAATTTCCCAAGAGACCAACCTATTACAGCTCCTTGTAAAGCACCAACAATTGAAGAAAAGAATATATCAGTAAGAACAAATTGAACTGAAACAATGTTAGTTATTCCCATAAACTGAAAGCCAAAGAAAGCAAAAGTTAAAGCCCCAAACCATATTCCTGTAATAGCCCCATTTTTAAAATCATTTACTCCCATTTTATCAAAGCTAATTATCCATAAAATAATTAGTGATACACCACTAATCATCATAAAAATAGGATCTGGAGTCTCATTTACTACGCCAGGGAAAAGCTCACTAAATTCAGCTTGCTTTGGTCCGTAAAATAGTATTCCTGGTAAAATACTTGCAACTGCAGCTGCTACAAATGCTGAAATAAACGCTATAAAATATTTTTTCATTTAAACTATATTTATATTTAACAACTACAATATACCAAGAGTATCTGAATTCAATAAAGAGTGTATAACTATTAATTTAAAAAAATTCACTTTGGGTGTATTTATATTAGTATTCAAGCATTTTTTTTAACCCCATTTTTTTTATCTCCTTCCGTTTTAATAAAATGATATTATCATCTTTCAAGGAGTAAAATGTATAATTAATTTTAAATTTAGGAGGTGTTCTTTCTGAATATTCAGATGCTTTTTCCGCGGGATAAAATTTGGCAATTGGTTTTAATAAATATTTAAAACCATTATTTTCGAGTAATATTCTAAACCAATTATTACCATGTGTAATCCAAGATTCCTTATTATCTAAAAGTAAAATTTCATTTTTAGGATAAGTAAAAAGATTAGGCCCAACCTGTAAACGCATATAATCATCAAATGCGTCATACTTGACCTTAATTTTTTTTCCGTTGACAATTGTTGATATGAACTCATTATGATAAAATTTTGACCCAGTAATATTTAACATCCAGCTTTTATCACTTTTATCAAATTTAACCAGATTATTTACTTCTTCTACATTGGCGCTTCCATAATTACCACTCGAAGGTTGTTGGCTTTGAATAAAAAATGGTAAAAGAATGGTAACAATTAAGATTCTCATTTCTTTTGATTTATGGTTTACAGATTTAAATTTAAAATTTTTATAAGGATTTGCTGGTCATTTAGACAATATATAATACGATCATCAAGTAATGCAAAACTGAGCCTGTTAAAACAAATAGATGCCAGATAGAGTGAAAATACTTAATCTTATCAAGAGTATAAAAAATAATTCCAATAGTGTAGGATAGCCCGCCAATGATCAATAATAATTCTGCCTCAGAATCTAGTAGTTCAAACAGTAAGTTAATCTCAACAACAATTAACCAACCCATCGCTAAGTATAGTAAAAGAGAAATGATTTTAAATCTCCCTGTAAAAAAAAGTTTTTTCAGTGTTCCTACTATTGATAAGGTAAGCACTACAATAAAAATATTAATCCCCGAATACTCATATAGTGTTATTAAACATACAGGTGCATAAGAGCCTAAAATGAGATAATAGATGCTTATATGATCAAGAATCTGAAGCCTCTTTTTAAGCCTAGGATTAATAACAAAATGATAAACTGATGAAGATGAATAGACAGAGAATAAGCCAAAAGAAAATAATATAATAGATAGTGTACTTAGACTAGTAAATTTATTGTCAAAATAGAATAGTAAAGGGGTTCCTAAAACTGTAAGAATGACACCTATGAAATGCGTTAAACTATTCCAAAACTCTTCGTTTTTGTAATCTTTTACACTAATAAATTGCAACATTCAAGTGTATAATAATTATGCTAAAAAAATTAGAAGTACTAAACTTAATCAGGAGAATATACCGATGATTTAGTCATTGCTCGTATTATGCTCCAATATGCTTGAAATTAAGGTTATTTCATTAGCAGGAACCCCTGCACGTTCAGCATGTTCTTTTATTATGTCCTCAGATTCTGCATTATAGACACAAAAAACATTATTCCCAGCAATATAGCTATGCTCCTGTTCAATTTTTTTTTCTTCTTTCCTCATAGCAATTAGTACCGATTCAGAACCTTGTCCAATTTCATCTAATTTATCACTGGGAATTTGAGATGCACCTTCAATTTCTCTTTTAATTAAGTACTTGTTCATTTAAATTAATTTATGATTAATAAGCTACTAATCTACAAAAAAACCCCCTCGATTAAAGGGGGCATCCAGATAGCATAGTTTTACTTTCTAGAATTCACCAAATGCAGCTAGAACTTGGATAGTGAAGTTTGATTTAATTTCAACTCCACCATTTGTTGTGCCCCATTCCATCATATCTTTCGCTAACTTATCCTCAAATTGTTGTTTTTGATCTATTAGATCACTGAAACCATTTGAGCCTATTACCACCCAATGAGTAGCGCCATTAGGCGAACCTATATCATAAGTTCCAAAACCAACTGGTCTGTCGCCCAATATTTTTGAAGCCTTACTAATAAATTTGTCATGTGCTTTTTGAAATGTAATGGGATCGTTTGGTTTAATATCATAAATTTGGATAAAAGGAAAATCTTTCGGAACACCTCCAACAAAGCTTAAAAATCTTCCTGCATAAGCTGGTCCCCACTCTTCAACAAAATTATTTAATTTTTCTAGAAATAAATCTTGCTGAAATTCCTTAAGATCTGATCTTCCAATTTTACCAACTTCACCAAATGCAACAACTCGATGAGTCCACATATTGTCTCCGTAAGAAATTCTTTCAACTTGAACGCCACCTGATTTATATACTGCATCTTTATTATGTTCTGATAAAAGGTTCCCAATAGCTTCCTCTGTTCCTGCTTTGGCGTTAAAATGCCATAGTCTAAATGTATTCTGTGAATAAGATATACTTATTGATAAAATACATACTAAATAAAAAAGTTTTTTCATTTTAATTGATTTATGATTAATAAGACGCTAATATAAGAAACCTTAGAATATCTCTACTCCGTGTTTTTCTTCCTGAACTTAATGGAGATGATATGCCTGTGGTTAAAAATAAAATGTATCTAGCTAAGAGCGTTTGAATTATGTCCCCTCTTTGCCAATAAACACCTAAGGACAATCACGCATTAATAAATCCCTAAAACGCTGTTTGGATGGGATATTTGGGGTGCAGTGTGTTGTTTCCTAAATGCTGAGGTTAGGGGTTATATACTAGTAATTAAATCCACCTTCTTACTTGTAAACAGTATGATTTATATTTATCTGAAAATAATTTAAGCATAGCTTTTTCTTCTGGTATAATTTGAAATTGATTCATATATATTACAAATAGAGGTGTAACTATCAAGCCGAAAAAGGAACCCAGATAAATAGAAAACCAAAATATTATGTTTAATAAAGAAAAATAAATTGGATTTCGAGAAAATCGAAAAAACCCTGATTGAACTAAGCTTGTTGCACTGTCAGGATTTGACGGACTAATGGTAGTTTTATGTTTTTTGAACTCAAGTTTAATATAAAAAATACATATTATATAAATAATCATAAAGAATATAGATATATAGTCTTGATAAACAAATGAAAAATGTCCCAATAAATTTCTAAGAAGAAATATTGTTGATATAAAAAATGATACAATTAATAGAGGTGGAATTTTTGTTTTTAAATTTTGGAACATAACAATAGTTGCAATAAATTAAAGATACATGAACTTAATGAAGAGGCAAATGATTTAGTTTGTATTTAAATAATAAATAATATTCTTAATAAAGTCCTCTTTAGTTATATTTCCTGGGCCATTTAATTCTGATTTGATTTCAGCCATTATTTGTTCTACAGATAAACCTTTAGATAAACCTTTCTCAGTTATTTCATAATGTTCTTGAAGAATGTTTTTTAATATAATAACATCACCAACATCACAAACTGCTCCGTGTCCAGGTATTATTTTTGTTTCCTCATTTGAAATGGCAATAATTTGGCTTAAGACATTAATGAATCCCTTAAAGCTGCCTCCATCATTTAAATCAACATAAGGATAGCCATAAGTTACAAATGAATCTCCTGCGTGAATTACATTGTTGTTTTTAAAAAATACTATTGTGTCTCCGTCAGTATGGCCGGGCCCAAAATTCAAAAGCTGTATTTCTTCATCTTCAACATAAATTTTCATAGTTGAATTGTAAACAGTCGATGGAAGAGCAAAATCTGGGTATTTATCTTGGATCATATTATAATTATGTTGGGGATGACCATAAAGCTTATTTTTCCTTTTAAGTCTTTTCCTAACATTTTCGTGTGAAACAATAGGTATTCCTTTCTTACCAAATGATTTATTCCCATCTACGTGGTCATAATGAAAATGTGTATTTATAATGAAATTTATATCTTTTTTACTTATGGAATTAATTGATTCTAGAATTAGTTCCTCTATGATTTCCCATTGATCATCAACTAAGACTAACCCTTTATCAGAAATAAAGACTCCAATATTTCCTGCAACACCATTAATAGGTTTGATCATATAGAAAGAATTATTAATCTTAACAATCTCTTCAGTGAGGTTATTTTTAACTGCTTTTTCTACTTTTCTAAAAGCCTCTAGATCTTTATCAACTGTTTGCGCTAATGAAAATGAGCAAAATAAGATTATCAGCTTAGATAATTTCATTGCTTTTGATTTATGATTAATATTTAACAATATACAAATTACACCCAGATCTTAATAAAGAGGATATGCCGATGATATAAAAAAACCCTCCGCTTGGGAGGGTTATAATATTATTTGCTTTGAAATGCTTTATACATTATTACTCTTTGTTTTAAGTCTCTTAAGTTGTTCATGTTTACACTTTCCTTGTCTGGATCACTTTGAGCAACACCACCCATACCTGTTTTTATAAAATCTAAATAATTATCATACCAATCTATTGTGGTGTGAGAATAATATGTGTCTGTTCCATAATTATCAAGACGTCTATGCAAAGTCCATCCTTCTCTTGGAGAATTTGATGAAATGGATTTATTTAACTTTACTTCAGCTTGTTCATAAGATCCATATTTGTCATTTTTTAACTTCATAAAATTTAAAACCATGATATTTGATGGTAAATCAACACCTTTCTTGCTTATGGATTTCAAATTATTCCATTTATGTCTGTACACAAGTTTTCTTATGTTACTGGCATCATTTTGGAATCTTTCCCAATCTTTTTCGCTTGTATTAATTTCCTTTAAAGCATTAAAATCATCATTTGAATTTTCCTTGCTAATGTCATAAATAAAGGTAACCATATGGGTAAAATCTTCATCAGGATTATGTATCACTCTCCATACAGTAAACTCTTCGATTATACCTTTATTTTTTCTAGCTTGATTGTATGGAAGAAATTTTTCTTTAATTAATTCTTCATATGCTTCAACATTATCAGCTTTTATAAAATGCTGATCGTAAATAAAATTTGGGTTTTGAGCAAAAATGTTCAATGAAAGCATTAATGCTATAAAAAAGTATTTTTTCATTTATTTTGATTTATAGTTAATAAGATAAATATACAAATTAGTCCTTGAACTTAATGAAGAGGATATGACGATGATTTAAATTAAAGGATTTAGTTCTTAAAGAATACAGGGTAGGAGAAATCTACAAAACTATACGCAGAGGTGGAAGGGAGTTAGTGCTTTAATGTCTTATTATAACAGTTATTGGAGAATAAATGCCAAAAGTGAAAGAATTTAAAGCTAAATCAACGAACGAATGCTTCGTGATTATCGTGTAATCTTCTTTCTCAATAATCTGTTTCATTTCAGGAATATCAAAGGATATTAAACCATTAATTAAATGCGTTTGTTTTAATCTTATTTCATTATTTCCTTTAGCACCCTCTCCAACAACAAATTGTGTTGTATAACAAGAAGTAAAAGCAAATATAAAAGTAATTAATAGAAGTTTTTTCATAAATTTTTCATTTTCTCAAATCTACTAAATCCATCACAAAGTTTTAGTGAATCCTTAATACTGATTGAAACTATAAATGAAGAAATACCTTAACTTAATGAAGAGGATATGCCTATGATTTAATCAACTATAGTGTAGCATTCAGCGAATCCGTTGCTTAACGAGTCAAGTGGCATTAATTTAGAACTGCCAATTGTTAAAATCTATAGTCTTGATTTTTGCTAAATGACATTATCAAGTTTAATTTGAATAATTTTAAAAAGATATATTAAGTTGATTTAAAAATGATAGAGCACTTTTTTCAATGTCCTTATTGTTGTGAGCAAATATCAATGTTATTAGAAGAGTCTAGTGAGGTTCAAAATTACATTGAGGACTGTGAAGTTTGTTGTCAGCCAATACAAATAGAGTATCTATTTCAAAATGAACTTCAGAATTTTAATATAGTTTAAATCTGCTGAATGAAAAAAAGAAAAAGGGTCAAGAAAAAACTCCTACAGTAAAATATAACCCCAATACTTATAGATTTTTTTATAAGGTCTAGTTTTCTTTACCAAACCTCTTCTTCACCAGTAATTTTATTCCCGTTTAAAAATTCATCCAAATTAAGAGTTAAAGCATTAAAAAAAATTAATTGTGTATTCATGTCATTTTTTCCATTGACTAATTCCTCTCCATCAGCATCTAGAATTTTATTTGAAAAGCCTCTTTCATACCATCCCTCTGAAAGAGATTCATCTTTTGAGAATGTTTTTAAACTTATTGGTTCAATTTTATATCGCCCATATTTAAATTTTATATCTAAAATATATCTATATCCTTGATAACCTAAAGTTGATGTAACAACCTCATGGGTTTTTAAAAGTTCTTTAGTAGATCCTTGAATCCTTATAAATTTACCTTTTTCATCTTCAAGAATCATATTGCCATCACTTTTAAAATTTTCATTAAACCAAAGGACTGTTTTATGATACAAATCATCTGGGGTAGCGTCTGAATTTCTAATTACATAGTTAGACAATTTTAAGTATTTACCTTGTTTACTTTTTAAACCTTCATTAATATTTATCTCTTTTACAGTGAAAAGGTCCTGTGAAAAGGATAAAATTGGTAACAATGATGTGATTATAATGTAAAGTGGTTTCATGTTTTATTGATTTAAAATCAAAGTTAATTTTTTAAGAAAAACGCAAATTGTTATAGTTACGTCATTTATACTACACCTTCAATCATTTTGGAAATA
>Ga0228617_1001023_pt1 | contig 13164 bp, 9 predicted proteins | sample 18DmetaG_FD_190061 | JGI IMG/M metagenome (GOLD analysis project Ga0228617, IMG submission 190061) | Seawater microbial communities from Monterey Bay, California, United States - 18D | ecosystem: Environmental > Aquatic > Marine > Coastal | place: USA: California | collected 2016-10-20
GAAAAAGGAATTATTTTTATGCCTATTTCTGAAGCCATTCAAGAGCATCCAGAATTAGTTAGAAAACATTTAGGTACAATTGTGCCACCTTCAGATAATTTTTATGCCGCACTAAACTCAGCAGTATTTTCTGATGGGTCATTCTGTTATATTCCAAAAGGGGTGAAATGCCCAATGGAACTCTCAACATATTTTAGAATTAACGAGGGAGGAACTGGTCAATTTGAAAGAACTCTTGTAGTTGCTGATGAAGGAAGTTTTGTGAGCTATCTAGAAGGGTGTACTGCCCCAAGCAGAGACGAAAATCAATTACATGCTGCAGTTGTTGAATTAATTGCTATGGACGATGCCGAAATCAAATACTCAACTGTGCAAAATTGGTTTCCTGGCAATAGCGAAGGAAAAGGAGGTGTATATAATTTTGTAACCAAAAGAGGGTTGTGCGAAACCAATGCTAAAATATCATGGACTCAAGTAGAAACAGGATCTGCAATTACATGGAAATATCCAAGTTGTATTTTAAAAGGAAATAATTCTGTTGGAGAATTCTATTCTATTGCGGTTACAAACAATTTTCAACAAGCTGATACAGGTACTAAAATGATTCACTTGGGGAAAAACACCAAATCAACTATTATATCCAAAGGAATTTCTGCTGGAAAATCACAAAACAGCTATCGTGGATTAGTCCAAATTAGTTCAAGAGCAGAAAACGCGAGAAATTTTTCTCAGTGTGATAGTCTGTTAATGGGAAATGAATGTGGAGCTCATACCTTCCCATACATAGAAGTAAAGAATAAAAGTGCTCAAGTTGAACACGAAGCTACTACCAGTAAAATTGGTGAGGATCAGCTTTTCTATTGTAATCAACGAGGAATAGATACTGAAAAAGCCATCGCTTTAATTGTTAACGGCTTTAGTAAAGAGGTATTAAACAAGCTTCCTATGGAGTTTGCTGTTGAGGCTCAAAAATTATTGGAAATTAGCTTAGAGGGTTCGGTTGGATAACCAACAAAACCAACGCTTAAGTATAAACTTAAAAGCATATAGTATAAAAACATGTTAAAAATAGAAAATTTACAAGCGAGTGTAGATGACAAATCAATCTTAAAGGGGTTGAATTTAACCGTAAAATCTGGTGAAGTCCACGCTATCATGGGGCCAAATGGTGCTGGAAAAAGTACGCTTGCAAACATCATTGCTGGAAAAGAAGAATATGATGTTACCAAAGGAATAATCGAATTAAACGGCGAGGATATTAGTGAGTTATCTCCTGAAGAAAGAGCCCACAATGGTGTGTTTTTATCATTTCAATATCCAGTTGAAATTCCTGGAGTTTCTGTAACTAATTTTATTAAAACCTCCATCAACGAAACTAGAAAAGCAAAAGGTCTAGAGGACATGCCCGCTAAGGATATGCTAAAAATGATTCGCGAAAAATCTGAACTTTTAGAGATTGATCGAAAGTTTTTATCCCGTTCTTTAAATGAAGGGTTTTCTGGAGGAGAAAAAAAACGTAATGAGATTTTTCAAATGGCAATGCTAGAGCCAAAACTTGCCATATTAGACGAAACAGACTCTGGACTTGATATTGACGCTTTAAGGATTGTTGCCAATGGTGTTAATAAATTAAAATCTAAAGACAATGCTGTAATCGTAATTACTCATTATCAAAGATTACTGGATTATATAGTACCAGACTTTGTGCATGTGTTGCACGACGGTAAAATAGTTAAAACTGGTGACGCTTCTTTAGCTTTAGAACTAGAAGCTAAAGGTTACGATTGGATAAAAGAAGAAATTAGCGCATAATTAGAAATATTTTTTTCAATAGCTTTTTGATAATAATTTTGGAATAATAAATAAAATGGATTTAAAAGAAAAAATAGTTTCATCATACGTTGCTTTTGAAGATGGCGTTAACATAAATTCTGATATTCATGAAATTAGAACTGAAGCTTTTCAAAACTTTGAAAAACTAGGATTTCCATCAAAAAAATTAGAATCCTGGAAATATACTTCATTAAATAGTATTCTAAAGGAAGACTATAGTATTTTTCCTAATAAAGAAAAAAGCATCTCTCTTGCTGAAGTAAAAAAATATTTTATTCATGATATTGATACCTATAAAATTGTCTTTATCGATGGTAAATACAGTTCTTTTTTATCTGAAACAACTCACGATAATATTGATGTATGCTTAATGTCATCTGCATTAACCAAAACAAAATACAAACCTATTATTGAAAATTATTTTAACAAGGTTGCTAAGCAAGATAATTTAACTTCATTAAATACAGCATTTTCGAAGGAGGGCGCTTACATTCATATCCCAAAAAATACGGAGGTAGAAAAGCCTATTCAGATTATTAATTTTACTACCGGTGAGGAAAGCGCTACAATGCTACAACCAAGAAATTTAATTGTTGTAGATCAAAACGCGCATGTTCAAATTATTGAAAGACATCAAAGCCTAACAAATAATGCCGTATTAACAAATGTAGTCACCGAAATATTTGCAGACAGACATTCTACTGTAGATTTTTATAAAATACAAAATGATCATATTGAAGCTTCATTAGTTGACAATACTTTTGTTGAACAGCAATCAAATAGTGTTGTTTCAGTTCATACTTTTTCATTTGGTGGTAATATTACAAGAAATAACTTAAACTTCTTTCAAAAAGGGGAACACATAGATTCTATTTTAAAAGGAATTACTATTATTGAAGGAAAACAACATGTAGATCATCACACCTTAGTTCATCATATTGAGCCGAACTGTGAAAGTCATCAAGATTATAAAGGAATTTATGATGAGCGCTCTACTGGCGTTTTCAACGGTAAAGTTATCGTTGAAAAAGAGGCTCAAAAAACCAATGCTTATCAAAAGAATAATAATATTTTGATGAATAACAAATCTACTATCAATGCAAAACCTCAGTTAGAGATTTTTGCAGATGATGTAAAATGTTCTCATGGTTGTACCATTGGTCAATTAGATGAACAGGCTTTATTTTACATGCAACAACGAGGTATTCCTAAAAAAGAAGCCAAAGCACTTTTAATGTATGCATTTGCCAATACCGTGCTAGAAAGCGTTAAAATTCCTGAGGTTAAGGATAGAATAACAAAGTTAATTGCTACAAAATTAAATGTAAATATTGGTTTTAATATCTAAAACCAAGGGTACTAACAAGCACAAAAACAGGCAATTATGCCTGTTTTTATGTTTTGATATAATTCTAAAACCTTATTGCTCTAGATAATCTAATGCCAAAGCAGATAATGTTTTAACTCCCAGCACAAAACCACTTTCATCTAAGATAAAATCTGGCGTATGATGCCCAGCAGCCTCTTCTGGTTTTACATCCAATGCTTTTCCTCCTAAGAAAAAATACAGTCCTGGTATTTTTTGTTGAAAAAAAGAAAAATCTTCTGCACCAGTAATTGCATCTATTTCTAGTACATTTTCTTTTGATGCTATTCGTTGAAGTGTAGGAAGCATCTGACTTGTTAATTCTAAATGATTGAAGGTAATTGGGTATCCTTTGTCTATTTCTATAGTTGCTTCAGCTCTAAATGCTTTCGCAATATCTGGAACCATTTCTTTCATTCTCTTGTTAATAAAGTCTTGCATCCCATAATCTAAAGTTCTAATAGTACCAACAATGGTTGCGTTTTCTGGAATGATATTACTTCGTATTCCAGCGTTCATCATTCCAACAGTAATAACAGCACCTTCTTTTGTTAACTCAGACTCTCTACTAATAATGGTTTGTAATCCGTTAATTATTTGAACAGAAGCTAGAATAGGGTCTACACTTGCCCATGGTCTAGAACCGTGAGCTTGCTTTCCTTTAACATTAATTTGATATGATTGAGCTGCCGCCATAATCCCTCCTGGTTTGTACGTTATCTTCCCTGCATCTAAACCCGCAGCAATGTGTAAACCAAAAATAGCATCTACATCAGGATTTTTTAAAACACCCTCTTTAACCATTAATTCTGCACCTCCCTCTTCACCTTTTGGAGCCCCTTCCTCTGCTGGTTGAAAGATAAATTTAATAGTCCCGTGAATATCATTTTTCATTTGAGATAATACTTCGGCAACACCCATTAATATGGCTACATGAGAATCATGCCCACAGGCATGCATTACACCTGTTTCCTTACCATTATATGTAGATCTTACATTAGATTTAAAAGGTAAGTCATTTCTTTCTGTAACAGGAAGTGCATCAATGTCTGCTCGTAATGCAACAACTTTCCCTGGCTTTTTACCTTTTAAAATTCCAACAACTCCTGTCTTAGCAACTCCCGTTTGAACAGAAATTCCTAAGCTTCTTAAATGGGTTTCTATATATTTGGCTGTCTCAAATTCTCTATTAGACAACTCAGGATTCTGGTGAACATGTCTTCTCCATTCGATAACTTTTTGTTCTATTTTATCTGAAAGTTTTCTAATTTTTTCATCATTCTTTTGTCCAAAAGCCGATCCTATTATTAGTAGAGAAAAGCAAAAAATAATTGCATGTTTCATTGTGTAATGTATTTATTGAATTGATTGTATTATTTCCTTTAAAAATTTATTTTCATTGTAGTTTTTTAATCCCAAACGAACAACTACCATCTCCTGATCCGGAAGGATATATACACGTTGCCCTTGATATCCGTCTGCATAAAACATATTGGACGGAACATCTTTCATTTTATTTCCGGCATTCAACCAAAAATGAGCCCCATAGCTATTATTTGAAGTGGGGGTTGGTTGTGTAATATAATCTACCCATTCGGGAGAGAAAATTTGGGTACCATTCCAATTCCCTTTGTGTAAATATAACAATCCAAATTTTGCCCAATCTCTAGCAGTTGCCCAAGCGTATGATGAAGCTACATAATGACCTTTTACATCGGTCTCAACAATCATAGAGTTCATGCCTATTTTGTCTATTAATTCTCGATACCAATAGTCTAAATATTCTTGCTGGTTTCCTAACTTTTTTCTTAAAATTCCTGACAATAAATTTGAAGTACCAGAAGAATAATTCCATGAAAAATTAGGGGAATCTACTAACTGTTGTTTTTGTTGCATCTTAGTCATATCATCCTCTAAAAACAACATTTTTGTAACGTCTGATATTTTTTCATAATTTTCATCCCAAGCTAATCCACTATTCATTTGCAATAAATTATGAAGAGTTATTTTTTTTCGGTCATCATTTTCCCATTCTAAAATTGGTGCTCTGTCCTGAACTGATAGCTTTCCTTGGTACTGCATGATTCCAAAAACAGTACTTAAAATACTTTTTGTCATAGACCACCCAAGTATTCTAGACTCTTTAGTAAAACCCTTAGCGTACCTCTCTGCAATTAGTTGGTTTTTATACAACACTAGAACAGCTCTTGTTTGATGTGAATTTTCAAAAATTGAAGAAACCGCTGAGTCTAATTTTTCATAATTTATAGTATTAAATAGAGTATCGTTTTGAGTTTTGTTTCCAAAAGGGTAAGCTAATGAGGTGTTTTTAATATAGCGCTTTGGGATTAATTCTTTTTTATTGGCATCATACCCTTTTGTGATTAATACACTCCCTAACCCGTTTCTATAAACTGCTTTTCTAGTTAATAAACCTAGTGTAGATGCAGATGCAAAATTATTTTCAAGACTAATAGCGGTGCTCGCCAAGTTTATAGGTGAAAAATTATTGTCTGTAGCGTCTGTAAAAGCGACTGTCCTGTTTGCAACAAAAACTGAAGAACTGGTGTTTTTTGCTGCATATCCTGAAATAATATTAAGTTTAGGATAATTTATTATTATTATAAGTAGGAGTGTTACTGATAAAAGCAGTAGAATTCTTTTAATGATTTTCATATAACAAGGGTTCAGTAATTACAAAAATAAGAATAAAATAACAGGTTTATTAAAAGATTTATCTTTGATGCCCTACCTTTGTGTCTCAAAATCAATAGAATGTTTCCAGTAGAAAAAATTCGGGCAGATTTTCCAATATTACAAAGAATGGTCAATGGAAAACCTTTGATTTATTTTGATAATGCCGCAACTTCACAAACTCCAAAAATTGTGATTGACGCTATAGTTGATTACTACATGAATTACAATGCAAACATTCATAGAGGAGTTCATACTTTAAGTCAAGAGGCAACAGACAAGTATGAACAGGCTAGAGAAACACTAAAAACTCATTTTAATGCAAAATATGCTTACGAAATGATTTTCACCTCTGGTACTACGCACGGAATTAATATGATTGCTTCAGGCTTCTCTAATCTACTTAAAAAAGGAGATGAGGTTATTGTTTCTGCTTTAGAACATCACTCTAACATTGTTCCTTGGCAAATGTTGTGTGAAAAAACAGGAGCTCAATTAAAAGTTATTCCCATGAATGAGGATGGAGCACTGATGATGAGTTCATATAATGAGTTACTTTCAAATAAGACAAAATTAGTTTTCTGCAATCATATTTCAAATGCACTTGGCACTATAAACCCTATTGAAGAAATTATTGAAAAGGCACATCAAGCAGGTGCAGCTGTTTTAATTGACGGGGCTCAATCTACACCTCATATGAAAGTAGACTTTCAAAAACTAGATGTAGACTTTTATGTAACCTCTGCTCATAAAATTTGCGGACCTACTGGAGTAGGACTTTTATACGGCAAAAAAGAATGGTTAGAAAAGCTTCCACCTTACCAAGGTGGTGGTGAAATGATTGAAACAGTTACTTTTAAAAAAACTACTTACGCAGGGTTGCCTCATAAATTTGAGGCAGGAACCCCAAATATTTGTGGGGGTATTGCTTTTGGTGTGGCCATCGATTATATGAATTCAATCGGTTTTGATGCCATTAATAAGCATGAACAAGAGCTCCTTGAATACGGAACTCAAGAGTTATTAAAAATTAATGAGCTCAAAATTTATGGCACCTCAAAGAAAACCTCTGTTATTTCTTTCAATGTAGGTACTATTCATCCATATGATATTGGGTCTATTCTTGATAAATTAGGAATAGCCGTTAGAACTGGACATCATTGTGCTCAGCCAATCATGGATTTTTATAAAATACCAGGCACCATAAGAGCTTCATTTGCATTTTATAATACAAAAGAAGAAATCGATATTTTTGTCAAAGGCCTAAAAAGAGCAATCTTAATGTTAAGATAAACAGGCCTTTTCAATAAAATTACTGTTTTTATTATCTTTATAAAAATAGTCCTATGAAAAAAACAACTCTTATAATTTTTGCAAACTGCTTCTTGTTCTTTAGTTGTTCTTCTTCAAAGCATATAGATCGTTTTCAGAAAATACAATACAAATCAATTACTCGAGGATATTCAACACAAATTCTTCTACAAGGGGATACTCTGAAGTATTTTGAAAATAATAATGAAACTCTTTCTTTAATTATTTCTAAAGAGGTTAAAAACTCTTTAAATAAATTACTTAAAAAAGTTCATCCTGAAACGTTACATCTTCTTAAAGCTCCTTCAGATAAGTTTCAATATGATGGAGCTATGTTTACAACTTTAGAGGTAATTTGGGATAGAAAAACGTATAAAAGTAATGGGTTTGATGATGACAACCCACCAAAAAAACTAAGCCCTCTTATAAACTTCTTGCTAACTTTAGTTAAATAAAAAAGGCAACCAAATGGTTGCCTTTTTTATTTAAAATATCTTTTTGAGTTATATTAATAATCAAAAGTTAATTTAAGAACAGTTCTACGACCAATTACTGGCATACTTGGGAATGCTCTATATTTCTGATCTAATACATTAGTTGCTGATAAATCTAATTTTAAATTGTCAGAAACGTTGTATCCTATATTAACATCAAATAAATTTTTCTCTTGTACCTCTCCAGAGAAAAACCCTTGGTTAGAATAAAAAGAATCGTCATGTTGGTAAGCAACCGAACCTCTTACTTTGTCTTTTGAATATTGAACACCTGCTCTGTATTTGAATTTTGGAGCATTTAAGTAAGAAGAGAATGGTAATCCGTCATCGTTAGATTCTCCAGGAATCCATTCATTCTGACTTAACCACGAAGTATTAAACCACAACGTAACATCATCATTTAAGAAATATTCCATAGATAAATCTGCACCTACGTGGCTTCTTGTAGCACCATCAAAACGACGGTATCCTGCAGGGATATGCATTAAGCCATCTCCTTGAGGCACTGCTGTTGTTTCTACAGTACCAAATATTGGAAATAACGGTGATACTGCTGCTTCAAAACCGGCTCCACCTTGAACAAATGCACCTCCAACTGAGGCTGCTGCTCCTGCAATTGTTCCTCCAATTACTGCACCAATAGGCGCAATTGCTGGAGATCCAGGGAAAAGTGCACCTGCTGGCGCTCCTGTATCCCAAATAGACTGTGGAATTCCTGCTGCAGTATACTGAGCTTGTACAGCTCCTGTAACAGCTCCTATTACTCCTGGGTCAGAAGCAAAATCTGCTCCTACTTGAGCTCCTAAGTCATTTGCTATATTTGCTCCTACCAAATTAAATGTTGGACCAATAGCTGTAAATTGAGTAAATCCTTTTCTTTCATAAGTATATACATCTAAAGCTACAGATAATTTATTAGCAATTAATCCTTTATATCCTACTTCAAAAGAATTTAATGTTTCTACTGCAGATCGTCCTGTTCCTGTTAATTCATCCATTGGTTCTCCATTGAATAAATTATATCCTACTAATTGTCCTGTTCCTCCTGAAGGTACATACCCGTTAAAGAAATTTTGAACCACAGGTAATAAAGGGTTTCCTGCCAAGCCTCCATAAAGAGCAGTTAATGTAGGCTGAGCAACAGCCCCGTAAGCATACGCTAGAGGAAATGAAGTTGCTCCGTAAGGAAGATCAGGTAATCCAGGTACTGATAAATCTATTGTTGGATTGTCTGGAAATACTTGTGGTGCATACTGACCAGATAACCAAACATCTGCAATTCCAGGTGCTAAAACAGACACCGGAAAATCTATGTTTTGCTGTAAAGCAGAAGGACCTGTATTAGCTTTGTTAAATGACGCTCTAAACGTATGATTGTCGTTAGCTTTGTAAACTATCGCAACTCTAGGAGCAAAAGCTCCTTCGTCGATAAAATTGAACTTGTCATATCTTCCTGCATAAGTAATATCTAACTTATCACTAATTTTAGAAGTTCCCTGAAGATAAGCTCCTGTAATAATATAATCATCTCTGTCTTCATTAATACCATAAAGTGTACCTGCTGTCATAGATTTAGAATTTCTATAATCAGTACCTATAGTAAAATTAGTGTTTAAAAATTTTGGAACGTCAAAGTTGTATTGAAGTTGAGCCTCTAAAGAATTTCTTTCGGCTACTTGCCTTAAACCTGTTTGATATAAAAATGTAGGGTTTTCTTCATTTCCACCATCATTATAATTGTAATAAACTTGAGCAAATAATCCACCCGATTGAACTCTACCTTGAACCCAGTAATCATTTCCTTGTTGATATCCAGCTCCTTGTGAGTTAAAAAATACTCCTCCTCCATTTGCGAATCCTGCTGAAAGAAAAGCAGTAGTTTCGTCTGTAGGTCTAAACTCTAAGTGAATATTTGCTGAATAATTTTTATATTCTGTCGCTAGAGGGTTACCGTCTCCATTATCATCTAAATCTGTAAGAGATAATAACTGTTCTCCAGGCTGGGTAGGATCTACTCTACCATTTACAATAGCTGGTTGAGAAACGGTGGTTTGTAAACTAGAAATAAAATCAGCATCTTCAACAGGGTCTAATTGAAAATCATTACCCTTCATATATCTTACATTAACTTTAAATCCAAATTTATCATTGTCATTTTTAAAAGCATGACGAACAGTCATCCCCGTAGTACTTAATGTACCTCCAAGCATTTCTACTGTAGTTCCTGGATAATCAATTGGACTTTTAGACATGAAATGTACAACACCTGAAGTAACTCCAGGACCATATAAGGCTGAAGCCGCACCTCTAACAACCTCTACTCTTTGAATGTCTATGTTAGACATTCCTGTTTGATTGCTGTAAAAAGTTCCTGCAGAAGGTGTTACTAAATAACGGTAGTCTAATATTGGAAATGTAGAGGTTCCAAATACACCAGAACCGGCACGCATTTCAATATTAATTGTATTTGCAGATTGTTGTTGCATCTGAACACCAGCGATATTTGCTAAATTCATAACAGGGTCAACCGCTGCTGCTGAATTTAATATATCTTTAGGTGTAATGATGCTTACTGAAGCTGGTGCTTCTTGGACTTTCTGTCTTCTTCTGGAAGCTGAAAAAACGATCTCTTCAAGAGAAGTTGCGTCTTCTTCAAGACTTACCATTACTTCTTGATTATTTTTAGTTATTTCTACGCTTACTGCTTTAAAGCCAAGCATTGAAATTTCAATAGTGAAAGGAGGGGCAGCATTAACTTTTAGTAAAAACTTACCATCAAAGTCTGTTGTTGTTCCAATAGCTTTACCAGAAACCTTAACATTAGCTCCTAAGAGCGTTTCACCTGTTTGTGCGTCTTTAACCAATCCTGTAACGGTGGTTTGTGCTAGCATTGTTGCACTAGCAAGCATAACAAATGCAAAGAATATTGTCTTTTTTATCATGATATAAATTGTTTATTAACTATGACGAATGTACGATATTTTTTGATTTTTGTAATATTTTTGTAATATTTTTGAGTTATTCATTAGTGATAATGTATCTTTTTATCAAAATCTTATTTTAAATTGAATTGATTTTTTATAACAATGTATTGTAACTTTGTCTCTTAATTATTCTTCTTTTGAAAATTATTCATTCTATTTCTAATTTTAGTTCATCTAGTAAGACTATTGTTACTATTGGCACTTTTGACGGCATACATGTTGGTCATCAAAAAATATTGAAAAATTTAATTGATACCGCCAAAAAAGAGGGTAAAAAATCTGTCCTTCTTACTTTTTTCCCACATCCAAGAATGGTTTTACAAAAAGACAAAGGCATTCTCTTGTTAAATACGATTAATGAAAAATCTTTTTTATTAAAAAAAATGGGGCTAGATTTTTTGATTATTCACCCATTTAGTAAGGATTTTTCTAGAATAACAGCTCTTGATTTTGTGAGGGATGTATTAGTTAATAAATTAAATACCTCAAGACTAATTATCGGTTATGACCACCATTTTGGCAAAAATAGAGAAGGCAATATTCACCAGTTAAAAGAATATAGTTTATTATATGATTTTGATGTTGAAGAAATTCCTGCACAAGACATAGATGATGTTTCAGTAAGTTCAACCAAAATTAGAGCAGCATTAAAAAATGGTGAATTAAAAACCGCAAACAAGTACCTTGGATACCCTTATTTATTAAATGGTATTGTAGTTGATGGTAAAAAAATTGGATCTAAAATTGGCTTCCCAACAGCAAATATTAATATAGAGGAATCCTACAAACTAATACCAAAAACAGGGGTCTATATAATTACTGCAATTATTGACGAATCTTCATATAATGGAATGATGAATATTGGGTTTAACCCAACTGTAAGTGGGAAAAAGCAAACAATTGAGGCTCATTTATTTGATTTTCATGAAAACTTATATGGTAAAAAAATAACTGTTGAATTACTTTATTTTCTTAGAGATGAGCAAAAATTTCTTTCTGTTGATGAATTAATCGATCAATTAAAAATAGACAAAGAAAATGCTATTTCCTTTCTAGCAAACAATCCATCGTAACTCATTGTAATATTGATTCACTTACTATATCTTTGAACCCTTATAATATTATAGATCATGTTACAGGTTCAGTTTATCAAAGACAATCAAAAAAAAGTTTTAGAAGGTTTGGCAAAAAGAAATTTTGCTAACGCCAACACTATTATTGATACTGTTCTAAAAGCAGATGAAAACAGAAGAAAAACTCAAGTATTGCTAGACAATACTCTGGCAGAACTAAATACACTTTCAAAAGAGATTGGTTTATTGTTTAAATCTGGTCAAACACAAAAAGCAACTATTGTTAAAGAAAAAACGAGTATTCTTAAAGAACAATCAAAAGCTTTAACTGATCAATTAAATACGCTTTCAAAAGAGCTAACAGATTTGTTGTATCAAATACCAAACATACCTCATGATAGTGTTACTTCCGGAAAATCTGAGGAAGATAATGAAGAAATTTTTAAAGAAGGTGCTATACCATCTCTTCACAAAGGATCACTTCCTCATTGGGAGCTAGTAAAGAAGTATGATATTGTAGATTTTGAATTAGGAACTAAGATCACAGGTGCTGGTTTTCCAGTTTATAAAGGAAAAGGAGCTAAGCTTCAAAGAGCATTAATTAACTATTTTCTAGATAAAAACACAGAAGCAGGCTATAAAGAGTTTCAGGTGCCACATCTAATAAATGAATCTTCTGGAATAGGAACTGGTCAATTGCCGGATAAAGAGGGTCAAATGTATCATGTTGGAATTGATGACTTGTATTTAATTCCTACAGGAGAAGTGCCTATTACTAATATGTTTCGTGGTGATATTGTTAATGAGGGTGATTTACCAATATTGTCTACCGGATATACTCCTTGCTTTAGACGTGAAGCCGGAAGTTACGGTTCTCATGTTAGAGGTTTAAATAGATTACATCAATTTGATAAGGTAGAGATTGTTAGGATAGAACACCCTGATAATTCTTACAAAGCCCTAGACGGAATGGTAGAGCATATTAAAGGAATACTCAGAGAATTAAAATTACCTTATCGCATATTGCGTTTATGTGGTGGTGATACTGGTTTTACAGCTGCTCTTACTTTTGATTTTGAGGTGTTTTCTACAGCGCAAGACAGGTGGTTAGAAATTAGTTCTGCTTCAAATTTTGAAACTTTTCAAGCAAACAGATTAAAACTACGTTTTAAAAACAAAGAAGGAAAAAATCAATTAGCTCACACGTTAAATGGGAGCTCTTTAGCGTTACCGAGGGTTTTGGCGGCAATTTTAGAAAATTGTCAAACAAAAGAAGGTATAAAAATACCTGAAATTCTAGTCCCTTACACAGGCTTTTCAGTTATTAATTAGCAATAATAGCATTAAGTAGCCTTCTGTATTTATTCATTTCTAAAAGAGCATTAAAGTAATTACTTATTTGACCTGTT
>Ga0228617_1001027_pt1 | contig 13150 bp, 10 predicted proteins | sample 18DmetaG_FD_190061 | JGI IMG/M metagenome (GOLD analysis project Ga0228617, IMG submission 190061) | Seawater microbial communities from Monterey Bay, California, United States - 18D | ecosystem: Environmental > Aquatic > Marine > Coastal | place: USA: California | collected 2016-10-20
TCATATTTAAAGAAGTTCAAAGATCAACGTTCTGAGATTATATCTGTTGAAGATTATAAGAGTGTTGCTCCTAGCATAGCTATGAATTATCTAACGGAAGGTTTGAACCCAATCTGGGATCTATAACCTGTGATAGGATAAGGTTTTTCTCAAACGTGGGTATTTAGTCTACTCCATGTCCTATTTAAAATGGTGATCCATCATTCAGACTTTCTGACGGAGCGATCCATTCAAACTGCAAATGAGCTAGCAAGGTCAAAAATTCATGAATAGTACGCGTACGTTGTTTATCTAAAGCGCTACCCATTTATTTAGCTTAAAGCCCAGCTTCAGCCATACACGCCCTGATCGATAATTTAGGCATGTATTCGTTGCACCACATTTGGATCTCCTGCTGTTCTTTTGTTTCTACGCTTTCAAAACCCAGAAACATCAAAGCAAAAAAAGCCACAGTTATACCTGTCGCCGTTAACAGTAACTTTAAACCCCACTCAATATATTCTTTTGTTTTTGTTTTGGGGGTTTCAATTTTTTGAATGTGCTGCTCTGCCCAATTCATAATCCACCTCTGATGCAAACATCGCGACTTATGCAGCAAAAATCAAATGAATTTCATTCAGAGACAACTTCTCTTAAACCTTGATCAGACAAACTCAAAAATTGACGCGGCAAGCTAGGCAAGCTGTTCATCGCTCTGGGTTTGGCTGTTTAATGCGTATGGGATCAAACCCTCAACGCCAGTGATTTTATATCGGTCGAATGTAAATTTTATCTTTGAGAAATCTTAGAATCTTGTCACAAGCTTAGGATCACCAAAAGGTTCGACCATGATTTATAAGTTTAAGAGTTCGCGCTTCTTGCGCTTGAAAAAATACAACCAACAGATTTTACGGCGGCTGCAGTTAAAAGCCTCAAAGGGCAGTAATATTACAGATACCAATCACAAATGGGCTTAGTGTGGGGAAATAACGGCTATATCATTCTGCCCAATGTCCTGTAGAAAGCCGACTCTCAAGCGCATGCTGGACCGTCGTGGATATTTCATGCGCTAGGTAAGAAGCATTATCGCCATTCGGCATCACTTTAGTAATGATACCAGTCACTGAGCCTATCAGGCGGTTAAGTAATTCTTTCAATTTGGGAGCCTTTAGTTACGATTTGAACAAGCTAAAAAGGAGAGTTGCAAATGAGCTTCAGCGAAAAAATCCAAGCCGTCATGCTAAATTGGAATGAAGAAGAATTCAAAAAGCTTCACGATCCTGAGTTCATGTTCATTCGGGAAACCGAACTTATAACGATGGATGATTGGATAGCTAATATGGAAGAGTTTTCATCAAGTGGAGCCTATGCAAAAAGGGTAAACCGAAACCGTAGAACATCGTTAGTTCACGAAAATAGACATGTGACCGAATGGCGCTGGGAAGAAGGCGATGAACTAGTTACGCACGTTTGCATGAAGAAAAAAGGGCGTGCTTGGCGATCAATAGTTTATCGAGAGACAATAGAAGATTTCCAAGAGACTTTAAACTGACTACTTCTCAAACCTCAGCCAAACTGAAAAGAACAACAAGGATGAGTTCACCCATTGCCCGCATTTTGCATTTCAGTTTTGAACCTGCAGAGGATTCAGAATTATGGGTTATCAAATTAAACTATTTGGGATCGAACTTAATTATTTCACAGTTTTGAGGCTTAATTCCTGTCAACGCCCGAATGAAGTTACCATGTGAAACAATTGCTGTGGAATGGATACTTTCGCGCCTGATATATTCGGCGAACGCGTTTGCTCTCTCCATCAAAACATCTTCAGGCTCAACTGCAATCCCTCGGTGATCTTTTTCTCCGTCATGCCACCAACATTCATCCAGATGATCAAAACTCAGATGGGGAAACATTTTTGTAAGTTTATCGGGCGGGCTTCCTACATCGCAGCTGTTGACCAGTTGCTCTCGTACTGCCGCGTTAATTTGAAACGGCAATCTATTTTCAAAAATCAATTGAGCTGTTTGCAATGTCCTAGTGAAGGGCGAAACGATAAGGTGTTTAATATCAAGTTTTTCAACTTCAATTCGAGCCTGCTTAGCCTGAGTTTCTCCAAGTTCTGTAATAGGAGCGTCAAATATCATGGGGTCTGGTTTATTTGGATCGTGTACCGCATTGAAAGCTGATTGAGCGTGTCTAATGAGATAAATTGACATATTTGATATTTCCTAGCGCTAAGAGTTTGCTGTTTTAAATAAGAGAGTTTTGCCTGGGTACTTAAAAAACCTTAGCATCATCCGCCCCTGCCTGCGTCGCAAGCGTCATCCGTAATATTATTAGAAGTGCGCGCATGGGGTTAGTAGTCTGTCTTCACGATGGTTCTCCAATATAAACCGTTTTGCTTTATCGACACATTGTTTGAGACGAATGGTCGACCGCTATCGTCAATCTCTGAGGCACGCATAACCAATACAAAATCGTCTTCATGTACACATTCTACGCGCTTATGCCATGTAGAGTCGGCGAACCATTCTTGTATATTTGCCAAGTGTTCTTCTCGTGAAGACATCGAATATTCTCTGACAAACATAAATTCTTCATGATGTATTCTTTCAGCTAAATCATAATCTTGATTTTCAAAGGCCTGAATTGTTTGTTCAAAAAGCGTCATCTAATTCCTATCGGATATTCAAATTTACACCAGAATAACGCGGCGTAGAGATATGTGGAGTCTCAAATGAATCAGAGTATGTAACGTAACTTTGACCTCTCAAATATCAAAGTAGGTGGAGTGGCGGACAGGCAGCAGCCCAACATTAATAGGGTTTTCCACTGCAATAAAGCATACCTTAAACCACAATTGGGACAGTTACCGATAAAGACAATGCAAAAAGCGCCAATCACGCTCGTTAACAGCGACGCGCACAGGCGCGCGCGTTGCAAATAAAGGCGCTGCGAACAAGTATCAGATAACGCTAAATAACGTAGTTTGACTATCATTTGTCTAGCTGTATGTCTGGCCAAACGATAAAAAAACACCTCGCAAAACTGCTAAGGTGTTGATTTTACTGGCTCCGGCGGTAGGGATCGAACCTACGACCAATTGATTAACAGTCAACTGCTCTACCGCTGAGCTACGCCGGAACTGATGTCGCTATAGCAATACGAGAATTCCGCGTCCAGCGGTTTTTATATTAATTTTGTTTTTGTTTATGGCGTCAGCGATCGAAATTGGCTTTCAAACCGGATTGGGTCATCACAGATGGCTTTTTGGCGTTCACAAAGGTCGATCAAATGAGCAAATACGTTGCGCGCGGCAGCCGGGAGCAAAGCCTCAGATGTGTCATGATAAACGCTTTTTGTGATCTCTTTTATACTGCGCCCCTCTGCTGACAGGGCCGCCAATATCGAACGTTCTCGATGCTTTCGATGGGCAAGTAAGTCGCGAATGCGCGCGTTTGGTGTTTTAACAATATCACCATGGCCAGGGTAGAAAACATTCCAGTTACGCTGCAAAAGTGTTTTGCAAGAGCGTATAAAATCACCCATATCACCATCGGGTGGCGACACCATCGAGCTGGCCCAGCCCATGATATGATCGCCAGTAAAAGCGGCCTCTTGCCAGCCAAAACAGAGATGATTTGAAAAATGCCCCGGGGTGTGAATTGCTTCCAGCTCCCAATCAGGGCCAGTCAGTTTGCTGCCGTCTTTCAAAGTATGATCTGGGATGAATTCGCTATCAACGCCCTCTCCACCGCCGCTATAGCCCGATTTAATAAGCGCTTTCATGCGGTCACTTTGCCCTGCATCACAGCGCCCAAATGCAAAAATGGGTGCGCCGCAATCCGCCGACAGCCGCCGCGCCAAAGGCGAGTGATCAAGATGCGAGTGGGTGACCAGAATATGGGTGATTTTTTGTGTGCCCTGAAGCGCTGCTTTGATCGCCCTCAACTGCGTTAAATGATCGGGGCCGGGATCAATAATCGCCAGATCAGAAGAGCCTAGCAGATAGGTGTTCGTGCCCCGAAATGTCATGGGTGACGGGTTTGGGGCCAAAATTCTACGAAGATTTGGCGCAATTGTCTGCGCTATGCCAACAGGCGGATCAAAGCTTTGGTGGGCAGAGTCCATTTTTGTTTCCCCGGTTCTAAACTTGTTCTAGATGTAGAGGTGATGTTTAGATCCTTCAAACGCTATTTGCCCTCGGGGCTGTATGGTCGCGTGGCCTTAATTTTGGTGTTGCCGGTGGTGCTGCTTTGGCTTGTGGTCTCCATCGTATTTATTCAGCGGCACTTTGAAGGGGTGACCGAGCAGATGAGCCGGGCCGTGATCAGCGAGCTCAGCTTGTTAAGTAAGCGGCTGATCGCGGATCAGGGTTTGACCGAAACGACGGAAAACTTGGCCAATGCTTTGAATATCACCATTGAAACCGTTGTTGCCGATGCGCCGGATTTGGCAACTTTTCGGCATTTTTATGATTTAACTGGATTGGTTGTTGTAAAAGAGTTTGAGCTAATGGACAGTTTAGTGGCGGTTAATCTTGATGCGCCTAAATTGGTACATCTGCGGCTTGATTTGGCGGGAGCATATTTTGATATTGAGTTTTCGCGTGACAGGGTGTCGCCGTCAAACCCGCACCAGTTGATCGTCAATATGGTTGTATTTGGTGTGTTTTTTACCTTGATTGCGTTTATTTATCTGCGCAATCAATTGCGGCCAATCACCCGTTTGGCCGCCGCGGCTGAGGCCTTTGGACGGGGGCGAACCCTACCATATCACCCCTCTGGCGCGATCGAAGTGCGCGCAGCGGGGCGGGCGTTTTTAGATATGCGTGCACGCATTGAACGCCATATTGAACAACGCACAATGATATTATCGGGCGTTAGTCACGATTTGCGTACACCTTTGACACGGTTGAAGCTGGGTCTATCTATGCTCGAGCATGACGATCGCAAATTGCTAGAACGCGATGTTGATGAAATGCGCCAACTTTTGGATGAATTTCTTTCCTTTGCCCGCGAGCAGGGCGATGAAGGGGGCAAATCAGAGGCAACCAATCCGTTCGAGTTGGTTCAAATGATTGTACAAGATACGACGCGCGCCGGACATTCGGTCTCTTTGCGCTGCAATCCAAGCACCATTCTCGTTGAGATGCGCCCGCTTGCGATCAAGCGCGCGCTTGAAAACTTGATTATGAACGCGGTGCGGTATGGCACAAAAGCGGTTGTTGATCTTCAATATGATGCGCGCAGCCTGGTGATTTCCGTGGAGGATGACGGGCCAAGTATTCCACCCGAGCTTTATGAAGAAGCCATGAAACCATTTTCGCGTCTTGATCCTGCGCGCAACCAAAATAAAGGATCGGGGGTTGGTCTTGGGCTTCCCATTGCCGCTGATATTGCGCGTGCTCATGGTGGCCGAGTTGAGCTGTCTAAAAGTAGAGATTTTGGAGGCCTTTGCGCGAGCCTTATCATTTCGCGTTAGATGAAATTTGGCGGTTTTGGGATTGCAGATTTTACAGGCGTGAATTTAAGGGATATAAATATATACTTTTGTATTTATAAATACCTTTTTGTCCTTTAAGGGAATGGGTAGGCGAAACATTTTGGATGCGTTTTGGTTTGGGTGGCTTTGTTGGTTTGTGTGCCCGGCGCGTTTGTAGATGTTGCGTATGCGTATTGGTGACGAGTTTTGTGGAGGGGCGGCTTATACTTCTTTAAGGCGGCTTTATGATTAAAGGCGCTTTAAGAGGAACGCACCCCTCCACGGTTTCTTTCTGAACAGAGAAAAATTTTACGCTCGAATATGGCTGGCAGCTGCTTTCGGATCGGGCGCCAGTCTTTTTTTGTAAAATGCCTATGCTTTAGACCTCATAGAAATTTAGCATTTTTTATGGTCAAACGCGCGTGGTAGAACGTTTAAGTATGTAACATTTGTGGTCTCAGGCCCCTCAAAACAGGCTTGCAGCATTGCTTCATTATCATCTTTCCTTTTGGCAGATTTAACTTTAGCACAGATGTCTAATCAAAGGAGACGCCTGTGCCTATTTTGCAGTTCTTCCGTCAAAATAGTGCCTGGTTAGCAGCAGGGGCTTTGCTGGCATTTATGTCAAGCTTTGGCCAAACCTTCTTCATTTCTATCTTTTCAGGCCATATTCGGGCCGAATTCGGCCTCTCACACGCGGCTTGGGGTGGGTTTTACTCTTTGGGCACCACGGCGTCGGCGATTGTGATGGTTTGGCTGGGCACTTTAAGCGATGTCATCCGGACCCGAGTTTTGGGGCTTTTCGTTTTATCTGGTTTGATGGGGGCAACGCTTGTGATGGCCAATCTGTCGCATGTGTTTTACCTGCCTTTTGCAATTTTCGCGTTGCGTTTACTGGGGCAGGGCATGTGCTCGCATCTGGCAGTGGTGGCTATGTCGCGTTGGTTTGTGGCCAATCGGGGGCGCGCGCTATCGATCGCGGGGCTGGGATATTCCTTCGGAGAAGCTTTTTTGCCCGTGTTGTTCGTGTTTTTAATGGGCGTTGTGTCGTGGCGCTCTTTATGGTGCGTTGCTGCTGGGGTGCTTTTATTGTCTTTACCAGTTTTATTTCGATTGCTGCGTCAAGAGCGAACCCCGCAATCAATGGCGGAAGATAACAGTTCCTTTGGAATGGATGCGCAGCATTGGACGCGCGGGGCGGTCATCCGCCACCCGCTTTTTTGGTGCATGATGCCGGCATTACTCGGCCCTAGCGCGTTCAACACGGCGTTTTTCTTTCAACAGGTGCATTTCGCGGCGGTAAAAGGCTGGGATCATTTATCGTTGGTAAGTTTTTTCCCGCTATATACGGGGGCCGCGGTTTTGGCGATGCTGGCATCGGGCTGGGCGCTTGATCGTTTTGGCACCCCAAGGCTGATCTGGTTTTACCAATTGCCCATGTCGTTTGCGTTCTTGTGCTTTGCATTCGGACAATCGCAGATGATGTTCGTAACGGGTCTGCTGTTTCTGGCGATCACAGCCGGCGCAAATACAACGCTTCCAAATGCGTTTTGGGCTGAGTTTTATGGCACCCGGTATTTGGGTGCGATTAAATCATTGGCGGCCGCGATTATGGTATTGGGCTCTGCGCTTGGGCCGGGTATCACTGGTGTGATGATTGACTGGGATATAGGATTGGAAACTCAATATATCGCAGTTGCTATATTCTTTGTGTTGAGCACGGTCGTAATGTCATTTGGGGTATGGCGCGCAGCGCCGCATTTGCCTAAATCGATTGTTGTAAATAGCCCAAGCAGCCTTTAAGCGCTGCAAAATCATCCTCAACCAAGAAGATCGGAAATTCCGACATGTAATCTGAGAAGACGCCTTTGTCATGAAAGGTCGCGCCGAAATTTTTAGGCGTCACAAACGGCGCGATTGCGCGAGAAACCCCGCCAATCATATAAATGCCACCCAGAGGCAGATGTGCCAGGGCCAAATCTCCGAAATAAGAGCCCATGATTGATGCAAAGCATGCCACAACGTGGCGTGCCTCGCGCTGTCCATCCTGCGCGGCTTGCATAACTTCGCTCGCGCTGCGCGGGTGCTCGGGATCAAAAAATCTGTTTAAGGTTTCCAACCCGTTGCCAGACAGCACGGTTTCAACAGATGCAAACCCCCGCTCAGCTGCAATCCAATCAGATAATTCGCGCTGCAGCGCAGTTGCAACAGGCAACCGAACATGCCCGGCTTCCGCAGGTGGCACCAGCACGCCTTTAGAAGCAGGATAAGCCGCCGCGATATTGAAGCCGGTTCCAATTCCACAGACCAATTTTGTGGTCCCGGCTTTGGCTTTTGAAGGACCATAAAGATGCTTGAGGCTTTCCAAAGGCAGAACGTTTAGCGCGTATCCTTGGGCTTGCAGATCATTGAGCAAGCCAACATGATCGGCTTGGGTAAGCGCGCGCAATCGATCCGGGCAAATTAGCCAGTCCAGATTAGTGACTTTTATCACCCCGTCGCGAAGCGGCCCCGCAGCTGCAACACAAATAGCTGTAACCTTGCTTAGGTTTTGCGCCTGCATATAGGTTTTGATAATATCTTCTAAGCAGCCATAGCCTGCATTCGAAAATTTTTGAATTGTTTCAGGGTTCAACGCGGTATCATCACTTAGAGCGACGCGGGTATTGCTGCCCCCCAAATCAATCAAAATATAGGTGTTGTCAGCCATTTTTTATCCCCGAGCTGCCGCCTGCTTTTGCTTCATCTGCTGTTTAGAGGCCTAAAGGCGATTGCTCAAGCCGATAGATCGAGCAAATGTTACAGAATGAAAGATCAGAGGGAAAGGCCACGTAAAACCAAATGTTCTATATTTGTTCTCAAAATTTGATTGGAGACTCAGTTTAATCAGCCTATGTTTGGTTTGTAGAGTAAGGAACATCATGGCAGATCAAAAATTCATCTCTGTGCGCGGTGCCCGCGAACATAACCTAAAGTCAATCGATGTGGATATTCCACGCGATCAATTTGTGGTGATAACAGGTCTTTCCGGATCCGGAAAGTCATCGCTGGCCTTTGATACCGTTTATGCTGAAGGGCAACGGCGCTATGTTGAATCGCTCAGCGCCTATGCCCGTCAGTTTCTGGATATGATGGAAAAACCGGATGTCGATCAGATTTCTGGCCTCAGCCCTGCCATTTCGATTGAACAGAAAACCACCAGCAAAAATCCGCGCTCCACAGTTGGCACAGTCACCGAAATTTATGATTACTTGCGGTTGCTTTTTGCCCGGGCTGGCACGCCCTATAGCCCTGCCACTGGCTTGCCGATTGAGGCCCAGCAGGTGCAAGACATGGTCGACCGCGTTGCGGCGATGCACGAGGGCACCCGCGCCTATTTATTAGCCCCGATCGTGCGCGATAGAAAGGGTGAGTATCGCAAAGAATTCCTTGAATTGCGAAAGCAAGGGTTTCAGCGCGTGAAAGTGGATGGCGCTTTTTATGAGCTGGATGATCCGCCCACCCTGGATAAGAAATTTCGCCATGATATCGACGTTGTGGTTGATAGGATTGTGGTGCGTGCGGGCATAGAAACCCGCCTTGCCGATAGTTTTCGAACCGCGCTTGACCTCGCCGATGGTATTGCAATTTTGGAAACTGCCCCGGATGAGGGTGATCCTGAGCGGGTTACCTTCAGCGAAAATTTCGCGTGTCCGGTGAGCGGTTTCACAATTTCGGAAATTGAACCGCGTCTGTTCTCGTTCAACGCGCCCTTCGGTGCATGCCCGGAGTGTGACGGGTTGGGGCAAGAGCGGTTTTTTGATGAGCGCTTGGTGGTGCCGGATGAAACCCTGAAAGTGCGGGATGGTGCCATCGCACCATGGCGGAAGGGAAAGAGCCCATATTTCACACAAACGATCGAAGCAATTTCCAAACATTATGGCGTGTCCATGAATGTCAGTTGGAAGGATTTGCCTGCCGCCGTTAAAAAAGTATTTTTGCACGGATCAGGGGATCAGGAGATTAAATTTCGTTATGATGACGGAGGCCGCGTTTATCAGGTAACCCGTGGTTTTGAGGGTGTCATTCCGAATATGCAACGGCGCTATCGCGAGACTGACAGTTCGTGGGTGCGCGAAGAGTTTGAAAATTACCAGAACAACCAACCCTGCGGAAGCTGCAATGGCTTCCGCCTGCGCCCCGAGGCGCTGGCCGTCAAAATTGCCAACTTGCACGTGGGTGAACTTGTACAAATGTCGATCCGAGATGCGCTGAGCTGGTGCGAGGGCGTGCCCGAACATCTGAGCGATCAAAAAAATCAAATCGCGGCCGCGATTTTGAAAGAAATCCGAGAGCGGCTTGGGTTTTTGAATAATGTGGGCTTGGAGTATTTAACCCTCAGCCGCAATGCGGGCACCTTATCGGGGGGCGAAAGTCAACGGATCCGGTTGGCCAGTCAGATTGGCAGCGGGCTCACGGGTGTTTTATACGTGCTTGATGAGCCCTCAATTGGCCTGCATCAGCGCGACAATGACCGTTTGCTTACCACGTTGAAAAACCTGCGCGATCAAGGCAATACGGTGATTGTGGTCGAACATGATGAAGAAGCAATCCGCGAGGCGGATTACGTGTTCGATATCGGACCAGGCGCGGGTGTTCATGGGGGGCATGTTGTGTCCCGCGGCACGCCAGCAGAGGTCGCGGCCGATCCAAACTCTCTTACAGGGCAATATCTTCAAGGGATAAAAGAGATCGCGGTTCCTGCGGTAAGGCGCAGTGGGAACGGTAAAATGCTCACCGTGGTTAAGGCCACCGGAAATAACCTGAAATCCGTTACGGCGGATTTTCCACTTGGCAAACTGATCTGCGTTACAGGGGTGTCAGGCGGTGGTAAATCCACGCTTACAATCGAAACCTTGTTCAAAACGGCCTCGATGCGCTTGAACGGGGCCAAACAAACACCAGCCCCCTGTGAAACGATCAAAGGCCTCGAATTTCTTGATAAGGTGATCGATATCGACCAGCGTCCGATCGGCAGGACGCCGCGCTCAAACCCCGCCACGTATACGGGTGCCTTCACGCCCATCCGCGATTGGTTCGCAGGATTGCCTGAGGCAAAAACCCGCGGCTATAAGCCCGGCCGGTTCAGTTTCAACGTGAAAGGCGGGCGCTGTGAAGCCTGCCAGGGCGATGGGGTTATCAAAATTGAAATGCATTTCTTACCCGATGTCTACGTGACCTGCGAAACCTGCAATGGCGCGCGCTACAATCGCGAAACGCTGGAGGTTAAATTCAAAGGCAAAAGCATTGCAGATGTGCTGGATATGACGGTCGAAGATGCGCAGGCGTTTTTTCAAGCGGTGCCATCGATCCGTGAAAAAATGGATGCATTGGTGCGGGTGGGTTTGGGCTATATCAAGGTCGGCCAACAGGCCACAACGCTGTCGGGCGGTGAGGCGCAGCGCGTCAAATTGTCAAAAGAGCTGGCAAAGCGCTCGACGGGCCGTACCCTTTATATTCTGGATGAACCGACGACGGGCTTGCATTTCGAAGATGTACGAAAATTACTAGAAGTGCTGCATGAATTGGTGGATCAAGGGAATTCTGTGGTGGTGATTGAGCATAATCTGGATGTTGTCAAAACGGCAGATTGGATCATTGATATCGGTCCTGAAGGCGGTAATGGGGGCGGGCGCATCGTGGCCGCCGGAACTCCAGAAACCATCATCAAGAAGAAAAGCAGTTACACGGGCCATTATTTGAAGATGTTGCTCAAAGACCGGAAACTAGCAGCTGAATAAGCCGCCTTTATTTGCGCGGTGCATGAGCTCTTGCTGCGCTTGGAGTGGCGTGTCCGCGTCGCTTGCGGTGCGCGCAGGTCCTTGATGGATGGTTTATGTTTGTCGTGCAGGTTTGATTGGGCGGAGGCTTGGCTTCAAAGCGGTTTGTCAGGGCTTTAAAAAAGAGGTTTGAAAGGCCCTCTCGCGCAGGACCTCAACCCGTTTTTCTATTTTTCAGGAATTAAGCCTTTGGGAGAAAAGCGCAGCACCAGCAATAAGATAAGACCCATGGTAAAAAGCCGCATATGCGCCACGCTGCTGATCAAATGCTGTTTTAGGGGGCTTGCATCTTCCATTCCTGAGGTGATTGCTTGCATTAAGAAACCACCGATTGGTTCCACTTGCACCCAAAAAAACCAGATCACAAAACCGCCCAGCACCGCGCCAAAATTATTTCCAGAGCCGCCGACAATCACCATAACCCAGATCAAGAATGTATAACGCAAAGGTTGATAGCCCGCTGGGGTCAGCTGACCGTCCAGCGTGGTCATCATAGCGCCCGCAATGCCGCAGATCGCCGAGCCCAACACAAAGATCTGCAGATGCCGTTTGGTAACGTCTTTTCCCATCGCTTCCGCAGAGGTTTCATTATCGCGAATGGCGCGCATCATACGCCCCCATGGGCTGCGCAGCGCGTTTTGGGCCATCCAAAGCAAAAGCAACAGAACGACAGTAAACAAGCCAGCGTAGCAGAGCTTTACATAAATAGACGAGGCGGTCACAGCATTCATTCCAAGGTCCGTTGCGGTTGCCACGAAGTCTGGGTTGTTTTGCAGATCCACCTCGTAGGGAACCGGCCGAGGAAGGCCGATTACATTTTTGACGCCTCGGGCCAGCCAATCCTCATTTTTCATGATCGCTAAAATGATTTCCGCAATGCCTAAAGTGGCGATGGCCAGATAATCAGAGCGCAAGCCCAAGGCGGTTTTTCCAATAATCCACGCCACACCCGCTGCCAGCAGCCCGCCAGCGGGCCAAGCCAGTAGGATCGGCAATCCCAATCCGCCTAGATATCCCGTTGAGGCTGGATTGACCGCTTCGATCGCTGATACGCCGCCATCGAAAACAAACCTGAATGCGAAAAACCCCACAATCAGCCCGGCAATAATTCCCAATATTTTGGCTTTGCCCGATGGCAGGCGGACGATGGCTAAGCTGGTTAGCCAAAGGCTGGCAACACCAATCACCAAGCCCAGCATGGTGCGCAGTCCTCCTGCGCTCCACGCCTCTGTAACGGGTGGCATTGAAATCAGCACAGTGGCCAGACCGCCCAGAGCCACAAACCCCATCACGCCCACGTTAAAAAGGCCCGCAAAGCCCCATTGCAAATTCACCCCTAAGGACATGATGGCGCTGATTAGCCCCATATTGAGGATCAATAAAGCGCTATTCCAGCTTTGCAAAAAACCGGTCAACAGGATGAGCAATGCCATCGCTGCAAACAGAAAAATGTTTCTATACTGCGCCATCAATAGGCCTTTCCTTTAAACAAACCGGTCGGACGAAATAGCAGCACAATGATCAAAATAGAAAAGCTGACTGCAAATTTATAATCAGTGCTTAGCAATTGCACCAAGCTCGAGGGGGCCCAATCGCTTGGCACGAGATAGGTCACCACTTTTTTCCACGCATAGGTTATGGTAACTTCCGAAAAGGCGATCACAAACCCGCCGGCAATCGCGCCAACCGGATTGCCCAGCCCGCCGACGATGGCCGAGGAAAAAATCGGCAAGAGCAATAGCAAATAGGTAAAGGGCTTGAACACTTTATCCAGCCCATAAAGCGTGCCTGCAATTGTCGCCAGCGCCGCGACGATCATCCAGGTCACCATCACCACGCGCTCTGGATTGATCCCAGAGAGCAAA
>Ga0228617_1001069_pt1 | contig 12868 bp, 17 predicted proteins | sample 18DmetaG_FD_190061 | JGI IMG/M metagenome (GOLD analysis project Ga0228617, IMG submission 190061) | Seawater microbial communities from Monterey Bay, California, United States - 18D | ecosystem: Environmental > Aquatic > Marine > Coastal | place: USA: California | collected 2016-10-20
AGAAAAGGTTGAAGAGAAAAAGAAAGTTGAGATAAAAAGTATTAAAAGATTTTTATAATTAATCATTATCGTTTTTTTATACTATTCTGGACTAAAAATAAGTATAAATTTTCTAAAATGCTGATCGAATAAATTCATTTGCATATTTAAACCATCAAATGATTTGAGTTTTGAAATAGCAGTTAAAGCAGAATCATCAAAAGCTCTATTTCCGCTACTATTTATAATTTTGGAAGATAAGATTTCTCCGGTAGGTACAAGAGTAATCTGAATCTCCGTCTTTAAATTTGAACTTAGGTTTGTTGGTCTTTTCCAATTCTCCATAACTTGACTCTTAATCATTGATGAAAAGATCTCAAGATCAGTTTGACTAACTATATTATTATCATTATTTTTAACTTCATCCTTAATTTCTAATTTTGAAATCTGTTCAATTTCAAAATTAATATCGGAAATTTCAATTTTTTTTGAAACACTTTCGTTGTTTTTGTTTATCTGCTTATTTTTACCTTTAGGAATAAAGATTTTTTTTTGATTCTCTTTTTCTTTTTCTATGATGACGTAAGCCTGAATGGGTTTTTTTGCCTCAATATTAAATACATCAAAATCTATCTTGAAAGAATTTGTAAGTGAGAAGATTAAACCAAAATGAACGAAAATAGATAACATTAAAGGAGAGAGAAAATTCATTTCTTTAATGAAATCGGTTTAGAAATAAGCCCAATATCTGTAGCTCCTGCCATCTGAAGTTCAGCCATAACAGTCATTACTTTCTCGTATTGAACTTTACCATCTCCTCTAATGACAACTTGTAAATTAGGATTGGATTCAAAAATTTTAGTAACTGAAAAGTTTAATTCTTCAAGAGAAAGGGATTTATCTTTTGTGGAGTCAGTCTCGAGGAAAAGTTCTCCGTTTTTATCTATAGAAACAATTAGAGGTTCATTATTTGTTACAGGCAAGGCTTCCGAAGAGGCCTGCGGGAGATTCACTTGAATACCTTGCACCATTAACGGTGCTGAAATCATGAAGATTACAAGTAGAACTAACATTACATCAATGTAAGGTACGACATTAATATCAGAAATTAAATTTCTTCTTTTCACTTTTAATCTGTGTGTATATCTCTATATAGCACTGCCAAAAATTCTTCTTTAAAACTTTCAAAGCTAGATATGAGATTATCGGAATCAGTAATAAATTTATTGTATGCAATCAAAGCAGGTATAGCAGCAAAAAGGCCTATAGCCGTTGCAATAAGAGCCTCTGATATACCGGGGGCAACCGCAGATAAAGTTGCTTGTGATGCTCCTGCAAGGCCTCTAAAGGAGTTCATAATTCCCCATACAGTTCCAAATAATCCTATATAAGGGCTTACTGATGCTACTGTTGCAAGAAAGGGTAGATTCTTTTCCAATAAAGTTTGTTCTTTAGAAAGCGCCACTCGCATATTTCTATGCACACTTTCCATGATGATATCCTCATTTAATTTTTCTTTAGAAAGTCTTTTATAATCTAGATAACCAACCTGAAAAATATATTCAGCCCCAACAGGATTATGACCTTCTTCCCTGCTAGTTGCTAACAATGCTTCTAATCCATCATCTGACCAGAATCGTGTATCAAAATCTAAAAATTCTAGGTTGATTCTTTTAACATACAACCATCTCTCGAAGATAATCATCCACGAAATGATAGAAGCTAAAATAAGAAATACTATTACTGCCTTTACTACAAAACTGGCATTTAAAAAAAGTTCTATGATTGAAAGTTCCATATTATGTTAAGAGTAATTTTTTCATCCCAGTATGTAAATACTCAGGTAATGGTGAAGGACTAAAAGTCTCAGAATGCAAACATCCACATTTAATATTAGCTTTGGCTATTTTGTGATCATTGACTGAGGCAACCTGCTCAAAATCAAAACTAACTTTTCCTAATTTAATTAAACTAGTTTTTATTATTAATTTATCGTCAAGTCTAGCTGGTTTAAGTAAATTCAATTCCAATCCCCTCACGACAAAGATTATCTTTTCTTGCATGAGTTTCATTTGCTCGTAACCGACCTCCCTTAAAAACTCTGTTCTAGCTCTCTCAAAAAATTTTAAGTAATTAGCGTAATAAACAACTCCTTGAGCATCTGTATCTTCGTAATAAACCCTTAAAAGGTAGTCTTGCATTAGTCCGCTTCGTCGTGATCCTCTATTTCTTGAGAATAGAGTTCTTTTAAGAGAAAAATAAAATCATCCCATAACAAATCAGCAGTAAAAGGAGAATCCAAATGTAAATTAGGATTTATTGCGCCTAATGGAACCCTAACTTTTATGGGCCTTCGATCAAATTTATATACTAAAGCTGGTATTCCCTTATTTCTTGTAGCCTCCAAGACTTGTTTCCACCACGCCTCCAAGGGTTCTGCACCAGAACCGTATCTCTTACATTCTAGATACCAGTTTCCTAGTATTAAATCTGGTAAATGTTTTTCTCTAGTTTGTTCAAGAATCCTTCTAATATTGTTTTTAAGGCCTAAATCATTGGTGAGTAAATTTGCAACTTCTCTTTCAAAAGATGCTCCTTTATTTCTTGAATTAGTCATCTTAATCTATCTGTTCCAACATACCTTCAGCAAACTCGATATTAGAAGTAACATTTTGAGTATCATCAAGGTCTTCGAGCATCTCGAGAAGCTTGTAAACTTTCAAAGAAGTATCTAAGTCAGCCTTTACAGTCGTTTCTGGAACCAATGAGATTTCAGAATCATCTATATCTAATTCATTGGAGCTCAAAGCATTCTTAATGCTTTCAAACTCTTCCGGAGAAGAACTTACAGTAATTGTCTCATCATCATTTATTTCAATATCTTCTGCACCAGCTTCAATTGATACTTCCATTATTTGATCAGCATCTTGATTTGAGGAAACAGTAATTATTCCTTTTTTTTCAAAAAGGTACGATACAGATCCATTTGTTCCAAGATTTCCACCAGTTTTAGTGAAAGCGTGACGGACTTCGGCAACTGTTCGATTATTATTGTCGGTCATAGACTCAACGATTATTGCTATTCCTCCAGGTCCGTAACCTTCAAAACTAACCTCTTCAAGATTTTCTCCTTCAAGACCTCCAGCGCCTCTTTGCACTGCCCTTTCAATAGTATCCTTTGTCATATTGGCTGCTAAAGCTTTGTCTATAGCTGTTCTTAGTCGGGGATTATCATCAGCAACCCCGCCGCCTAATTTAGCAGCTACTGTCAATTCTCTTATTAACACAGAAAATACTTTACCTCTCTTTGCATCTTGCCGACCTTTTCTGTGCTTAATATTTGCCCATTTTGAATGCCCTGCCACTTTATTCCTCCTTTTCTAGACCATGGAACCTGATATGAAGTTCATCAAGTTGATCTTGTGCCGCCTGTCCCGGTGCATCTGTAAGTAAACATGATGCAGTTTGTGTCTTAGGAAAGGCTATAACATCTCTTATAGAATCTGAATCAGTCATCAACATAATCATTCTATCAAATCCGATTGCTAAGCCGGCATGGGGAGGACAGCCATGCTGCAGAGCTGAAATTAAAAAACCAAATTTTTCTTCGGCTTCGTCATCATCAATACTCAATAAGTTCAAAACTGTTCTTTGCATTTCTTGATCATGTATTCTAACTGAACCACCACCCAACTCTGTTCCATTCAAAACAACATCATAAGCATCTGTTAGAGCTCCTAGAGGGTCAATCTTTAAATCTTCAACAGAGCATTTTGGAGCAGTAAAAGGATGATGAAGGGGTGTTAGGTTCCCAGAATTATTTTTTTCAAACATAGGAAAATCTATAACCCAGCAAGGTGCCCACTCACAGGTTAGTAAATCTAAATCTTTAGCTACAAGATCTCTCAAAGCAGCTAATGAATCATTAACTATATTTCTTTTACCAGCTCCAAAAAAGATTATATCCCCCTCTTTTGCGTCTAGGTTCTTCATAAGAGATTCTATTATTTCATCTTCAATAAACTTGATTATTGGAGATTGAAGACCTTCTTTTCCTTTAGAAGGATCTTCAACTCGAATATAGGCCAAACCTTTTGCACCATAGTTTCCTACAAAAGCAGTGTAATCATCAATTTGTTTTCTTGTGAGTGATTTACCATTAGGCACTCTTATTGCAGCGATTCGGGAATCTTCATCATTGGCAGGATCATTGAAAACTTTAAAATCACAATTCTTAAATAAAGACTTAACCTCAAGAAGTTCGAGAGGATTTCTTAAATCAGGCTTATCGATTCCATATTTTTCTATGGCTTCTCTGTATGTTATTTTGGGAAATTTATCTAAATCAATATCAAGAGTTTTCTTGAAAACATCACGTATCATCTCGGTAATTAGATTCATTATTTCATCAGCATCTGTAAAGGAAAGCTCGATGTCTAGCTGTGTAAACTCCGGTTGTCTATCGGCTCTAAGATCTTCATCTCTGAAACATTTTGCAAATTGATAATATTTTTCAAAGCCAGAAGCCATCAGGGTTTGCTTAAATAATTGAGGAGATTGGGGAAGTGCAAAGAATGATCCTGGAAAAGTCCTGCTAGGAACTAAATAATCTCTTGCACCCTCAGGTGTTGCCTTAGTAAGGAGTGGAGTTTCTATCTCAATAAATTCTTTATTATTCAGATAATCCCTAAGATAAGTAGAAGCATTTGATCTAAGTCTCAGATTTTGTTGCATTTCCGAACGTCTCAAATCTAAAAATCTATACTTTAAGCGAGTTTCTTCTCCTGCAGAGGTGTACTCATCTAGCTGAAATGGTAGAGGCTTAGAGTGATTTAAGATTTCAAGATCAGATGCAACAATTTCTACTTCACCACTTGATAAATTGTCATTAACTGTTCCTTCTGGTCTTTCTCGAACTATTCCTGCTGAAAATACCACATATTCGTTCCGGCAGCTTTCAGCAATACTAAATGTATCTTCGAGATCTGGATTATAGACCACCTGAACTAAACCGCCTTCGTCTCTGATATCAAAAAATATTACCCCTCCATGATCTCTTCTTCTATGTATCCATCCAGCTACTGCAATTTCTTGCCCTATCAAGGAACTATTTATTTGATTACATTTATGTGTTCTTTTCATTGTGTTTAGGAAGATTCCTTTTTTGTTGGCGTACTACTTTTCTCTTTTTTATCAGGCTTTAAAGATGATTGAGTTTCATTGTCGCTTTTGGCTATATTTTTTTTATTACCTGTCTTGAAATCTGTTTCATACCATCCAGTACCTTTAAGTCTAAAGGATGGTGCTGTAGGCATTTGTACAAGCTGTGGATTATTTTCCTTAAATTGATCTAACTCAGAAATTCGCATTTGTTGTTCGAAAATTTCTTCTGTTTCAGTGTTCTTAAAAATATAGGTTGGCATAGAAAGTTGGTCTGTATTAAGTAGGCTTTATTGTTAATAGAAGCAATTATAGCAATTTTTATTATAGAGATTCTTGAAAACCAGCTATATGTTAGTATTACTCCTTAAAATTTATGAAAGCATCACAGTTAATATTAGGTACTCAAAGAGAAAATCCTGCAGATGCAGAGATAACCAGTCACCAATTAATGATTCGTGCAGGACTGATACGACAAGTATCTTCGGGAATATACAACTGGCTACCTATAGGTAAGAAGGTACTTCATAAAGTAGAAAACATAATTAGAAATGGGATGGATAGCTCAGGAGCTCAAGAAATATTGATGCCCATGGTTCAACCTGCTTCTCTTTGGGAAAAGTCTGGAAGAATAGATCAATACGGACAAGAACTTCTTATTTTTTTTGATAGGCATGAGAATAAATTTTGTTTGGGGCCAACTCATGAAGAAATAATTACAGATTTGTGTAAAAACCTTCTTACTAGCTACAAACAATTACCAGTAATCCTTTATCAGATACAGACTAAGTTTAGAGATGAAATAAGACCTAGATTTGGAGTGATGAGATCAAGAGAGTTCATAATGAAGGACGCCTATTCCTTTGATCTAAATAAAACAGGCTTAGATGAAAGTTACTCATTAATGAGAGAAGCCTATATCAAGATATTTAAAGATCTAGGTTTGGACTATCGTATTGTAAAAGCTGATAGTGGGGCCATAGGAGGTTCTGATTCAGAAGAGTTTCATGTACTGGCAGATTCTGGTGAAGACCTCTTAGCGTTTAGTGATAAAAGTGATTATGCAATTAATGCAGAGTTATTAACAGAACTTCAAGAAGGCCAAGACCCATTGTCTCTTGAAGGGAAGCCCAGTCCTGACGGTAAAGGTGTTTTAAAATTAAAAAAAGGTATTGAAGTGGGTCATATATTCAAGTTAGGTACAAAATACTCTGAAGTACTTAATTTGAGAATACAAGGTGAAGATCAAGACATATATCCAGAAATGGGATGTTATGGCATCGGTGCGTCTAGAATAGTAGCTGCAGCCATCGAACAAAATCATGATGAAAAAGGCATTGTTTGGCCAGAGTCACTTGCTCCTTTTAAAGTAGCATTAGTGGAAGTGAATTCAAAAAATAATCAAAAAGTAAAAGAAAAATGCGAAGAAATATATGCCTTACTTAGAGAAAATAATGTAGATACTCTTTGGGATGATAGAGATAAAAGACCAGGTGTGAAATTTGCTGATATGGAAGTTATTGGTATTCCATTAACAATTATTATAGGTGAGAGAACCATAGAAAGTGGCCATATTGAAATCAAAAAAAGACAAGATGAGAAACCAGAACTAGTCTCTCATCAAGATCTATTGTCAATAATTCTAAGTTAACTCATCCTTTCAATTATCATTGCATTAGCCGTACCGCCGCCTTCACATATAGCCTGAAGACCAAATCTAGCTTCTCTTCTTTCTAATTCATGCAATAAGGTCGTCATAAGTTTTGCTCCAGTGCCTCCTAAAGGATGACCCAAGGCCATAGCTCCACCATTAACATTTAATTTATCTAAATCAGCATTCAACTCTTTTGCCCAGGCTAGAGGAACAGGAGCAAAAGCCTCATTAACTTCATACAAATCTATGTCATCAATGGACATTGATGCTTTCTCAAGAACAGTTTTAGACGCAGGAATAGGTCCAGTCAGCATAATGACTGGATCATCACCTGCTAGGGCTAATGCTACAACTTTTGCTCTAGGCTTAAGACCAAGCTTTTCAAGACCGGCATCATTCACAAGCATTACAGCTGCAGCTCCATCACAAATTTGACTTGAAGTACCTGCTGTTAATACGCCATCCTCAGATAAAACATTTAAACCAGATAGGCTATCAGAACTAGCATCAAATCTAATACCTTCATCTACAGTAACCATTTCCTTTTCACCGTTAGGAAGATCACCTTCAACTGGAACAATCTCTCTATCAAAATAGCCACCTTCTGTTGCATTAATTGCTTTTTGATGACTTGCAAGAGCAAAAGAATCCAATTCTTCTCTAGACATACTCCATCTTTTTGCCATCATCTCGGCTCCAGTAAACTGACTGAACTGAACACCTGGGTATCTCTCACTTGTTCCTTTTCCACCGTAGGGTTGTCCATGACCAGCTTTGAAACTATCTATCACTGCAGCACCAATTGGAACTTGACTCATAACTTCAACTCCACCAGCTATTACTATATCTTGAGTTTCTGACATAACTGCTTGTGCAGCAAAATGAATAGCTTGTTGAGATGATCCGCACTGTCTATCAACTGTAGTACCTGGAACAGATTCTGGTAAAGATGAGGCTAAAACAGCATTTCTAGCAATATTTCCAGATTGAGCTCCAGATTGACTTACGCATCCAAAAATTACATCGTCAATCTCTTCAGGATTCACACCTGTTCTTTGAACTATTTCGTCTAAAACCAATGCTCCTAAATCCGTAGGATGCCACTGACTTAATTTCCCGTTTTTCCTTCCACCTGGTGTCCTAACCGCACCAACAATATATGCATTTCCCATATTTACTCCTAATTTATAAAGAAAATGGCGACACTTAAAGTCGCCACTTTTCAATCCTATAACAAAATAGGTCTTATGAGAAAAAGAATTTAATCTTCTTTATGAATCGCTTCCATAACTTGTTTTTCAATAGTCTCTAAAAGTTTAGGATTTTCTTGTAAAAACTCTATTGAATTGGCCTTTCCTTGGCCTATCTTTTCACCATTGTAACTATACCAAGCACCAGCCTTTTCAATAATATCTAGATCAGACCCTTTATCTATAAGCTCACCTAAACGATTTATACCTTTATTATAGAGAATCTGAAATTCTGCCTGCTTGAAGGGAGGAGAAACTTTATTCTTAACAACTTTGACTCTTGTCTCGTTACCTACAGCTTCATCTCCATCTTTAACAGTTCCTATTCTTCTAATATCCATTCGAACTGAGGAATAAAATTTCAGTGCATTTCCACCAGCTGTAGTTTCCGGACTACCAAACATAACACCAATTTTATGCCTAATCTGATTAATAAAAATCACTAAAGTCCCTGACTTCTGGACATTTCCTGTTATCTTTCTTAGCGCTTGAGACATTAATCTCGCTTGAAGTCCAACATGATGATCACCCATTTCACCCTCTATTTCTGCTTTAGGCACCAGGGCCGCTACTGAATCGATAACTAAAATATCTATACCCCCTGAAGAAACCATTATGTCTGCAACTTCTAGTGCCTGCTCTCCAGTGTCAGGTTGTGAAACTAGTAGCTCATCTACATTAACACCAAGCTTTCCAGCATATATTGGATCTAAAGCGTGCTCAGCATCTATAAAAGCAGCTGTACCACCTAGTTTTTGGCATTGAGCTATTACTTCTAAGGTTAATGTTGTCTTACCTGAGGATTCTGGCCCATATATCTCAACTATTCTTCCTCTGGGTAATCCACCTATACCAAGTGCAATATCAAGTCCTAATGAGCCTGTTGGTATAGCAGGTATTTTTACATGCTCTTTATCACCCATACGCATGACAGTTCCCGCTCCAAACTGTCTTTCTATTTGTCCTAAAGCACTATCTAGTTGTTTTGATTTATCTACTTCTTTAATGTCTGTCACCTTTTTTTGAGCCATAATATTTCTCCGTTTAGAATATTATGTATTATACAAAATACTGTATAAATGAACAGTATTATTTAAAATGTTATTTTATTAGTTCAATTGCCTCTTCTAAGCTCTTTACTACAGTTGCATATCTGACTTCATTTCTATTACCCTCGAAGAGGAATGTTGATCTTACGGCTTGTTTATCTTTAAGTTTCCAGGCAATGCAAACTGTCCCTACCGGTCTATCAGGAGAACCTCCGCCAGGTCCTGCAATTCCACTTATGGCAACTCCAAGATCAGCTCGACTTTCAGCAACAGCACCATCTACCATTTCAGTTACGACTTCTTCACTTACTGCGCCAAATCTTTTGAGCGAATCTTTTGATACGCCCAAAATTTTATGTTTTGAAATATTCGAATAGGTCACAAAACTACAACCAAACCAGCCTGAACTTCCGGGCACAGATACGATAGATTGAGAAAGTAATCCACCCGTACAAGACTCTGCAGAAGTAAAGAACATGTTCTTTTTCTGCAAGAGAGCACCTAATTCGGTACTTAGATTTTCTAGATTATTTAATTCCAATTTTTAAAATAATATGAAAACTATTAGAACAGAAATCAAATCTTTGTCTAGCAAGTGGTTACTGAAAATTCTGTTAAATGGTAAAATGTACAAATGGCTTTTATAGTTGGAGACGCATGTGTTAAGTGTAAATTGACAGACTGTGTTGAAGTTTGTCCTGTTGACTGTTTTTACGAAGGACCAAACATGTTAGTAATTAATCCTGATGAATGCATTGACTGCGCTCTCTGTGAGCCTGAATGTCCTATTGATGCTATCTATTCTGAAGATGAAGTCCCGGATGATCAAATAAAATATATAGAACTCAATGCAGAACTGTGTATGGAATGGCCAAATATTGTTGAGCAAAAAGCACCTCTTTCAGATTCTGAAGAATGGAAAGAAGTTAAGAATAAATATGAAATGATTGAGCGCTAGCTCCTTCTGTCAAGATACGTAAAAGATAGCACCGTAAGGATTCCTAAAATTAATCCTACTAAAAGAGGTTGGGAATTGCCTTCGAGAATATTGGTCATAGATTGTTCTTGCCAAATTAGTGGAATACAAAAAATGATTAGGCCAAAAAATATAGAGAGTAGAAGATCTTTCTTTTTTTCATAAAGATATTTAATGGCCCTCGCACTACTTAAGAGCCCCATAATAGCTCCAGTAATAAAAATCAGTAAAAGCCCTAATTCAAAATCTCTTACAGCTTGAAGAATTAAGGAATAAGTACCAAGTAGAAGAAGAATAAAGCTTCCCGAAATACCTGGGACTACCAGAGCTGTTACGGCTAAAAAACCAGAAAATAATAAATATAAAGATGAGATTTCCTCAACTTCTTTAGCTGGTATTAAATACAAGAGACTACAAATAAGAATAGAAATTAAGATTCCTAAAAAAAATTGTTTAGATATTTTAGGTCTCAATGGCTCTATAAAAGCTGAGCAAAAAAGTAAAGAGGATAGAAACGACTTGAAAGCCAAAGGATGTACTTGCATTAAAAATAAAATTACGGAGGAAAGAGAGTAAATAGATAAAAGCATTCCAAGTAACAAGATAAATAAAAAATTTCCATCAATTTTCATCCAAGATAGAAGTATTTTCCTGTCTTTTAGAAGTAGAAGCAGGTTGTAATCAAAACATGAAATAGCTTTTATCAATCTTTCATAAACCCCAAGAATAAGAGCAATTGTTCCTCCTGAGATTCCAGGTATTACCTCAGCGACACCCATAGCCATTCCTTTAAAAAAAAGTGATATGTTATTCTTCAATTCTATGAAACTACTCCTTTAAGTAATGGTACAAACAAAACATCTTCGAGCTTTTCTTCAATATAAGTACTTTTTGAAGTCCGCTTAACAAGAGTCAACACTTGTCTATTGCCATCACCCACCGGAATGATTAATTTTCCACCTATAGTGAGCCTATCTTTTAAAGATTGAGGAATCTCTAAGGGTGCAGCAGCTGACAAGATGGCATCATACTGATCATCCCCCAGGTTACTTCCATCATCCACCTTGAAAGTAATATTATTTATTTTTAATTCTTTAAGAGTCTTCTGGGCTTTGTCTTTTAAAGCCTCTATCCTCTCAATAGTAGTGACCTTCTTAGAAAACAATGAAAGAAGATAGGTTTGGTAACCACAGCCTGTTCCTATTTCTAAGGTTTTTTCTAAAGGTTTCTCTGTGAGACGATCATCTGAAACCAAGGCTTCAGTCATTCTTGCAACAATATAAGGCTGAGAAATTGTTTGCTGATAGCCTATGGGTAGAGCTAAATCTTCATAAGCTCTGGTTGAAAGAGCTTCGTCTAAAAAGAGATGTCGGGGGGTATCTCTCATTGCTTCAAGGATTCTCACGTCAGCAATACCCTTTTCTGTTAATCGCTCTATCAGTCTTTGTCTTGTTCTAAGGGATGTCATTCCCTGACCTTGAACTAGCTGTTTATCCAAACTCATTTCTTCTTGAGACTAAAACTTTTATTGAGAAATTCTTCATTGGAGAATTTTGGATATATTGGAGAAATTGAAATTTCATTCTTTTCAAGAACAACTATATCCACATTATCTTTATTAGAAGGAAAATTCTCTCTATGACTAGTCCAGTAGGTGACTTGATCTTTAGTTTGTTCAACTATGGGAGGTATTCTAGCCCCCCAGGTGCCAATTGATGTAATGTTATATTTCAAGTCAGATGAAAAATCTAAGTTAGGTGTATTCACATTTAAAACTATGGAGGAATTTATGACTCCTAAATCATAGTTAGTTATTAGATCTAAGACTACTTGAGCTGCTGTCTCATAATTTGGTTCCATAGATTCTTTAGACCCTGGTTGATGAAAAGCAGCGGCCGAAATAGCTATAGAAGGAAGAGCCAACCCTCTTCCTTCTAAAGCAGCACCTACTGTTCCTGAATACAAGAGATCATCGCCCATATTTGCTCCAAGATTAATACCGCTTACTACTAAATCAGGCTTCCAAGGAGCCAATTCATGGATTCCTAAATATACACAATCTGCTGGCTTACCATTAACAGAGATAAAACCATTTTCATGCGTAGTAGCTTGCATGGGTTGATTGACTGTTATCGAACAACCTGCGCCACTATGATTTTTTTCAGGCGCTACAACAAATAAGTCTGCACAGACCTTGAGAGTGCTATAAAGAATATCTAAACCTGGCGCATCATAACCATCATCATTTGAAAGAAGTATTTTCATTTTTATTATATTTTACTATTCAATTAGGCTAATACAGTGACATGAAACACCTTCTAAATTTCCTTCAAATCCTAAACCGTCTGTAGTTGTGGCTTTACAACTAATCTTATTACTATCTATAGCTAAGATCTTCGAAAGATTTTCTATAATTGCCTCTCTATAAGAAATGATTTTAGGAATTTTACCCACATAAGTAATATCAATATTTATAATAGAAAAACTGTCTTTAGAAAGTTTTTTAAGAATTTCTTCAAGCATAGATACACTTGAGATATCTTTAAGAGATTTGTCCTCAGACGGAAAATACGTGCCTAGGTCTCCATATGCTGCAGCCCCAAGAAGTGAATCAATTAGTGCGTGGATAATAATATCTCCATCTGAATGTGCTTCAATAGAATAACCGCATTCAATATTTATCCCTCCAAGAATAAGGCCCTTTCCTTCTTTAATTTTATGAGCATCATAGCCCTGTCCTATTCTCAATTTTCTTTCCTATTACTGTTTATTATAGCCTCAGCCAGGCTTATATCCTCTT
>Ga0228617_1001075_pt1 | contig 12846 bp, 9 predicted proteins | sample 18DmetaG_FD_190061 | JGI IMG/M metagenome (GOLD analysis project Ga0228617, IMG submission 190061) | Seawater microbial communities from Monterey Bay, California, United States - 18D | ecosystem: Environmental > Aquatic > Marine > Coastal | place: USA: California | collected 2016-10-20
TTATCATGTAAACAATCAATAAAAGATTTAGAATATAACTCTTTAGTAAATCACTGGGAGTTTTCTCAAAAAGGGGATTCTATTTGGAAACCTGCAACTGTACCTGGAACTGTCCAAACCGATTTATTAAATTTAGGTGAAATCGCTCACCCATTTATTGGTACTAATGAAGATTCTATTCAATGGATTTCCAAAAAAAATTGGATCTATAAAACACGTGTTTCAATTACAGAGAAAACACTCTTAAAGTCAAAACACTTTATACGTTTTGAAGGCTTGGATACCTATGCAGACATCTTTCTAAACGATAGTCTTATTACAAAAACCAATAATGCCTTTAGAAGTTGGGAGGTGGATGTAAGTGATGTGTTAAAGCTAGAAAATGAATTAAAAATCATCTTGAATTCTACCGATCTTTTTGAAAAAAAAGAAACCGAAAAACTAGATTACGAACTCCCGGAAGCTCCTAGAGTTTTTACCCGTAAACCACAATATCAATTCGGATGGGATTGGGGACCAACAATTAAAACAATGGGTATTACTAAAGACATCTCACTTGTTTCCTATGATAAAATTCGTTTTAAAAATGTATTTCTAAAAACCAAATCCATTTCAGTGTCAAAGGCTGAAATTTCTGCTGAATTAAGCATCCACACTCAAATAAAAGAGGAGGTCATTGTTCAAATAACAAATAATAATACAAAAGAAATATTTGAATCAATCATTTCTGTTACTCCTGAACAATCAGAATATCAAGTACCATTTTCAATAAAAAATCCAGAACTATGGTGGACCCATAATTTAGGTGATCCTTATTTATACAATATTAATGTGGAGCTTTTAAGTGAAGGGTATCAAAAAACTTCTTTTACAAAAAATCTAGGGATACGATCTATAGAATTAGTAACTGAAAAAGATTCTATAGGAGAAAGTTTTTATTTTAAACTCAATGGAAAGCCGGTTTATATGAAAGGTGCCAACTATATTCCACAAAACATATTTCTTCCAGATGTTGATCAAGACGATTATGTGAAATTAATCGATGATGTAGTAAACTCCAATATGAATATGCTTCGTGTCTGGGGAGGTGGCGTTTACGAAGACAACTTCTTTTATCAACTTTGTGATGCAAAAGGTATTTTGGTATGGCAAGATTTTATGTTTGCTTGTGCAATGTATCCTGGAAATGAAGAATTTTTAGAAAACGTAAAACAGGAGGCTATTGAAAACGTAAAAAGATTACGGCAACATCCAAGTATCGCATTATGGTGTGGAAATAATGAAAATAGTGAAGGATGGCATCGATGGGGCTGGAAAGAAGGTAAAACCGAAGCTCAAAAACAAGAAATTTGGAATGGGTATGATGCTATTTTTAATCACACTCTACCTCAAGTAGTGGACAGCTTGCATCCTTCAGTTTCTTATTGGGCAAGTTCTCCTAAATTTGGTCGAGGAGATAAAAGATATTTATTTGAGGGAGATGCGCACGATTGGTGGGTTTGGCATGACAGCTATCCTTTTGAGCATTTTGAAGAAGAAGTCCCGCGATTTATGAGTGAGTTTGGTTTTCAATCCTTTCCTAGTTACGAAACTATTGAATATTTTACAGAGCAGAATAGTATTGATTTAAATCACCCTTCTTTTGCCAATCATCAAAAACACTCCAGAGGTTTTTCTTTAATTAAGGAATATATGGAACGTGATTTCCCTATTCCAACAAAAGGAGACGATTATGTGTATATGAGTCAAATGCTTCAAGCATATGGAATGACTAAAGGCATTCATGCACAACGAAGAGCAAAACCATATACTATGGGAACACTATATTGGCAATTAAATGATTGTTGGCCTGCTGTTTCCTGGTCAAGTATGGATGGTTTGGGTAATTGGAAAGCGTTACAGTATCATGCTAAAAAAGCTTTTGAAAATATAATTATTTCAACCACTCAAACAAAAAAAAACGTAGCTATTTATGTAGTAAATGATACTTTTGCTGAAGTAAAAAACACCTTAGTTATTAGTCATTTAGATTTTGACGGGAATACCTTGTTTGAAGAAAAAAATGCTTTTAATAGCACAATAAATAGCAGTGAAATCGCTTTTAATTATGACATTTCAAATAGAGAATTTGTAAAAGAAAATTCCTTTTTAAAACTAACTTATGGAGATATTGAATACTATCATTATTTTTCAAAACCAAAAAATTTAAATCTAAAAAATCAACCTATAGATATTGAAATAAAAGAAAATAATGAAGGATTTTCAATCAGATTAGCATCTGAAACATTACAAAAAAACGTATTCTTATATTCTAAAACAAAAGGAGCTTTTAGTGATAATTTTTTCGATGTAGTTGCTAATGTCCCTAAAGAAATTCAATTTAATACCACAATTAAATCAAAACCAGATATTTTATTAAAAACACTAAATCAATTCGTAAAAGACTAATGCAGAAAATATACTATTTTCTAATATTTATCAGTGCAATTTTAGCTGCTTGTCAAAATCCAGAAAACAAAAGTTTGGAACCTTTCCCTTCTTTAATTCCTATGCCTAAAAAGGTTAAAGTTACTGAAGGTGTTTTTAATTTAAATAATAATACAAGCCTTTATGTGGATAAAGAATTTATGAATGCTGGTGAATTTCTTGTTAATTATATTGAAAACGGGAGCGCTTTTAAACTTAAAAAGTCTTCAGAAGAAAAGGCAGCTGTTGTAATTAAAAAGAATGACACCCTATCTCCTGAAGGATATACTTTAAAAGTTTTAGGTTCTGAAATTTTGATAGATGCAAAGGATGCTTCTGGGGCTTTCTATGCAATTCAAACCTTACGCCAATTAATGCCGTTACAATTAGAAAAAAACAATGGATTTCAAGAAAAAACAATTTCCATTCCGCAAGCAATTATAGAAGACAATCCAGCATTTAATTATCGAGGTATGCACTTAGATGTTGGGCGACATTTTTTTCCAAAAGAGGTTATAAAAAAATATATTGCTCATATGGCCATGTTAAAAATGAATTATTTTCATTGGCATTTAACCGAAGACCAAGGTTGGCGAATCGAAATAAAACAATATCCTAAACTAACTGAAATTGGGGGATTCCGAAATGAAACGCTTATTGGACATTATAACGACGTACCAGTAACCTATGATGGGACGAAATACGGTGGTTTTTACACACAAGAAGATGTCAAAGAAATTATCGATTTTGCAGAAAAACATGAAGTTACTATTATTCCAGAAATAGAAATGCCCGGTCATTCGCAAGCGGCAATTAGTGCTTATCCTGCATTGGGCTGTACCAGCGAGCAAGTAGAGGTAGCGAAAACTTGGGGAATATTTGAAACCATTTATTGTCCAAATGAAGGTACTTTTACTTTTTTAGAAAATGTGTTGTCTGAAGTGATCGCATTATTTCCTGGAGATTACATTCATATTGGCGGAGATGAAGCCCCGAAAAAACAATGGAAAAATTGTGATCATTGTCAGCAATTAATCAAAGATTTAAATTTAAAAGACGAACACGGATTGCAAAGTTATTTTATCACGCGAATGGAAAAGTTTATCAATACTAAAGGTAAAAAAATTATTGGCTGGGACGAAATTTTAGAAGGAGGATTGGCACCTAATGCGACCGTAATGTCTTGGCGAGGAACCCAAGGAGCTATTGATGCTGTAAAAGAAGGGCACGATGTAATATTAACCCCTACATCTCATGCGTATTTTGATTATTATCAATCTAATAATGAAAATGAACCCTTAGCAATTGGTGGCTTTTTACCTTTAAAAAAAGTGTTCCGTTTTAATCCCATACCACCAGAGTTAAATAAAGAGGAAGAAAAATTTGTGCTAGGGGCTCAAGGAAATGTATGGACCGAATATATGAAAACAGAAGACCATTTAGAATATATGACCTTCCCAAGAATATTAGCAATGAGTGAAGTAGTTTGGAGAGGGCCTATCAAAAATTTTGAAGATGACTATCCTGATTTTCTTAAAAGAACAGAAGTTTTTAACGAGCGGCTTAAAGAGCTTGAAATAAATTATGCCAATCATTTATATGAAATTGAAGGTACTATCATTAATGAAAAAGGAGAATTAAAATATCAGTTATCAACACCTATTTCTGGTAAAGAAATTCGATACACAATGGATAGTAGCAAGGTTGATAATTCCTCCAAATTATACAACCAAGGTATCATTATTAATGATAATACAACAATACAAGCAGGAGTCTTTAAAGACAATCAATTGTTAAGTAGTATTTTTTCAGAAATAATAAATTTTCATAAAGCAGTAAAAGGGAGTGTTACTATAAACCCAGCTCCTCATACGTCTTATAATGCAGGGGGGAATCAAGCATTAATTAATGGAATACTTGGAAGCGATAAGAGGTATGGAGACAAAGAGTGGCTTGGATTTTGGGGAGATGATGTGGAGATTAACATCGATTTTAATGAAGAAACAACCATGAATTCAATAACAACCCGTTTTTACAATACTAATGGGCAATGGATTTATGCTCCTAAAAAGATTAATATAGCGTATTCACTGGATGGAAAAAAATATTATTTTTTAAAAGAAGTAGAACTATCTAGTACTGATCGTATTGTTAAAATCACAGCGGAATTTGATGCGGTGAATGCAAAATATATAAAGATATTAATCCCCAATTATGGCGTAATTCCTGAGGGGAAACAAGGTGCCGGTAACAAAGCTTGGATCTTTATTGATGAAATTATTGTAGAATGATTGTAGAGATTTGTGCCAACTCTTTCGAAAGCACCGTGGCTGCTCAAAACGGTGGAGCAGATCGCATTGAATTATGCACAAAACTAGCTGTTGGTGGATTAACACCGTCGCATCAATTAATCAAAAAAGTGGTATCGGAACTTTCCATTCCCGTTCATGTTTTAATTAGGCCTAGAAAAGGTAATTTTTGTTACTCTAAGGAAGAATTAAATATCATGAAAAACGATATTGAATTTTGCAAAAACATAGGTTGTTCTGGAGTCGTTAGTGGTGTTTTAGATTCAAATTTAACAATTAATTTGATTGCTACGCAACAATTAATTGAAACAGCAAATGGGATTGATTTTACTTTTCATAGAGCATTTGATTGTGTGAAAGATCCTCTATTAGCATTAGAAAATTTGATAGACTTAAAGATTAAAAGAGTTTTAAGTTCTGGATTGAAACCCAGTGCAATAGAAGGAATTTCTTTATTAGCTGAAATGAATAAAATAGCAAATCAACAAATTGAGATTATGCCTGGAAGTGGGATTAATTTAGATAATGTATTACAATTTAAAAATAAAGGGTTTACTAGTATTCATCTTTCAGCAACTCAACAGCCAGAAAAAAAATCAGCTTCTTATTTTGAGGGAGGAACCGAAGGGGTATCAAATGAAAAAATAATCCGAAAAATTATATCTTTAGTTTCCTAAAACTAAATGCCCCAGTTTTTATAAGGCACTATACATAATTGAGAATTATAGTAACGCATATCTCCTGTAACTTCTTTTCCGAGCCAATCTGGTTTGTCGAAACTTTCATTTTCTTCAGATAATTCAATTTCAGCAACAATCAGCCCTTTATTTTCTGCAGAAAATTCGTCTACCTCAAAAATATGATTGCCTACTTTAATTTCATAGCGTATTTTTTCAATAAGATTAGGTTCACATAATTCTATTAGTTGTTCGGCCTCTTTTAAAGATATTTCTTTCTCCCATTCAAATCTGGTAGTTCCTTCGGAATTTGAAATTCCTTTTATCGTAATAAATGCCTTCTCTCCTTTTATTCTGACCCTAACGGTTCGTTCTTTATGAGTATTTAGAAAGCCTTGTAAAATTCGAGTGTTTTTATAGGCCAGCTCTTTATACTTATCTGAAACTATTAAAAATTTTCTTTCAATTTCTATCATAATCATTTTCCGTAAAAACGGAAATCTTTTAATTTATAATTCACAAATAATTATCTAAGATATTATAAATTTATAGGATGAAGGAAGAACTTCTCCAAAGAAAAATAATACATGTGGATATGGATGCCTTTTATGCCTCTGTTGAGCAATTGGACAACCCAGAATTGAGAGGGAAGCCAATTGCTGTTGGTGGAACCTCAAAGCGTGGAGTGGTCAGTGCTGCAAGTTATGAGGCTCGAAAATTTGGAGTTCGTTCTGCCATGAGTAGTGTCATTGCAAGGCAAAATTGTCCAGATCTCATCTTTGTAAAATCTAACTTTAAACGATACCATGAAGTATCGGATCAAATCAGAAAAATATTTTACGAATACACTGACAAAGTCGAGCCTTTATCCTTGGACGAAGCATACCTAGATGTAACAGAAAATAAAAAAGGAAACCCAAGCGCCTCACTAATTGCTAAAGAAATAAGAAAAAAAATAAAAGAAGTAACAGGTTTAAATGCCTCAGCAGGTATCTCCACTAATAAATTTATAGCAAAAGTAGCGAGTGATATCAACAAACCCAATGGGCAAAAAACAGTTCCTCCTAACGAGGTTATTGATTTTTTAGAAAAATTAGATATTAAAAAGTTTTTTGGAGTTGGTAAAGTAACCGTCCAGAAAATGTATCGTCATGGAATATTCACTGGTAAAGACTTAAAAAAAAAATCTAAAGAATATCTAGATGAACATTTTGGAAAGAGCGGAAGGTTTTATTATCAAGTAGTAAGAGGTAATCATTTTAGTGAAGTTAAAGCCTCTAGGACTCGAAAATCTTTAGCAGCAGAGCGTACTTTTAGCGAGAATATTTCTTCGGAAATATTTATGATTAAAAAACTAGAAGATATTGCAAAAGAGGTTGAAAAACGCCTTAAGAAAAGTAAGGTCGCAGGAAAAACAGTTACCCTTAAAATTAAATATAGTGATTTTACGTTACAAACTAGAAGCAAAACTTTGCCCTACTATATTTCAGATAAAAATGTAATGGTCGAAACTGTTAAAGAATTGTTATATCAATCGACTATGAAAAATTCGGTACGATTGTTGGGCATTTCATTATCGAACCTCAATAATGGTAAAGGGAAGCCCGCTAAAGAAAAGGTCGTAGCGGTTCAATTAAAATTCGACTTCTAATTAATATTATAAAATTTCATATGTGATAAAATTACTTAAAATTATTTTTTAACCCTAATAACTCACATTATGAAAACAGCGAAAATTTTAAGCTTTGCACTGGCTAGTACCACCTTATTTATTTCTTGTAAAAAAGAAGTTAACCCTTCCAAAGAAATTAAAAAAAATTCCAAAAACGAATTAGCAATTGTCGATACATCTATTATCGAAGAAAAAACTAAAAAAAATAGTGACTACTTGTATGTTACTTCTGTTTCGGGCCTTAGTCTAAGGGCTTATGCAAATTTGCAAAGTGAAAAACTTGCAGTTATGCCTTACGGATCTAAAGTAAAAGTGGTCTCTTTTGAAAAAAACCCAACGATGAAAGTAGGAGATATAGTTGGCGGAATGAACGAAGTTGAATACAATCACAAAAAAGGATTTGCTTTTAATGGATATCTTTCTAAATATTTCCCGCCTGAAAAAAGAATTTCAGCTAAAAGATACAGTGAAGAGTTACAGTTAAAACATAAAACTGTAAAATATTCTGAAAGTAAATCAGGAACTGTAAGCAATCCAATTATTACTCAAAAATTAATTGTACCAGATATACAATGGCATGAAGCTTTTTATATGGCACAACAATTATATGAATTTCCAAAAGAATTTGAGTTTCCATCTTCAAAAGGAAAAGAGAAAGAAATAAAATTAGAAAAAAAGTTTATGAAAGATAGTTGGGTAAGTGAATTACAAATTAATAGAAAAGAAAATAGATTTACTAAAATTGAATATCACTATAAAAATAAAGGATTTAATAAAGTAGTGTCTATTTACAAAGAAAGCGGGCAACTAATTATATGTAACACCGAAGAAATTAAATAACCTATCAATTGTATTATTAAATTTAAGGCTGATCCTTAACGGTTAGCCTTTTTTAGTAACTCTAGTTACAGGTTTTTAATTTCAAGAATTTTATATTTGTAAAAAACGAATAATGCTAGGTAAGGGAACAAAATTATACAGTATTTTAAGATTAAAATGTCCTCGATGTCAAGAGGGTGATTTTTATAAAGGTCACCCATATAGTTATTCTGGTATGGGACGAGTAAAAGAAAATTGCTCAAAATGTGATTTAAAATATAATATCGAACCTAGTTTTTATCAAGGCTCTTACTACGTTACTTATGCTTTAGGAGTGGCATTATTTATAGCCGTTTGGATTTTACAGGTACTCTTTTTTCCAGGTGTTGGCCCTGGAACTTTACTCCTAGCTATGTTGATATCGCTACTTATCTTTTCTCCCCTACTTTATGCTTTATCAAAAATTATGTGGATCAACTTTTTTGTGAAGTTTGAAAAAAAGAAAAATTAATATTAAGAATTGTTTCTGATTATTTTAAAATAAACTTCGTTTTACTTTAAATAAAAAGATTGTAGATTTACAATATGATAGAGGTTTTAAAAAATAATTACGGTCATCTATTCGAAGATGAATTAATCGCTGAAATTAATAGGATTGGAACTTTAAAAAAAGTCCCCGAGGGGCAAAAATTAATTGAAATTGGACAGTATATTAAATCCATGCCTTTATTAATAAGTGGTGCTATAAAAATAATGAGAAACGATGATGATGGTGACGAATTATTGCTGTATTTTTTGGAGAGTGGGGAAACCTGTGCCATGACATTAACCTGTTGTTTGGGTCAAACCAAAAGTGAAATAAGAGCTGTTTCAGAAATACCAACCGAACTTATCATGATTCCAATCGAAAAAATGGAAGAATGGACTGCTAAGTACAAATCTTGGAGAAATTTTGTTTTTGAAAGCTATCATAACAGACTTATGGAAATGCTCGAAACAATTGATTCTATTGCTTTCCTAAAAATGGATGAACGATTGTTAAAATATCTAAAAAATAAATGTAAAATCACCAACGATAATACCGTTAATAATACTCACCAGGATATTGCTAACGAACTACATACTTCAAGAGTTGTTGTATCAAGATTGTTAAAAAAACTTGAAAATCAAGGCAAAATTAAACTCCAAAGGAATAATATTAAAATTATAAATTTATAAGTTCAATAAATTTACCTTATATCTTTTTACTTAAATTAAAATTTTATTTAATATGAAATCTGCAGATCATATCAATATCGATGGTTTTAAACACATATCCTACCGTATAACTGCTTTATCAGAAGAAGAAGCAGTTACTAAAAGCGAATCATATTTTTACAAGCTAAACGAAAGGAGATCGGTTAGGGACTATTCGGATAAATGGATCCCAAAGAAAATTATTGATAATTTAATTAAAAGTGCTTCAACAGCACCATCAGGGGCACATAAACAACCTTGGACTTTTTGTGCAATTTCAAATCAAGAGTTAAAATCCAAAATAAGAAAAGCAGCCGAAATTGAAGAAAAAAAAAGTTACCAATCTCGAATGAGTGAACGTTGGAAAAAAGATCTGAAACCTTTAGGTACGAATATGAAAAAACCATTTTTAGAGATTGCGCCTTGGTTGATTGTGGTTTTTAAAAAACCCTACGATCTAGGGGAAAATGGTGTTAAAGTAAATAATTATTATGTAAATGAATCCGTAGGTATCGCTTGTGGCATGCTAATATCAGCCATTCAAAACGCTGGTTTAGTTACACTTACGCATACTCCTAGTCCAATGAATTTTTTATCAAAATTACTAAATAGACCAAGTAATGAAAGAGCATTTTTATTACTTCCCGTTGGATATCCTAAATTTCCAACCTATGTCCCAGATATTGAAAGGAAACCTTTAGAATGCGTTTCAAAGTATTACTTATAAGGAGTCAAAACGATTATTCATATTAGGTTTTTTTAGGATAACCCTAAATGTTACTTAAAAAGCTAATTGTATTACTTACTTTTGTAATGATTTTTTACGTATGAAATTAAGTAAATTATTTCCCATACTGGATTGGCTTCCAAATTACAAAAAAGAGTGGCTTCAAGACGACATAGTCGCCGGAATCACAGTAGGTATTATGCTTGTTCCTCAAGGAATTGCTTATGCATTAATTGCTGGATTACCTCCAATTTATGGGTTATATACGGCTTTAATACCACAAGTCATTTATGCTTTTTTAGGAACCTCAAGACAATTAGCCGTGGGTCCAGTAGCCATGGATTCATTAATTGTCGCAGCAGGTGTAGCTGCATTAGCGGAAGTTGGTTCTGATCAATTTATCGAGTTTGCTATTTTATTAGCGTTAATTATGGGCCTGCTTCAAATAGGATTTGGCCTATTACGCTTAGGATTTATCGTGAATTTTTTGTCAAAACCAGTAATTAGTGGCTTTACCTCAGCAGCAGCGATTATTATAGGATTAAGTCAATTAAATAATTTTTTAGGAATAAATTTAGATCGTAATAATAAGGTTCAATATTTGTTATACGATGCTTTTCGACATATTGGAGAAACACATTGGATGACATTTGTAATTGGAACAGGCTCTATATTAGGAATTTTATTGATAAAAAAATATTTAAAAAAATTACCTGCAACCTTAATTATTGTAATACTTTCTATTGTAGCTGTAAGATTTTTTAATTTAGATTTATTAGGGGTGTCAATTATCGGAGAAATACCAAAAGGATTACCAAACTTTAAAATACCTGTGTTTGATGAGCATATCCTAACCAAGTTATTTCCAATAGCATTAACTCTTTCTTTAATAGCGTATTTAGAGGCGATCTCTATCGCAAAGTCATTAGAGCCTAAACACACTGAATATAAGATAGTTCCAAATCAAGAATTAATAGCATTAGGAATGAGTAATTTTGTTGGTTCTTTTTTCCAAACATATCCTGCAACAGCGGGCTTTTCTAGAACAGCGGTTAATGAGGAGTCAAAAGCAAAGACCCCTTTATCTGCATTGATTTCAGCATTAATTATCGCGTTTACACTTCTTTTTTTAACGCCTATATTTTATTATTTACCTAAGGCTGTTTTAGCTGCTATAATAATGGTAGCAGTGTTTAACCTATTAGACATTAAAACACCAAAACAGTTAACAAAATTCTCAAAAACAGATTTTGTTATATTAATTATTACGTTACTAATAACAGCAACAATTGGTATTATTGAAGGAATATTTACTGGAGTCGCTTTGTCTATCATTATACTCATCTATAAAAGCACTATTCCTCATATGGCAATTTTAGGGAAAATTCCAGAAACCCATTTTTATCGAAACACAAAACGATTTAAAGAGGTTGAAATACATAATGAAATATTAATTATTCGTTTTGACGCACAGTTACATTTTGCAAATACAGCTTATTTTAAAGATAAACTTGAGTATTACTCAAAACTAAAAGGAAATCAATTAAAACTCCTAATATTAGATGGCGAAAGCATCAACAGGATTGACAGCAGCGCCATCTTCACCTTAATAGAATTATTAGATTATTTCAATCAAAAAAAAATAACGATGGCTTTTGCTAGCTTAAAAGGTCCCGTTAGAGATAAAATAATAAATTCTGGATTTATGGAAAAAGCAAATGAAACCTTATTTTTTATGGGGATACAAGAAGCGGTAGATTGGTACCATACAGGTCTAAAAAAAGAAAAATTTTATAAATACCTCAAACAAAAAAATAATAGAAAAAAAATTTTTTGACAATAGTGTAACATAAGTTACTGCCATTAATTTAAATTTGTATTAATTTGTTAAATTAGAATTCACTCCTATGAAAGTAGAACAATTATTTACCGGATGTCTTGCAGAGATGGCTTATTATATTGAGTCTAACGGAGAAGCAGCAGTAGTTGATCCTTTGAGAGAAACAGAGCCTTATTTACAAATGGCAGAAGCTGATGGCGCTAAAATAAAATATATATTTCTAACACATTTTCATGCTGATTTTGTTTCAGGACAATATGATTTAGCTCGTAAAACAGGTGCCAAAATAGTTTTCGGCCCGAATGCGACTACAGAATATAATATTTATAATGGAGCTGATGGAGAAGATTTTTTTGTGGGTAAGGGCAAGATAACCTTACTACATACTCCAGGGCATACCATGGAATCATCATCCTATTTAATAACAGATGAAGATGGAAATACCCCTTGTATTTTAACTGGAGATGCCCTTTTTATTGGAGATGTTGGCCGTCCAGATTTAGCGGTAAAAGAAGATGCTTTAACAGAAGAGGATTTAGCCGGACACTTATTTGATTCTTTAAGAAATAAAATAATGACCTTGCCTGATGACATTGTTATATATCCAAGCCACGGTGCCGGTTCTGCTTGTGGAAAAAATATAAGTTCAGCAACTTTTGACACACTAGGCAATCAAAAGAAAACGAATTATGCTTTGAGATCAGACATGTCGAGAGAGGAGTTTATTGAAGAAGTTATCACTGGATTGAAACCACCTCCACAATATTTCCCCAATAATGTTCGAATGAATAAATCGATTAATACAAATATTGACAAGGTGTTACATAGAGGAACTACTCCATTAGATCCCTCAACATTTAAAGAGTTAAGCGAAAGAAAAGACGTCTTGGTTATAGATACTCGCTCTAAGGAAGCCTACTCAAGTGGGGGCACTATCCCTGGCGCCTGGTATATTGGTATTGACGGAAGTTTTGCACCTTGGGTCGGAGCTTTAGTGTCGGATATCAATCAAAAAATAATATTTATTACTGATGATAATCTGCGTCTTCATGAGATTGTTACTCGTTTTTCAAGAGTTGGATATGATAATACTTTAGGGT
>Ga0228617_1001087_pt1 | contig 12757 bp, 10 predicted proteins | sample 18DmetaG_FD_190061 | JGI IMG/M metagenome (GOLD analysis project Ga0228617, IMG submission 190061) | Seawater microbial communities from Monterey Bay, California, United States - 18D | ecosystem: Environmental > Aquatic > Marine > Coastal | place: USA: California | collected 2016-10-20
TATCGCTTTTTGAATAGAGTCTGGAATAGTTTTAATGTGTAGTAACATTAACGCGATGTTATTAGATAAAGATGCTTTGATCAATGCAGTATTAGAATGTCCAACTACTCTGTATATGATGTCTGTAAGAGAGTTCTTGTGATCTGTATTAAACAAATACTCAATAGTAAAGTTATCTAGTTCTTTAATGAATTGATCGTATATGGTATCTGCCATCTTCTCTGTGATAGAGTATGTTCTAAGCTTGCCTGTTTTTAATTCTTTTTGCCACGTAACTACAGATGGTATATTATCTGATTTATCACCTATAAGAATCTTATTGAAAATAAATCTATCACAATCAACTTCTGTAATATTTATTTTAAGTGCTTTTACCCATGACATAATATTATTTTGATACGAATCTCTTGTCATGTGCTCACCTCCCATGTTAAATAGAAGATCTTCATTTGACATTTCAGATGCAACCGATGCTTCCATGTCTGTTTCAAAACCTTCATAAGCATATAAAGATTTTTTAGTGTTGTAATACCATAAAGTATGTGCATCATTAGTTTTAGAGTAATTTACTAATTGAATAAGATCTCTATCACCTGACCATACGATACATGATTTACCCCTGTTATTAAGTGCAGTAGACCATCCAAAAATAACATCATCTGCTTCTGCACCTTGTATTTGATGTACAGTAACACCTTTATCGGCTAATATTTTTTGGAATTCTTCATAAACTCCATATACATTTGTCCAATTTACATTACTGCTTTGTTTTCTAGTACCCTTATAATCTGCTTCTGGGTATAAATCTTTTCTCCATGATTTAGAATCAACTGTTAATACAACGTCATCTACAAACATTTTTAATTTACGCATCTCTGATGCAAAATCAATGGCTAATTTTCTCATAAACTGTGATTTTTGTTTATCATCACCTAACAGTTGACCTGTTTTAGGTTTTGGTAAAACAAAAAGTCTGCTGAATACAAAATAATTACCGTCTATTAATAGTGTGTGTTTTCCCACTTTCATATCTTATGTGTTTAATATCTATGCCTAATATACCAAAAATAATTGACATAAAAAAATTATTTATTACTTTTTTACGAATTAACTATACTTTGTATCTCATATACACAACTTAACATTGTAATAACTGGATCAATAACATGAACTCTTTGAGATTGATGCTTAGCTACAGTTATAATTATCTGTGGTATATGTTTTATATATTGTCCTTTTTCTTGCTGAATATATTCAATGAATTCAGCGCCAAGTGTTTGTAAAACATCGTCAACTCTATTTGCATAATTACCTACTAATGTTTGATAATTTTTTGCAGGATCTGTTTCATTAAACACTAATTCAAATACGTCTTTATATACAGAGTTGAATTTTTTAACATCATCTACTGTAATATTGGAAGTACCTTGTGTTTTATATCCTTGTAATTTATTAAGAGTAGATCTTAAATCAGGAAAGTTTCTTTTAACAAATTCAACCAATGCCGGCTTTTCAATTGTCATGTCTTCTTTCTTACAAATCTCATAAACTCTTTTAATATACTTTTTTGTTAGTTCACTTTCTTCTTGTTTGTCAAAATCAAAATCTATAACTTCAAATCTTGAAAGAATTGGATCTGGTAGTTTATTAATATAATTACATGTTGCAATAAATCTAGAATTAGATGCGAATGTTTCCATAGTAGCACGCAATGCTTTAAAGAATTGATCTGATACACCGTCAACCTCATCAAGTATTACTACTTTAAACATTCCGGGTGCATCCATAATAGAAACAGTAGAACAGAAATCGGTAATTCTTGTACGAATAACTTCTACCGATGTATCTGTTGATGCATTAATATAGAGATATGGTAGTTTAAATTGTTGAACAATTGCCTTAGCACATGATGTTTTGCCTGTTCCTGGTGATCCAGCGAATAGCATATTTTGTACTAAACCATCATTGAATTTACTCATTACCCTCTCTGGTAATATGAGTTCTTCTAGGTTTTTAGGTCTGTATTTTTCTGTAAATAATTGATTTATCGAATTCATGTATATAATATGTTTAATGGTTATACCTCACAACAGCTATAAAGTTTCATAGATAAATATAATAAATGGCAAGATCTTATTCTCATATAATCATCACCCGCACATCTGGTCCTAATCCACGAAATAGGTACGGTATTATACTAGCGCCAATGATGAAGTTCTTCAGGAAGTTCCTTGTTGAACACAGGCACATTAGAAGATGGTCTGATGATGATCAATTTGTCCATTGTGTACTTAGAATGCAAAAACCACCAATTAAAAGCGTCGCATTAACTAAAAAATACTGGGATCATAGTAATGAAATATTAGTCGATTTAGCAACACTTCATGAAAACTGTAATATAGTAGATTGGTATTGTGCGATTAGTCTTAAGCCAATTAAAGCTAAATTTATGAATTTTGATTTGGAAAACTTTTTACATCCAGAATATCATGATGCATTAAAAGCACCAATGATTGATAGTCGTATATTAAAATCTTCAATTGAGTTTCGTAAGAAATGTAAAAAACTCCTGCTCGAAGAACGAGAGGAGTTTCTTAAACTTGCTAAAAAGAACGCTAAACGTTCTCTTTAATCTTACATTAATCTTGAGAATCGTTGTGCAATAGTTAAACCTTCATCTAATTTAATAGTTTTAGGTAATTCTTCTTTTGCTTCTTCTACAAATTCTTCAGCGTTTTCTTCATCTTCCTTAGAAACATCTTCTACTGGATATTCTTCGTCGCCTACTTTAAATGTTTTCTCACCTTTTGCAATTGCTTCTGCTCTTGCAGCTCCGAATTCATTTCCTTCTTCAACTTCTTCAGCTGTTTCTTCAGTTACTTCAACGGCTTCTGTAATCTCATAACCACCACAATCTGGTTCTGAACAAATATCTTGATCATGACCTGAAATTTTGGCTAATTTTAAAATAGCAGCTTTATCACCACTGAATGATAATGTATCATATCCCATATCGTCATACATTGAATCTTTTCCAGTTGAAACTGATACTTTAACTCCTAGTTTCTTAGCTTCTCCCTTTAAGTATTTGTAATCATCTTCGGTATATGCCATTAGTTCACCAAGAGTAGCTTCTGTAACTACTGAATCTTCCATAATAGGAGCTAATCTACCTGAACCGTCTAATTCAACACTTTCTCCATATCCAGTATTACCGGCTGGTACTTGAACTGCTTTACGATTAGCTGTTATATTAAGTGCTTTGATTTCTTCTTCAAAGCCTTTTATTACTTCTGCATCATCTTCTTTAAGTTTAGCTAATTCTAATTGTACTTCTACAAAAGCAATTTTTGCTTTAGCTTTCTCAATCTTATTACCTGCATCTACAGCATCGTATGCTTCTTTAGCTTTAGTTTTTGAAGCTTCTAATTTTTCAATTTTAGGAGCATTCTTATCTGTCTTTTCTTTCTTTATTCTAGCTTCTTTCTCTTCTGGAGTTTCATCCTTTGTCTTAGTCTTAACTTTAGGCTTATCTTCAGTGCCTATACCTGCCATTTGATCTCTACTAGCCTCATTATCATTATCACCTGATTGTTCAGCATCTGTATGATCAGCTGGACCAGCTTTTTTAGCGTAATCTTTAAGAGATTTTTCATCATCTGAAATTCTATCTACTAAAGTATCAATTTCTAATTTAAGTTGTTTTGCTTCTTCACCTGAAGTTGCTTTCATTACTATTTTAGCCGCAGCTAATTTAGATTTTGTTTTTCCAATAGAAACAACTTTACCTAAACCTTCATCTCCACCTGACAATTCTGTCATTCTTTCTGCGATAGCAGATAATTGATCATCTAGTGCTTTGTTTTTGGCTTCATTGGCTTGTTTTAGAGTTTCCATTCTCTTTTTATCTTTCTCATCAGCATCACCTGCCTGTTTCTTCTTAGCGAAATCAACATCGTTAATTGCTTTTTGTACTAAGGCTTTTTGATATGATTTAAGATTTTTCTTAATTTTCATGAACTTAATAGGAGATTTAATAAAATCTAATATACCTTCGTTAAGTTCTGTAACATTAGTTAGTTCGAATAATTCTTCGAATAATTCATCCATTTCTAAAGCAATAGATTCTGATTCTCCAATTCTATCTGATAATTCAGCTAGATTATTAAGAATAGTATCTACGTCTCTAATAACTTCAGTTCTAACCGCTTCTGCAGAATCTGCAGCTGCATCAACACTAACCTGATCTATAGCAACAGAGTCTGTCGTTGTTGTAGTTTCTTTAGTTGATTCATTTACGAACTCTTCGTAAAGTTTTAATTTTGATTTAAGTTTCATAATTATTATTTTGTTTTAAATTACCTTGTTAATATATTATATATCCTCTTAATATTTTAAATATTTCTAGAAATAAAAAAGGCCGCCCGAAGGCAGCCTTTTATATCAATTGTTCTAAGTGTTTAGATTATAGTTTTAATCCAGCTACTTTGAATTTTTGGTATGCAGTTTCTGGGTGGAAACCAGCTTCAACTAGAGCGTATCTAGATTTAACCGCTACTTTAGGAGCCATAGTTCCTTCAGCGATCATTTGAACTGATTCAGCCATTAAGTAAGGCATGAATACTAATCCAGCACCGTTACCGTCACCTTTTCTACCTACTAGAATTTCGTGCTTTCCATTAACATCACCTTCGAATGCTAAGTTTGGATCAGTGTAAACATTGATACCAGCAACTGAACCTACTGGGTAGATTGCACCTGCAACTTGATTGAATGTGTTAGCCATTGGGTTTGGTACGAAACCAGCAACACCTTGTAAAGCTGAAGCTAATTTAGCATCAACTACAGCGAAGTTACCAGCACCTCTTCTACCTCTGTTAGCGATTAAGTTAGCAGCAGCCAATACGTGAGTAAGGATTCTTCTGTTAACATCACCGTAAGTGTTTCCACCTAAAGTGTAATCTAAAGCAACTTCAGTAATTCCTTCTTCAGCGATAGCTCTCATCTTAGTTAAGATGTGGTTGTTGATAGATTGAGTTAATTCGTTAGTTAATACTGACTCAACTTGAGCAACAGCATCTACACCGAATTGTTTTAAATCTTGTACTTGTTCTCTTGTAACTGCAGCAGCAACTTGGAAAGTTTCAGCAGCAACACTTTTAGAGAATAAAGAAAGACCCATTACTTTATCAGCAGTTCTTTCACCAACTTCTCTTGACATTGGCTTACCGTTAGCGTCAGCACCAGAGAATCCAGCAATGTGGTCTTCTAATGCAGCAACTAATGAAGCGTCAGCATATCTGTCAGCGATTGTTTCACCAGCAGCAACTGCATCAACAATCTTGATGATGTTTTTTCCATCAATTCTTGATGTACCTACATTTTCGTCAAGACCAGCTTTAGCTAAAGCTGTTTTGATGTAAGTTGGAGCAGTTGCACCTAATGCAACAGTACCACCTTCATAAGTAAAGTCTAAGTAAGACAATAATCCCATTGGTCCAGCCATTGGTACTACTGGTACTAAGTCTAAACCGATAGTTTGAGCAGCAACTTGCATTGCCAAAGGCAATAATGTTGGAGCTTTGTCACCAGAACCTTTAGCTGCATCAGCTGCACCGTTTGCAGGAGCGCCAGCAGGAAAAGATACTGCACCCATACCTGTTAAGTTCATTGGGCCAGGGTTGTTAGATAAAGACATGATGTTCGCGTCTTCATAAAGTTTGTGGTTGTGACAGTAAGTCGACATCCACGCTAATTTGCTAGATTCGTTGATACCTGTAGCTTCCGAGATAATCGGTGCCCATGTATTCTTGATCTCAGCTTCGTTTAATAAATTTGCCATTTTTAATGATCGTTTTTTTTGTTTATTGTTGTTTAGTTAAAAACTCGACATTCAATGGGTTTTCTGCTTCTGTCACCCTTATCGTCGATTAATTTATATATCTGTTAATTTTTTACTTATTGAACCTTTGTTTGAAAGCATCTGCCATACCTGATACATCATATCCTAATGTTGGTTTAGTTTCTTCTTTCTTAGCTTCAGTTACCATTGCAACTTTTTCTAATTCCACTTTAGTGTCTCTTAAGTCTCTAGTTTGCCAGAAATTAGCAACTTGATATTCTGTGTTCAATGTGTGGTATTTAGATTGTGCGATGATATTATTTTGTTTAGATTCAGATAGATTAGCCCATGCTTCTTTATATTCAGAAGGCATAAGTGCAATGAATGTAGGTTGTGCTCCTGCACTTTCAACAATAAGTTGTGCTTCATTCATTACTGACATAATTTCTGATTCTGTCATAAATCCTCTTTTAGAAACGATTCCTCTAACATCTGTTTTAGCAGATTCTGATAATTCGTTATATTTATTTCTAGTTGCAGATGATACTACTTTAAAGAATGAAGGATTTTCATTTTCTTTTTTAGTTGCATTTTCTACTAGTGCGTCTAATTTAGAAGAGATATCTGCTTTATAAGCTTCTAATGGATCGTGTGCTCCATCTTCACCTTCAGCTTCTTCTTCACCTTCACCAGCATCAGCTTCTTCAGTTTCATCTTCGATTTCAGAATCTGATGTTACAGCATCGTCAGCGTCTTCGTCACCTTCTTTAGCAACTTCTTCACCTCCAACGTCGCCTTCTTCTGAATTATCTCCAGCTTCAACTTCTTCGTCTTCAATTTCTTCAACTTCTTTTCCAGCTTCATCGCTATCTGCAGCAACTGCACCTTCTTCTGAATTATCACCGATGTTTTCTATTTCGTCTGTGTCTTCAGCTTCGTCTTTATCTTTTGCAGGATCTTCTTCTTCAGTAACTTCTTCAGTCTCTTCAACTTCTTCAACTTCTTCAGTCTCTTCAACTTCTTCAGTCTCTTCAGTAACTTCTTCGTTATCTTCGCCTGCTTCTTTTGCAACTTCTTCACCTTCAACGTTATCAGCTGCTTCTACATCTTCTTCTTTATCTTCTTCTGCTTCAACATTAACTTCAACTTCTTCAACAGTTTCGTTTAAAGATTCAGCAATGTATTCTGCGTATTCAGAGACAGATTGTAAGTTTTCTTTTAAGTATTCAACGTATTCTAATAAAGTGTTGTTTGATTCAGCACCTTCGTTATGTGCTTCTGCTAAATAATTAGCGAAATCTTTAACTTTAGATACTGATTCTGCTAAATGCTCAGTATAAGAAATACCTTGATCTAGTTTTTCAGCAATACTTTCTGAATAAGAAATAGATTGATCTGTTTTTTCAGCTACATGTTCCGTATACTGAATAGAACCATCTAATTGTTCAGCAATATACCCTACATATTCTGTTAAATCATTAACTGATTCTACAATGTGGTTATTGTGTTGTGTTAGATTTTCTACTGTGTTTTCGCCTGAAGCTGCTTCGTCTTTAGCTTCAATAGACTCTTTTAGTGTCTTGATCTCATTCGCTAAATACTCAGAGTACTTATTGAAATCCTCAGATTTTACAAATTCTGCCATGTTTTTATTTTCTTTTATTTGTGTGTTTGTAGTTTTATTTTCAATATTTTCAGTTAAATTAGCTTCACCAACTTCATATATATAAAGTCCTGTGTCGTTTGAAAAACCATAAGATTCATTAACTCTCTTTAACTCTGCGTTTTCAAAACCAGGGTCAGCTACTAAATCGTATGTAAACAATTGCTTAATTTTTACTTGTCCATTAGATTCAACTGCACCTGCAGCTCTAGATGAAATCTGTAAAGGTACACCAGCGTCTACTAAGGCTTTAGCTTGACGACCAGCATCTGTATCTAATAATTTAATACGTCCTCTGACTTCTTTAGAATCTTTGTCATAAGTTAATTCTTCAATAATGTGAGATACATTCTTTAAAGAAATATCAAATTGTGCAGGGTGATCTAATTCACCCAGTAATTTACTAGCTCCGATTTTTTGTTGTAATGCTTCTATTTGAGGAACATATTCGGATTCTGTGTAAATACGGTTATTTTTATTTTTTTGATCAATTTGACCAAAAACACCTTCCAGAATGTAGTCTTTATTATCCGATGGAGTAACACTCAATGCAGATGACGACATCTCGACGATCAATAAATCGTTATTATTATTCATAATATTTTATTTTTGTATTTTTAATATATATCATACTTTATTATTGAAATATCTTATTACATTCCAGCAAGCGGGTCATCGCTGTCTTCTTCACCACCTTCTTCTTCCTTTTCAGCTTCCTTTTCAGCTTCAGCTTCTTCTGCCGATTTATCTAAATAATAGCCTACTAGAATATCCATTTCACCTTCTGCAAAGGCAGCTTCGCTATATGTTTCATAAAAATACTGCTTAAATTCTTCATCAGTTAAAGCTGCTGTAATAGCTCCTAGAATTTCAGCAGATTTAATTTCAGGACCAGAATCTAACTTTAGATCGTCGATTATGACTTTAGAATCTTCCCCAGCTCTAAGAGCATCTTCAGATATGAAGTCATTAAATGTTTTGATAATTTTCATGTTTTATATATCTTTTTTAATCATTGTTTTACATTGCGAATGGATCTTCAGCCTCTGGTTCTTCAGCCGACTTCTTTGCCAGTTTAGATTTAAAGGCTTCATTTGCTCTAATTTCATCATCACTCAGTTTAAGATATTTTTTAACTAAGTATTCTTGATCGAAATAGTATTCTTCTTCCATAGTCTCTTGATTGGTTGTCATTAACGAATCTCTCATAGTACCAATAAAGTCTAATCGTTTTTCCATTAATTCCATGTCTTTTAATTCCGAGAACACATTCTCTTCATTAAACCTTAAAGCTACTTGTGATTTAAACTGAGGATCATTTGTAAACTCAGGATATTTTAAACACATTTGAATAAATAAAGGCTTAGATAAAATTTCCATGAATATAGATCTCAATCGTTTGATAAACTTACCAAACTTGATCTCATCCCTAATCATACCATCAGCAGCTAAGTTGAAATCTCCACCTCCATCTTCATATAAGAATCTTGAGTAAGGAATTTTAGAAACATGTTTTAATTTATCTGAGAAGTATTTAAGTGCTTCTGTATCTGAAAGATCTGGTCCTTCACTATTTAATGTTTCTATTTCTGGTGAATCACCATCTTTAGAAGGTAACCAATATTCTTTACTAAATTGTAGCATTGGTTTACCGTCTGTGGCTAAAGTACCTGATTCCCAATCGAAATCTACAGATTCTTTATAAGAATTCATTAACTGTGCCAAAGATTGTTTAGCTCTAGTTTTAGATTTACCACCTACAGGAATTACAAACTTCATTCTAAATGAAGCATTAGTCACTGCCCAGATTACTCTGGTATGTTCCATAATTCTTAACAAGTTGAATGCTCTTGTTAATCTCTCTATATATGAAACTCTAGATGCAGTAGTTATAGATGAATAAGAAATGTATATAACTTGTGAATCATATAATTTTCTTTCTTTTACTGGATCATCTTTATATTGTACCCAAACTTTTTTACCATCATCGTGATTGTAACCTGGAATAAGAGTAATAGGATCTAATTCTTTAAAACCTATAATTTCTTTTTGGTCAGGGGAATAAATTATTTCAAAAGCAAGATATCCATCAATAAGAAATTTTCTAAAGAAGTACCATGCAGATTGATCAGAATTAAAACCAAAATAGTGATAAATTTGTCTGAAATATTTGTTAAGATCTTTATCAACATCATCTGATATATCAATACCTAAAATTTCAGGGTAACAGAAAAAGTTTTTTTCATCATACACTATTGTTTCATCACAAAGAATATCTAAAATATCTTCTACTTCATCGTTTAATGAAAACTTTCTAAGTTCTTCTCTTTTACCTTCATATGATTGATCAAAGAACGGAATATTAGATCTTAGGTTAGTGTCTGTCATAGACATTGCTGCAAATGCACCATAGATGTCGTCGTTGTCAACACCAAATGGATTCATTTGACCATAACCAATTTCTGCTTCCATTGGTCCAATTGCTTGTGATTGTCTTAAGACTAAATCATCATATCGCATACCGAACGAGGATAAAGACTTTAATGCATTTGATATGCTAAAAGGCTTTGATCCATTACTCAATGGTCCGTTTCTATCGTTAAATCCTGCCATATTACTATATTATTATGTTCTGTTTATATATCTTTTCTTTTTCCGCGTGTTTTAAGGTGTTCCCTAAACGCACGCTTTACTTCGTTAATTCCAATACCATCTAAGTCATCAAAGTCACATAGCGCTATTTTTGCCCAACTTTCATAAGAAACTACCTTTTGATTCTTTTTTAGTTGTGGAATATATTGTCTAACTGCAAAATCAAAACCAAATTGTTTTAAAAATTTTACAGCATCTTTATAAATTAGGTTTATTTGACCTTGTGTCATTGCATTGTCTTTTGATGCCCTTCCAGATTTTGATTTAATCTGCCCTTCCATTCTGTCATAGATCATATCTAATAGATCTTCTTTCATTTGTACTGGTAATAAGTTTAAATTAATACCAACGTCTGTTCCGCTTTCATGTGGATCCAGTGCTAATACTACTGGATTTCTATCCCACCACGGTAGAGTTTTAATATTTTTAGGTTTATCATATCTAAATACATGAATCATACCCGTTTTAAATGGTTTACTATATTTGGCAACAGAATTGTCTCTAACAGATTTGGATGCTTTTTCAAACCATTCTTCAGCACCTCTTCGTGCTTTAGTTTTACTACCAGCTTCTTTACTTAAATCCTTAATGTCCTTTTTTATTTTACCCATTATTTCAGAGATTTTTCAGTCAACACAATAAACCTCCAACCTCTGTTGTCAGCCCATGCTTGTGCATATTTATATTTATCTCTATTTTTTATATACTGCTCTGCCAAAAACTTATATGACTTCAATGCCTTTTGGCTATTCTTTTTAGGAGGAGATGGCTTTGTAATCTGTGCTTCTGGTTTTATTTCAACCAAAAATTCTTTATACGTTTCCACACCCTCATCAATACTTCTAGTTTTCATGTAGAAATCTGGATAATACTTATGTTCTCTTTTATCAAAAGACCAAATATACTTAATCTCTACTGGCTCACTTGACCATTTAATAACGTCTTCTCTTGTGTCACACATAATCATAAACTTTCTTTCCCATGATGATCTATAAATAATAGGGATTGGGCCAATATACTTTTCTGGATTTTTTGGATTAAAATATCCTTGTATAAAGCCTGAATTATTAGTAGGTTTAAGATTTTTTATTGACATTTATATGTTAAACATTCCGCCGTTTTCACTATCACCTCCTGTAGAGATTCGATCAATCGATAACGTGCCTTTATATTTCTGTGGATGAATTTTATTCCATCCTTTTGCATATCCTCTTTTTGCTATTTCTGTAAAATACGCAAATGCGTTTGGATATTTTGGATTAAAATTTCTCCAATATTTTAAAAGATCTAATAGAGCAAACTGTAAACAATCGTTGCGATCATCTGAATTAACATAGTTTAATTTGTTAATAGTTCTTTCTGCTAATAACACTAACATTTTTTCTGCAGTTGGTGTTAATTTGTCTAATTCTTTTGACTTTACAAGTTCGTTATAAAGATCTTTGTTATTTAAATAATTTTTCTTTCTTGCCATTGTTGTTAGATGTATTTAAACTTATACGAAAAAAAGCCCAATTGTTTCCAAATGGGCTTTAAAATAAAATAGTGTAATATTTTAAATAGAATCTTCAGCAGATAACTGAAGCTTGTTTTTCTCTATTCTTAATGGATCGTCGTTTACGAATACTGTTAGTATGTCTGTTTTTCCTTGTCCAGCCCATTCTAATGCATCTACTTTTACAACGGTACCCTTAGGTATTTCGTCTGATTCATATTTAGTTGAGGCGTCAATATAACCATCATCTTTAGTAAGAATATCTTCATTTCCTATATTATCTAGTTCTTCAGAAATTCTTTTGATTTCAGAGTTTAGTAATTGATCAGCTGCCTTGATGTCTGGTAAATTTCTATTAGCTTCAGCTAATCTACCCTTTTGATCTTTTAAAAATGCAATCATTTCATGCATTAATAACATCTTCTCGTTTTTAGCTGCTCTTCTAGATTTATAAGATTCTAAAATATCTTCAACCATTGGTGTGATATCTGCACCTGTTTGTTCAGCAACATATTCGATGGCTGCGTCTGCAAGTAATTTAGTAAATTTATCTATTTTGGTAGATTCGTTATATTTGTATATGAACATGTTATTTTCTGCTCTCATTGCCAATACATTAACGTCTCCGTCTTTTGATTCAGAAATAAATTCTAAAAGTCCATAATGTTTATAGTTCTTAGAAGCAAATTCGAATAAATCAATCAATGCTTTATCTTCATATCTAATATATGCAGATGCAAACATAGATTCTGATAAAGGAAGTGAAGTAGAAACTGCTAATTCTATATTACCAGTGTAAAATTTGTTTTCTTCTACCTTATATGATACTTCAATAGTAATTGAATTCTTAAGTAAATCGGTTCTAGATGATTCTAAAACTGCTAATTCATTTTTAAGCTCATCTACTATAACTGAATTATTACTAGCTTTATTTGAATTTTTAAGACTACTATTTAAAAAATCAATTTTTTCATTCAATGCTACAAGTGAGTTAAAGTTCTCTACTGAAGATTCTTCAATTTTAGAAATAGATTTCTTATTATTATAATCATAGTAAAAAGAAACGCCTTCGTTTGTTATTGAAAAAAGTTCATTTGCTTTAACT
>Ga0228617_1001113_pt1 | contig 12622 bp, 7 predicted proteins | sample 18DmetaG_FD_190061 | JGI IMG/M metagenome (GOLD analysis project Ga0228617, IMG submission 190061) | Seawater microbial communities from Monterey Bay, California, United States - 18D | ecosystem: Environmental > Aquatic > Marine > Coastal | place: USA: California | collected 2016-10-20
GAATATCGTAATTGCCATGCTTAACTGCGCCAAGCTGAATTTTAGTGTTCAACTCCAAGCTGCTGCGCATAAGTTTTAAACCAGGAACAATATAACCTCCCTGATGAACACCTGAAGCATTGACCACATCGATCGTCATTGCGGTACCGCTATCGACCATCACGAAACCGTCCGGAGCAGATCTCAGCGATGCCAGCATTCCAAGCCAGCGGTCTACCCCAAGCCGACCGACATCCTCATATTGAATCGTTAAACCTCCGCATTGACGGCGTACTTCAAGTTTGTTAACGCTTACTTGTATCTTCTCTTGCAATTGTGCAACTAGCTCCTCGACTTCATTTGCATCGCGCACACTGCACAGCCGAATCTCACTTACAGAAGCCGCAAAATCTTCAACCTCGACGCTCCGAAGCAGCACCGTCCCATTTGAGGCAATTCCACTTCGCACAACCTTGAACTCGTGCCCGAGCAGCCTCCACTTCAGGCACGTGTTTCCCCAGTCAATTTCTAAGATATGATCCATTAAAAACCTTCATCACGAACTTTTGATTCTAAAACCAAAAAAAACTAACTTACAAAAGAACAAGACTCGGGCTCAGCTCACCTCCGAGTATCCGCTTTTCTCCACCATCAGTGTCGACAAGCAAGGCCCCCGAAGCGTCTACACCACGCGATATTCCCTCCGCCAACGTTTCCAGCCCTGACTCCACTTTTACCTGCCTACCAAGAAATTCATCCAACGAGTTCCACTCATGCTGAAAAGCTGCGAAACCTTCGACCGAAAAAACATTCAGGCGATTTTCTATCTCCTCAATCAACGCAACCAAAATCAATTCTTTTTGAGGAAAAACGCCCAATAATTGCGAGAGGTCCGTAACCTCGCGATTGATTTGCTTAGAATCACCGTGTTCCAAGCATAAATTTAAACCAATCCCCAACACCACATAGCAGTTTCCCTTGCTCTGATACATTTCGAGCAGAATACCAGCTAACTTCGCGCTCTCGACCAAAATATCGTTTGGCCACTTTAACTGAGCATTATCAACTCCGAATCGCCGCACGACCTGACACACTGCCAAACCAATCAAAAGACTCAATCCCTGCAAACACGACGGGCTCAGCTCAAATTTTTTAATAACCGAAAAATATAAACCAGCATCTTTTGGACTAATCCATACCCGCCCGCGACGACCTCTCCCTGCTGTCTGAAAATTTGCGATCAATACCTTACTTATCTCTGAAGATTTGCTGAACTGCGCTCCCTTGAGCTGTCGCAACGCTTCCGCGTTCGTCGAATCAATAGACTCGAAAAGCAAAACGTCGGGCACCTGCACAGATAGATTAATATCTAAAAGCTTTTTTATAAGCGCAAGATCCATGGATGAAGTGCCCCGACATAAAAATCTATAAAAAAAACGGCTTCACTCTACCTGAGTCGAAGCCGCTTTATCTTTACGAATCTTCTAATTATAGGAAATTTTACGCAACCGGTTCTACGCCCTCGTTGCGTTTTAATTTACTGATAACTGACGCTGCCTCTAAAATCACTATAATGCTCGCAACCATCACCGCAAGACTCAAACTCAAAAGCAACCATCGGCCATCGTTGTAATAGTCAATTAAATACCAAGCACTAGCCCAAAAAGCGACGACGATAATGAAAACCATTGGCACAAGCGTGTATATTGCTGGCCGGCCGAGCTTCATGAGAAAAATTGAGACAGTAAGGAGTGTTAAGCTTGCAAGAATCTGATTTGAGGCTCCAAACAGGGGCCAAATCACCATTCCACCATCCCCTGGATAATTACCATTCGTCGCACCGAATGCCAAAATCAGGCAGGAAAATACCGCTACTAGAGTTGAAACAATATTATTTTGAAGCACTTTTATTTCGTAAATACTTCCCCATTCTTGGATAATGTATCGCTGAAGCCGCAAGCCAGCATCCATAGTTGTTCCAGCAAACAAGACTACCATAGTAGCAAGCATCGTTTGAGAAAAGCTCTCAGGGATTCCCCAACCTTGTGTGATGAGTTGAGCCCCTCCTTCTATAAAAGCACCAGCACCACCGCTCCCGAAACCCGTATAAATACTAGTCCAGTCCGCTGAAGTTGCAGCATATAAGGATCCTGTAGCGGCCGTGATCGTAATCAAGGCTAGCATCCCCTCACCCAACGCACCAAGATAACCGACGAATCTCGCGTCAGGCTCTTTATTTAATTGCTTTGAACTCGTTCCAGAAGACACAATTCCATGAAAGCCAGACAAAGCACCACAAGCGATAGTCACGAAAAGAATAGGAAAAATTGGAGGAGTGCCCTCAGCTAGGTTATCGTTGAACATTGGAGCAGTGACGTCCGGCAGGGTTATTAACACAGCGGAATACAAAACCAGAAGGCCCACGACTAGCTGTGCTCCGTTGATGTAATCTCTCGGCTGCAACAGTAGCCAAACAGGAAGCATCGACGCTATACCCGCGTAAATGAACAGTAATATGATCCAGTTTCCATTAGGCCCCAAGCCAAAAATGTCTCCAGGTAACGCCAAAGGCATGATGCTACCAACAAAAATCGATAGATATAAAATCCCAACTCCGATAATTGAGATAAGCAACAAATTGAAACCCTTGCGTATTAGTATTCCAATAGCAACAGCCACAGGAATGGCAGCCCATGCAGGAAAAACAGAATTCGGAATATCGACCATTTCTCCTGCGATAATTGTTCCAAAAACAGCATTAACCATAAGTAGAAGAAGAAAAATAACCACCATAAAAAGCGACCGAGTCCGAGCACCGACGACATCCTCTGAAAGCGCTCCGATCGATTTTGCTTTATGACGATTACTCGCCCAAAGAGCCCCCATATCATGGACACCCGCAAAGAAAATCGAACCGAACGTTACCCAGAGTAGCGCGGGAAGCCATCCCCAATAGACCGCAATGGCTGGGCCGATAATGGGGGCCGCTCCAGCTACCGAAGTAAAATGAGCGCCCCACAGGACAAATTTATTGGTCGGAACAAAATCAACACCGTCATTGAATTCATGAGCAGGCGTTCGGAAGTCTGGGTCCAATTGATAAATTTTTGAGGCAATAAAATTAGAGTAAATAAACCATCCAAACCCAAATCCAACGAGCCCAAAAATGATGATGTAGACTGAAGACATTCAAACTCTCCTAATTATTATTATCGAACCCGCCCACACAATCATAGCAAGGTAACGAGATAAGACACAACGCACGCTTAACGTGTTTAAAACCGAAAAGAAAATCACAATCGGGCTTAATTCGATGGTTCAGACGAATGGTATGTCCAATAACCCATAAACATTTCATCCCAGCTTTGCAGTCCGAATCGCAACTCCTTGCTAGGATCCGGATTCGCTGGGTTAAACTCAGAATTGTCAAAAGTACCCGTTACATGGACCTTTGTTCCAGCTTTCAACAGCGCAGGTTCTGCTAACTGGTAAGTTGGCTGCCAAGCGTAACTATAGCTAGGCACGCTTAGCAATTGGGTTATTGTTCCATCCGGCATTTCTGCACTGAACTTCATGTCTTTCCCCCGAAAATGCATATGTGCTCGAAGACCCGAAACAATTACATCCTCGCGAAAGGTATATGCAGCGGCAACTCTGTAATCCCTCTCGAAGGGGGGCACCCTAAAATTTCCAACCACGGCTCTGGTAAAATTTTCATATTTTGGCGGCTCATCATACAAATACAGCCCGAGGACAGTCTCATCAGTGGTGGCTTTCCCGTTTGTGGTGAAATGAAATTGCATCGATAGCTTGTGCCCTTTGGGGATGTAAACACCCGTGTCCTCTGGGAAGGTCATAGCATCAGTTTTACCGGGAGCGTAACCCTCCAAGAATCTTCGCGCCACCGAACTTCTGTCTGATTCTCCACCATCAAAATTTTCGTTAGGCCCGGTGACATACGCGAGTAAGTGATGCAAAACTGACTCATCACCCGCAATAAATTGGACGGATTTAACCCATTTATCCTCATCGAATGGTAAATCTACGTTAACGTCAATATAGTCAAGGACACCCGAAGCGGGTATTTCCATCTTCGGAGCTTTGATTATGTAATCCGGCTCTCCCAACTGCCAGTCACGCCGATCTTGAAACGTCTGCTGCGCGAGCGGGTCTTGAGCCGAAGCCCCTCTTGGCGAACCGGCATCAATCCATGCGATTAATGTCGCCAGCTGATCGGTAGGTAGGTACCGAGCATTAGAAAAATGTCCAATATCTGGATCGACCTGCATAGGCGGCATGCGCTTCGTCAATAAGACTTCGCGAATCATTGGCGACCAACCCTTAAGCATCAAGTGACTGTCCATGGAAAAGGGTCCTATTCCTCCCTCTCGATGACAAGAGGCACATTGATCCATAATAATTGGCGCAACATCCTCCGCATAATCGGGAACCATTTCCGCAAGTCCATCAAGCTTTGAGAAACTCAAATCGCAGCCGGTCATTGGCAAATCTTTCGTCGTCTCCATCCCAGCTGTTTTTGCATCGTTAAGCACGTCCCCTAATCCCGAAATAGGCCCCCGATACAATATTGTTAATCGATGAGGATCAAGAACAACGGTCTGTCCGGCGTGACCAAGCCTCAGCGTGGCGGAAACAATTTGTCCCGTGTCAAGCATAAACGGCTGTGCAATACCGAGGTCTTTTTTAGTTTTCTGAAGTGCCGCCAAATTTTCCTCTCCGTCGGCGCTAACTGTCGTAAAAGACACACCTCTAGCATTCCATTCTTTTTCGATTTCGTTAAAAACTGCCAACTCATGAGATAAATCCTCGCAAGCCGGATCAACTGCCATCAGAACTACAAACTCTTTGTGGCGATATCGACTTAACTGGTGGAATTCCCCATCACTGTCGAGCAGAGCAAAATCACCGACCTTGTCAGGGAGCGCAAAAGCCGGGAAAGAAACGAAATTAGCTAAAAAAAGCAACGTTGTTGACACCCGAATTTTCATCTAAATGTTCTCCAAAAAATTAACCACGTATACCAAAATATAATGTCACAAAATCAGATAATGGCTCGGTATTATCCCGCTAAAAATTTATCTTTCTTCCAAGCGTTCGCTTTGTTCTGAAAAACCCTCGATCAAAGCGAAGCGTTTAAACAATTCATACATCGCCCAAACTGCAAGCATTGTGACCACCAGCATCATACCCCAGCGCATTGCAGCAGCCCAAAAAACATTGTCGAAAATGGGCATCTGTATCTGAAAAGCACTAAGATTTTCACCCCGCTCCAGCATCCAGTGCCAAGCACTGTGAGCAACTAAAGCTGACAACAACAACACTCCCGCCCGCTCATTCACAAGCCAACGGAAAATTAAGTGTAGTAAAGGTACACACAACAAAAGAACAAACATCTGGCCAATTTCAACCCCCACATTGAAAGCGAGCAAAGAAGAAAGCAAGTGACCGCCCGCAAACTGCAAGGTTTCGCTGAATAGAAAAGAGAATCCGAACCCATGGATTAAGCCAAACCCAAAAGTCACGAGCCACCTGTATTTAAGCTTTGCACCAACAATGTTCTCGAAAGCCATGTACACAATCGACAAAGCGATTAGAGTTTCTATTAGCGGAGGAAACCACATAAGATTTGGCGCCAGACCAAAAGCAGAACCGATGAGCGTTATTGAGTGGGCAATAGTGAAAGATGTAACCACTGGAATGAGCGCGCGGATACTTCTAATCGGAATCACTAAACAAAACAGAAAAAGGAGATGGTCCAACCCCTCAAGAATATGATCAAAACCCATGGTAATAAACCGTATCGCAGCTTGGTGCCAGCGGGGGTCCAATAAAACGACCCCTGGATTTCCCACGAAATTAAAGGCCCGCTCTTTTCCATCGGGGACCAAGAATCTTAGTGCTATTGTTGTTTCATTAGACAGTGTGCTTAAAAGTGGCTCAACGGAAAAATTTCCAACTTCCGAATCGATAGGATAGGAAACCATTACATCAAGAACGCCCTGACGCCAGAATAAATTAACACCATCGTCAAGCGGCACACTCAAAATATTTTGCCGAGCGGATTCATAGTTTAAAAAAGAGCGGTCAGAGGGCAAAGAAACTCGAACCGCCTCGATTTTTTTCTCCGCTAATAATTCACCGTCCTCATAGAAACTGATCGATTCTGTTATATAAACGCGAGCGGCTTCATTTATCGCAAATTCAGCTTCAGAAAATCTCAGGTACCCGGGCCCTCTCAACGGAAAACTTATTTCTCCAAAAGCCTCCATAGGCACCCGAAGTATAACGGTAAGAGTTTCACCGGCAGGTTTAACAAACCCATTGACGGTAACGCGACTCGGAATATCATGGGAAAGGCCAAGGTTCGGAATTAAAAACATAAAACCCAGATACACAGCTGTAATCAATCCTCGTGAAATCTTTTTGCAAGACCTCCGCTTACTCGCACTCAGGTACGCACTAAACCTATAAACCCAAGCAAATATCCTTCTAACCTTATTCATAAACATATTTACCATATAAATTTCCTAACCGAAGTAACAGGTGTTCCTCTCGCGACAGACAAAAAACCGCAGACTCCTCGCACGATAAAAATGACACATTCAGTCACATTTTACGCCTTTCAGATAGCCAATGATTGAGTATACTGTCTGCGCAGAAATGAGTATACTCGAGCAAGTGGTGGCGTTGCATCGCCTAACACCGTGTATCCAAGGAGGATTTCAATAATGAAAAATAAAAAACTTATCATAGGGTCAGCGCTGTTCGGCGTGCTAATAGCCTTGGGTCTTGCGCAGTCAAAGTTACAAGAGCCAAGTGTCGCCGCTAGCAATGCTGTTATGGCCCCGCACTTTTTAGTTGACCCCTACTGGCCCAAGCCGCTGCCCAATAATTGGGCGATGGGCAACACCATCGGGGTGGACGTTGATGAGCGCGACCATGTATTCGTAGTGCATCGTAACGACGCCTCACAATTCGGCGGCAACACAGAAATCGGCCTCCAAGGCGGAGTTGCAGAATGCTGCACCCCAGCGCCACCGATCATAGAATTCGATGCCGCAGGAAATGTTGTAAATGCGTGGGGCGGTCCGGTAGAAGGCGCGCCGTATATATGGCCTGCATCAAACCATGGTATTGAGATTGCTCCCAACGGAGACGTCTGGATTGGCGGAAATGGCGGCGGGGATTCCCATGTCCTCGTATTTTCAAGAGACGGTGAATATATTCGCACGATCGGTATTCAAGGGGAAGGAAGAGACAGTAACAGCCAAACACACTTTTCTCGAGTCGCAGAAATAGCGATAGACGAAGAAGCAAACGAAGCATACTTTGCTGATGGATACAGAAATCGTCGAGTTGCAGTGGTTGATGTGGCTACTGGCGCGTTTAAGCGATACTGGGGTGCTTATGGAAACACTCCTGATGACGATGCTGATGTTACTTATGTTCCAGGTCAGCCGGGGCCTCAGCAATTTCGCGGACCCGTTCACTGTGCCGAACCCTCGGACGATGGCTTAGTTTATGTCTGCGACCGTGGCGCTGACCGAGTTCAAGTTTTTCGCAAAGATGGAACCTACGTTCGCGAAGTGGTTTATAACCCGGCAACATTGAATCAAGGCTCCACTTGGGATATTGCATTCTCAAAAGACGCCGATCAAAAGTATATCTATCTGGCTGACGGACAGAACTTCAAAATCTCTGTCATTGACCGCGAATCGATGGAGGTGCTTTACACGTTCGGGCAGGGCGGAAGACAGCCTGGCACTTTCTACGCCCCTCACAGTATCGCCACAGATTCAGACGGCAACATATACACGACGGAAACCTATGAAGGCAGCCGAGTTCAAAAATTCATGAACCAAGGAATTAGGGCTGTAACAGTCAGGAATAACGCACCAACGTGGCCCGCAAGCGAGCTTTAAGCAGGCATATTTGGTAAACAAAAGCCGGACTGGGCATTATTAACCAGTCCGGCTTTTTAGTGGACACGACTTTTTGCCCAAAGACCGCAAATTACTGGATGGCAAACATAGCGATTTTAGAGGCAGCCAAGTTTTTCATCCAGGGTTTCCAACGCAACGTTGCCGACCCTTGGCATGAACATTAGACCAGTTGCCTCCTGAATTTGCTTGCGAGTTGCAAGCCGCTCACAGTGATGAACATGAACTGGCAAATCTGCTTCAAACAAAAAATAGCTAACCTCTCCGCTGATCGTATGAACTACCTTAAAATAACTATCCGGAAAGGAGTAATCTGATCCTAGTTGAGAACTGTTACCGTCAATGTCCTGTTTAAAGATTGGCCCAGCTATGACGTATAACTCTCCCTGCCGAGCCACTAAATTTCGTGATGCCCACTCCAGTCCAGCCCACGCTCCACTGGCAAGCGCCGAGGGCATCAAAACACTATTTGTTGCGTAGTTGCTGCTCAGCCAATAGGGTGTGCCCGCAAAATTTACCAGTGGTGCCAACTGCACGCGCACAGACCCCCGTTTCTCAAGGTTCGCGAATTCTTTGGCACTCAAAGTGCTCTCTGACACATTTTCGACAATTATCCCTCGCGGCAAACCTGTCGCAATACCTACCCCTTCAGCAACCATGTGGTAGGCAACCCAAGCTGGAGCAAGGTTTTTTGTGTTGTAAGATAAAGCGTAGGTTTGCCGAAAGATCAATCTGTTGTCTTCCGCATCAGATATTGGACACCCCTGTGGGCAGTGAACTACTCTGTAGTCTGCCCCAATGCTCAAATTTGTTAAACTCATTAAAATTAAAATTCCCACCAAACGGGGAGCACCTATTGAGGGTCGCCGAAACGCACACTCAATATTCATAAAGCTTTTATAAACCATCATTATTGCAATCTCTTAATCATTATTGAGCGTAAGATTTAGCTCATATAAGTGTGCGTTTAATCGTTGAATGACGACGTTACCAATAGTACCATTTAGCCTAAACGATAAGGTGAGAAAAAATACGCACTGCAACAACTGGAAAGGCCTATAACAGCGAGCTTCCAAGTGGGTTTTGCACTTGCGGTGTTTTTAAATTGGGTAAAGGGGAATGTACATGATCACACGTAGTACGGAAACAAAAGGACCTCGAAAACAATTGGTATGTTCCGCCCTGTCGGCTCTGCTTGCAGTCTGTTGCCTGAGTTCCACAGTTGCTGGTGAAGCGATTACTGATTTTTCTCTCATCGATCATCAAGGCCGGTTTTTCCAACTCAGTCGGCATTCGGATCAGAACGCAGTCGTTATAGTCACGCTCAGCGAGAATAAGCGAGATTTATCCCGATTTGCGAAGGATTTGAGTAGCCTGGCCGAGCAGTTTAAAGACAATGACATAGAGTTCTTCTTCATGGACTCTTCGGGGGCACATGACAAAGCGCTACTCTCGGACATTGCGAGTGAGGCAAAGTTATCTGTTCCAATTTTGATTGATGACACGCAGCTTATCGCTGAGGCGCTGGGAATTACGAGAAGCTTGGAAACGATAATTATAAATCCGAAGAGCAAGGAATTAGTTTTTCGAGGAGCGCTTAACGATCGGTTTGTTCTGGGAAGCAAAGCAAGAAAAGCTAAAGTGCATTACGCTGGCGATACCCTGTCTCAAATGCTGGCGGGTTCAAAGCCACTGACAGATGAAATGGAAAGCAAAGGTGAACCTATAAATTTCAGTGATAAAGCTTCGCGAGTTGCTGCCCTAACTTATGAAAATGACATTGCTCCGATACTAAAACAACGTTGCGTGAGCTGTCACGTCGAAGGCGGCATAGCGCCATTTGCGATGAGTAACCACCAGATGATCAAAGGGTGGTCCCCGATGATCCGAGAAGTCCTAATGACCAAAAGGATGCCACCGGGACAAATCGACAAGGAATACTCAAACGAATTTCACTCTGTAAATCAAATATCTGTGGAAGAAACACAAAAACTGGTGCACTGGATCGAAGAAGGAGCAGTGCATTCTGGTGCGCGCGACCCATTGGCTGAACTCAGTATTACACCCAAAAAGTGGGCGTATGGTGAGCCCGACATGATCGTAAAAATTCCTCCACAACAGATCCCAGCGACAGGCGTGCAAGACTACAGAAATTTGGTTGTGCCCCTAGACTTAGAAGAAGATGTTTGGGTGAAAGCTGTCGAGTTTGTAGCTGGCGACACCACAGTCCTTCATCACATCATTGCTTGGGCTAGTGCTCCACAAGGTCGAGGCGGGGGTGCTTTTGGTCTTTTAAATCAAGGAATTGGCCTTGGCGCTTACGCACCGGGGAATTCTATTAACACCTACCCTGAAGGCTCTGGTTTTCCTCTCGAGGTCGGTAGTGGGTTGCGGCTGCAAATGCATTACACCACCTCAGGAAAAGAAGCAACGGATGCTTCCGAAATAGGCATCTACCTTTGGGACGAGGAGCCAGAGAAACGAGTATTAGGGGGATCAGCTGCGGATTTAGATATCAGTATTGCTCCGTTTGAAGCCGATCACGAGATGGTCGCCTCAAAGAAATTTAGGAAGGACGCCTACCTCACAATGGTTGGGCCTCACATGCACTATCGAGGTACAGATGCTAACTTTAAGCTTATTTACCCCGATGGAGTCACAGAGGAAATTTTAAATGTCCCGAACTACCAGTTCAACTGGCAAAAGACTTACGATTTCAAAGAACCGAAATTCATACCCGCCGGGACAGAAATGGTATTCCGTGCAACTTTTGACAACTCGGAAATGAATCCATCAAACCCTGACCCATCGGACGAGATATCGTGGGGCGAACAGTCTTGGCAAGAAATGTTTTTTGGGTTCTTTCGATATATAGACGCCGAGAATGGCGATTGAGCCTTGTTTACCCACCCCGGGCTCTTTTATAAAAGAGCTCGGGGTGTTCAATACTTACAAGTTAAAGACGCCTACCCAAGTTACTCCCTAAGCTTCAACAAATAAACAGCAAGATTCTCTCTGGTAAATAGAGCTGTTAGATGGATGTGCGTAGACTATTGAGTTTATTTGTGGCAGATTTTCCTGAATCGCAAACTGGAGTTTTCATGAAATTTAGCAAGTTACCCGCGCTAATCGCGAAAGGACAATCTGTCTGTTGCACCCTACTCTTTTGTTTCGCTTCGAGTTCAGCGGACACAACACTTCTGAAAAATGTTAATGGCTACACCCTGGACGAGAACAGAAATTTAAAAAGATTCAATGCGATCCAGTTTACCGGGGATAAGATTGATCGAACATTCAATGCGGATAGTGAGTCGCTTAATTTCGCTAATTATGACGAAATAATTGATATCAACAACCACCTATTAATACCTGGGCTGATAGACTCTCACGGACACATTCTTAGCTTTGGTCTAAGTCTGCTTCGGACCGATCTTGTCGGCGCCTCATCAGAGACCGAGGCAGCTGGACGGGTTGAAGAATTCGCATCAAAAAATCCAACTCTCAGCTGGATTCAGGGCCGAGGCTGGAATCAAGTCCTTTGGGAAAACAAAGAGTTCCCCAGTATAAAAAGCCTTGACGAAACGACCACAACAAAACCTATTTGGCTTACGCGAGTTGACGGTCACGCTGGCTGGGCCAATAGCGCAGCCATCGAAATAGCCGGGGTAACTGAGTTCACTGAAGACCCTGAAGGCGGTCAAATTATTCGAGACCCATCCGGCAAACCTACAGGTGTGTTTGTAGACAATGCGATGAATTTAATTCGGCAACACATCCCCGCGCCGACCCTCCAAGAACAAAAGGTTGCCCTGCAAACAGCGATGCTCGAGCTAGCTGCCTATGGACTGACAAGCGTCCACGACGCGGGCGTAAGTAGTACAACAATTCGTGCCTACAAAGAGCTTGCAAAGGACGGCCCTCTCCCGATCAGAGTGAACGTCATGATAGCTGCGACCGATGAGTTTTTTGAGGATCGTTTAGCTGAAGGAAAGTTTAGGGATGACCATGACACCTTGACGATAAATAGCGTAAAAATCGCGGCAGATGGCGCCTTAGGAAGCCGAGGAGCCGCGCTGATTGACGACTATTCTGATTCGCACGGTCACACTGGACTTTTGCTTCACAGTCAAGAACGCATGCAGTACTTCATGCGCGCAGGAATGAATGCAGGGTTTCAGATTAATACTCATGCGATTGGGGATAACGCCAATATGTTAGTCCTCAACAATTACGAACAGCTGATTTTAGAAACTAACTCTCGCAACCTTCGCCATAGAATCGAACACGCCCAGATCCTTCGCTACGAAGATATAAGTCGCTTTGCGTCGTTAGGAGTAATTCCAGCGATGCAAGCAACGCACGCAACCAGCGATAAAAATATGGCCATAGATCGCCTCGGAGAGACAAGAATCCAAGGAGCCTATGCTTGGAGAAAGCTCCTAGACTCGGGAACACGAATAGCAAACGGATCAGATTTTCCAGTAGAATCACCCAACCCATTTTTTGGTCTTCACGCTTCTGTTACGAGACAAGACAGGAAAAACCAACCGGACAACGGTTGGTTTCCTGAAGAACGTTTAAGCATAGAAGAGGCGTTTGCTAGCTTTACAATTGACGCTGCCTATGCCGGACATCAAGAACGAATTGTTGGAACACTGGAATCGGGAAAGAAAGCCGACTTT
>Ga0228617_1001126_pt1 | contig 12507 bp, 7 predicted proteins | sample 18DmetaG_FD_190061 | JGI IMG/M metagenome (GOLD analysis project Ga0228617, IMG submission 190061) | Seawater microbial communities from Monterey Bay, California, United States - 18D | ecosystem: Environmental > Aquatic > Marine > Coastal | place: USA: California | collected 2016-10-20
AACACAACTCAGCCGTGTAATTAAGGGATCAACCGCAGTAGCAAAGCTTATAAACGGACAAGAAATCAAAGGTAAAGTTACCTTTATTTCCCGGTCTGCAGACCAAACAACCCGCACATTTAGGGTTGAAATAGAGGCTGAAAATACCGACTTAACAATAAGTGAGGGACAAACATCCGAAATATTGATAGCATCTGACGGAACGCAAGCGCATCTACTACCTCAATCTGCACTTACTTTAAACGACGATGGAGCGCTTGGAGTTAGAACAGTAGATGATGACTCTCGGGTCCAATTTTTTGAAATTGATATAATACGTGACACAATGAACGGTGTTTGGCTGAAAGGTCTTCCTAAGAAAAGTACCGTAATTATCATTGGGCAAGAATACGTTACGGATGGAGTTGAAGTACAACAAGTTTTCCAAGAGGTTAAAAATTGACAGGCATTATCGACTGGGCATCTCAAAGAGCTAGAATGATTTTAGCACTTATTATTGCGTCACTGGCTGCAGGTATTTTTTCTTATACTGGGCTCCCAAAGGAGGGAGAACCTGATATTGAAATTCCAGCCTTATTCATTTCGGTAGTCTTTCCTGGGATTTCTGCAGCTGATAGCGAAACCCTTCTTATTCGTCCTATAGAAACAGAGTTAGCAGATATCGATGGCCTTAAAAAAATGACATCAACAGCTGCAGAGAACTATGCAGGAGTTGCTATAGAGTTTGAATTCGGTTGGGACAAAGCCAAAACTATGGCTGATGTAAGAGATGCCATGAATTCTGCAGAGGCTTTTTTTCCAGAGGGTGCAGAAAAATACTCAATAAATGAATTAAATTTTTCAGAATTTCCAATAATCATCGTTAATTTGACCGGGGATGTGCCAGAACGAACAATGACCCGAGTGGCTAAAAAACTGCAGGAAGAAATTGAAGCAATGGACGCAGTTCTGGAAGCCGTTATTTCTGGAGATCGCGAGGAGATGGTAGAGGTAACCATCGATCCTTTAAGATTAGAAAGTTACAATGTTACCGCTGGCGAGCTAATAAACGTTGTTCGAAATAACAATCAGCTGATAGCAGCAGGCGAAGTAGACAGCAAACAAGGTACTTTTTCGGTCAAGATTCCGAGCAGCTTTAATGAAGTTCAAGATATATACGATCTTCCTGTCAAAACTAACGGTGATAGGATCATCACTTTAGGTGACTTGGCGCAAATTAAACTAACGTTTGTAGATAGATCCGGCACGGCACGATTTAACGGCAAAAATACTGTTGCTCTTCAAGTAGTGAAGAGAAAGGGTTTTAACCTTATTGGAACAGCCAAAGAAGTGCGGCTTTTAGTGGAAAAAGAAAGTCAGGGCTGGCCTGTAAATTTGAAAGCGGCAGTAGATGTTGGTACATCAAATGACCAAAGTCGAGTTGTGGATAGTATGGTCAGGCAGTTAGAGGGATCAGTTTTGACTGCAATTGCTCTCGTTATGATTGTCGTGCTTACATCTCTTGGGACTAGAGCAGCATTACTTGTTGGCTTTTCAATACCTACATCATTTTTGTTATGTTTCGTATTATTAGGGTTAATGGGTATTACAATATCAAATATTGTCATGTTCGGCCTTATTTTAGCTGTAGGCATGCTTGTTGATGGCGCAATTGTTGTGGTTGAATATGCGGATAAGCGTATTTCGCAAGGTACAGGGCCCATGAAAGCCTACGTCGAAGCAGCTAAACGTATGTTTTGGCCAGTAGTAAGTTCAACAGCCACAACTCTCTGTGCTTTTCTACCGATGTTGTTTTGGCCAGGAGTTCCAGGTCAATTTATGGGTATGTTACCAGTAACTCTTATTTTTGTTTTATCAGCTTCTCTGATTGTTGCCTTAATATATTTGCCTATATTGGGTGGTGTATCGGGACGCTTAAGCAGATTTTTTGAAACCAGTTCAGATCTTTTGCGCGATATCATTCCGTGGTTTATACGCTTACCGCTTGTGGTATTAGTAACCGGTTTGCTTTGCTTGAGTATACTACAAGTTGCCAACCCGAACCTTCTACTCAATATTGATGTTGAAGAGTCAGGCCCAATTGCAAATTTGCCTGGGGTATTAATGTTTATAACCTCAGCTTTTATGGCGTCAATTGTATTAGGTTCTGTGGAAATTCGGAAAAAACAAAAAAATGTGAAAGCTGGATATAGAAGAACTCCCTTTGGGTATTTTATAAAGTTCATAGCCGGTAATCCAATAATGCCAATCATTGCGATTTGTGGCGTTATAGGCTTCACTAGTTTCATTTTTACAACCTTTGGAAAAAATAATTATGGTGTTGAATTTTTTGTTGAAGGAGAGCCAGAGCAGGCAATCGTTTATGTAAAAGCAAGAGGTAATCTTTCGCTTGTAGAGAAGGATATTCTGGTCCGACAGGCAGAATTGATTGTAAATACCCATCCAGGTGTTGAAAGCGTCTTTTCTTTTGCTGGAACGGGCGGTTTAAATCAAAATACAGCCGGAGCAACAGCTCCCAAAGATACAATCGGACAGATCCAGCTAGAAACAATTCCCTGGGAAAATAGAAGAGGGAATTCTGAATTAGATGGAAATAAAATTATTGCTGAATTATCAAGCACTCTTAGTAAACTACCAGGAATAGAAATAGAAATTCTTGAATTAGAGAGAGGCCCTGCAAGCCCAAAGCCTGTGCATCTTAGATTGAAAGGTGACAATTGGAATGATCTATTAATCACTACTGCTGAAATGCGCGAGTTATTTGATCAAACTGAAGGCTTAATTCAAGTTGAAGATACTAGGCCATTACCAGGTATAGATTGGCAAATTGATGTTGATGTCGAGAAAGCAGGCCGCTATGGAGCAGACGTTGCAACAGTTGGTGCTATGGTGCAGCTGGTAACTCGTGGAATTTTATTAGACACGATGCGAGTTGATAGTTCCGACGAAGAAATAGAAATCCGAGTAAGATTACCAGAAGAAGATCGGTTTTTATCGACCTTGGATAATTTGAAAGTTCGAACTGCAGACGGACTCGTTCCTCTATCAAATTTTATAAGTCGTAAACCAGTAACAAAACTGGCTGAAATAAATCGAATAGAACAAAAAAGATATTTTGATATAAAAGCTGGCGTTCAGTCCGACTTGAAGCGAACCATCGTATCCGATGAGGGCATGGAAAGTGAAGTTTTCATTAATGCAAATGAAAGAATAGCTTACCTGACAGAATACCTTGAAGAAAATCCACTTCCTCCAGGTATGTCCTGGGAGTGGACTGGCGATCAAGCCGACCAAGCAGAAAGCCAAGCTTTTCTCAGCTCAGCATTTGCTGCAGCTCTTGTGCTTATGTTTATTATTCTTCTCGCACAATTTAATAGCTTTTATAATTCATTTGTTGTTCTTATTGCGGTCGTTTTATCCACTGTAGGTGTTCTGATTGGCATGTTGGTAATGCAACAACCTTTTTCAATTATTATGACTGGCACTGGTATAGTGGCGCTTGCAGGTATTGTGGTAAACAATAATATAGTTTTGATAGATACTTACCAAGAACTGTCACGCTATCTACCAAAAGTAGAAGCGATAGTAAGAACAGCAGAACAAAGAATTAGGCCCGTTCTTTTAACGACAATAACTACAATGGCGGGCTTAGCTCCAATGATGTTTGGTCTAAGTTTAGATTTCGTAAACGGTGGTTACTCAGTTGATAGTCCAACGGCATTATGGTGGAAACAGTTAGCAACCGCAGTAGTTTTTGGACTTGGGACCGCCACCATGTTGACATTAGTGTTTACCCCTGCCCTTTTATCTGCACGAGTTTGGGTAACCACATACGTTTTGTGGATTGCTCGGTTACTGGTTAGAGTAGGCGCTTCTAGGCGAGGACAAGTTGCACAGGATTGGGCTTTAAGGAAAATGGCTCGGAAAACCAAACCTGCAGAAATTATTTGGGATTACGCGGAGCCTCCTTTATTGGAAAAAGAAGAGCTAGCCGGATTAATTGGTCCTGCTGAATGAGTACATTTACTAAAAGTGTGTCTGACAAACAAATCGATAATCAGTCATTCAGTTTAATTACCGTTAACTAAGCTGCTGGCTTTTCTTCTGATAATTGCTTGGTCCACAATGAATAATAGCGTCCTTTTTTAAGTAGAAGAGATTCATGAGTACCCATTTCGACAATACTTCCACTTTCCAAAACTAATATTCTATCCGCATCTGCAATAGTTGAAAGACGGTGCGCAATTGTAAGAACACTTCGTCCTTCAGAAGCATTATGAAGAGCTTCCCGAATTTCATGTTCTGTTTCAGTATCTAACGCCGATGTCGCTTCGTCTAAAAGTAAAATAGGTGGATTTTTCAGAAGAGTTCTAGCAATTCCTACACGCTGTTTTTCACCACCAGAAAGTTTTAACCCTCTCTCACCGACAGTTGTTTCATAACCTTCCGGAAGGGACGAAATAAAATCGTGGATTTGCGCATCTTTTGCTGCTTTTTCAACTGCTTCTCGAGGTGCACTATCAAGCCCATATGCTATATTGTAGTAAATCGTATCATTAAAAAGAACTGTATCTTGCGGAACAACACCAATACAGCTGTGTAGGCTTTTCTGTGTAATGTCTCTAATATCCTGTCCATCTATTTTTATTGTGCCCTTCTGAGCATCATAAAACCGGAATAACAGTCGTCCAATTGTTGATTTACCTGAACCAGAAGGTCCAACAATTGCAATAGTCTCTTTTGGACGGATTTCGAGTGAAACATTCTGTAAAATTGGCCTTGCCACATCATACCCAAAAGTTATGTTTTCAAGTGAAATATGACCACCTGCTATCTTTAATTCAGTAGCATTTTCACTATCTAAAATTTCTGCTGGCTGTTCTAACAAATTGAACATTTCGCTCATATCCACTAAGCCTTGCCGAATTTCTCTGTAGACTGTACCCAAAAAGTTTAAAGGCATAGTAATTTGAATCATGTAAGCATTAACCATAACAAAATCACCAACGGTCAAATGTCCACTTTGAACACCTAAAGCCGCCATAACCATCACAATAATTAATCCTGCTGTAATAATTAGAGATTGGCCAAAATTTAAGAATGCAAGCGAATACGCTGTTGTTAATGCAGCTTTCTCATATTGCTTTATAGCCCCATCGTAGCGATTAGCTTCTCGTTCCTCAGCGCTGAAATATTTGACAGTTTCATAATTAAGCAGACTATCTATAGCTTTTTGATTGGCGTCAGTATCTTGATCGTTCATAAATTTTCGAATTTTAACGCGCCATTCAGTCACTTTGAACGTAAACCAAACATATGCCGCGATCATAACAACGATCACAGCAAGATATAAATAGTCGAACCAAAAAAGCATAATACCAGCAATTATAAGGAGTTCCAAAACTAACGGCCCAACCGAAAACAATAGAAACCGCAATAAAAACTCTAAACCTTTTACTCCTCGCTCTATTACGCGACTTAAAGCTCCAGTTTTTCGCGAAATATGATATCTTAGAGAAAGCTTATGTATATGCTGAAATGTTTCTAAAGCTAAGTTTCGAAATGCGCGTTGGGCAACAACGGCAAAAACTACATCTCTGAGCTGTTCAAAACCTCGTGATAAGATCCTCGAGCCACCGTAGGCGACCGTCATACCTACAGCTCCTAGCAAAAATGGAGAGTTTCCAGTTTCCGTCAGTGCATTTACAGCATCCCGGTATAAAAATGGCGCAAAATTTATTACTATTTTGGCCAGTACTAAAAGGACTAACGCCAATATAACCCTAACACGGAAATCAAAACGATCTTTAGGCCACAAGTAAGGCACGACCCGCAAAGTTGTCCTTAGTGCCGACTTACGCTCAGCCTCTGCAATTTCTGCATTATTTTCCATTTAGGATGGACAACTTAAAATATATAACAATATGTCTAATTTTTATTTTACCTTAATATCGTCAGGTAAATCAAAAATCTGACCTGGGTAGATTAGATCTGGATTGCGAATTTTGTCTTTATTTGCATCAAAAACCTGAACGTACAAAATGCCTCTTCCATATCGTTCTCGCGAAATGGCCCACAGCGTATTACCTGGTTGTACTGTTATAACGTTAATCCTTGCTGGCGAAGCCATATCTTTCAATTGATCTGCCAAAACGGTTCTGTTCTCTCGTTTAAAAGGACTTTCAATTCGACTGGAAACTTTACCCGACTGATCTAACTGATCTAATCGGAGCGTGTAGACTCCAGCTTCAACATCTGACAGATCAGCACTCCAATAACCTGTTTGATCAACTGAAGTGGAAGCAACTGGGGAATTATCCAAATAAAAACGTACTATCGAGTCAGGGCTTCCACGGCCAGTAACAGCAACGCTTCCATCCTTAGAATAATTTATTGTATCAAAAAGAACATCCGTCATTACTGTTGGCCCTGAACTACTTTGGGCCACCTTGATGCCTTCTTTATCAGCCAACAAAACCGTAGGCTGCTCACCGCTAGAATTAATCTCAGATACGGAGGGCTCAGCTGTTAAAACTTTCTGAACCTCTTTTTCTATTTTTTCTTCCGTTGGTTGAGCTAATTGGGGGGGTTGAATAGACGTTTCACTTAAAGTGATTATAGTTCTCGAAGCTTTTTCATCCGATCCTGGGTCTTCAATTTCTTTTGTTGAAGCACTTTCAACTTTCAAATCCTTGGTTGAGCTTTCTTCATCTATTTCTTTGTCTGCATTTTGATAATCACCACTCTCATCACCCGAATTTATTGAACCAGTGGTCTGCTGTTCTTTTTCTTTGTTTTCTGGCGCAACATTTACCATTTCTATCTTCTTCGGGGCCACAATCATTGTTTCGTCTGCCAATAATTGAGTGTCGCCGTAAATAGACTTAACAGATATTACTTGGGGTACACTCTTAAGCTCTAAATCGAATAGAAACGCAAAATTTCCGTCTGCACCCACCTTGATACTCTCGACTACTTTAGCATCAACTAATATTTCCAGGATAGAGCCTGGATGGGCAGTTCCTGCTACGAGTGCTGTGCCCTCATCATCAATTCTAACTGTTTCGAGTTTAGGAGGAATAGTAGCAGACTTTGTTTCGGCAACATCGTCATTTATATTTTTTTGTTCATCTTCATCTTTGATGTCAACTTTATCAGAACTGCCCGCGTTATTTTCAACGATTTCTTTTTCTTCTTTATCACTTTCACTTGGGTCTTTTGTGTCTTTGGAAGTAACCTGAGCGTTAACTATTTCAGAAATATTTTTACCAATCGATGTATCAACAGAAAATATCGTAACAGTTGCAATTAACGCTGCCACGCAACCTCCAACTATCCAGTACCATAGGTAAGGTATCGCCGCCATTTGATGCCCCCAATAAGCGATAAGCAATTTGCCTGTTGTATGACTCTAACAAGTTGAGGTAGCAAGGTCAAAGCATCTAAACAGATTTAAAGGCTTACTTATGGAAAATTTCTCTATTTGCGTCTTTTGCGGTTCAAGGTCCGGTAACAACCCAGAATATATGATCCAAGCGGAAATTTTTGGAACCTTAATAGCAAAGAATAAGTGGCGTTTAGTTTACGGTGCGGGCAACACAGGTATGATGGGCTCAGTAGCCAATGCGACCCAGCAGGGAAAATCAACAACCTTTGGCGTTATACCCGATCATCTTGTAAAGCGGGAGGTCGGCAAAACGGACTTAGATAACTACATTATAACAGAAAATATGCATGACCGAAAAAAACTTATGTTTACAAATTCTGATGCAATTGTTTTGTTGCCAGGCGGTCCTGGATCCCTAGATGAATTTTTTGAGGTATTAACTTGGGCCCAATTGGACGTCCATAAAAAACCGATAGTACTTATAAATGTCGAAACTTATTGGGATCCTCTTATTGAATTGATAGATCATACCATATCATCAGGTTTTGCAGACAGTGCAATAAAGGGGTTATTTACGATAGTTGACACTGCGGAAGAGGCAATTGAGTGTTTAATTCAATTTAGCCAAAGGTCTGCGGCGCAGAACGACGCAGACCTTTAAACAAAATATACTAAAGTCTGGAAGCTACATTATCCCAATTAACCAAATTATCTAAAAAATTTGTGAGATAAGCTGGGCGTTTATTCCTGAAATCAATATAGTAAGAATGCTCCCAAACATCACAACCCAAAAGAGCCGTTTGACCAAAACAAAGTGGGTTCACGCCATTTTCAGTTTTAGTCACTTTTAAAGAGCCGTCAGAGTCTTTAACAAGCCAACACCACCCAGCACCAAACTGTCCAGCGCCTGCAGCTGAAAAATCTGATTTAAATTTATCTACGGAACCAAAGCTATCAGAAATAGCATTTTCTAACTCGGAAGGCATCTCACGACCAGATGGCCCCATCATTTCCCAAAATTGATTATGGTTCCATAATTGTGAAATATTATTAAATATCCCGTTTTGAGCAACAGAGCTTGAATCGTATGTTCCAGTTATAATTTCTTCCATAGACTTTCCGTCCCAGTCTGTGCCGGAAATCAATTTATTTCCATTATCTACATAGGCCTTATGATGTAGATCGTGGTGATATTCGAGTGTTTCTTTGGACATGCCCAAGTCCGCTAATGCATCGTGGGAATAGGGAAGGTCTGGAAGTTCAAAAGCCATGTTACTGTGTCCTCTTTATAAAAATATGTCTTTAGATGCGTTTGATTCATTCACACGTCAAGTAGAAATACTCTCGATCAAGATAGTTTCAAGAGGAAAAGAAATATTACTAATCTACTAAATAAGAATTTTTTAAAAACTACCCACTTCAGAATTTTGTGCAGACGAAGTTTTTAACAAATTAAACATATAGTCAGCCACGGAACTAAAACAAATTATACTTAAATTTGCCTCTGACGTTAGCCAAAAAGCAGCAGCTATTTGAGAAAATCGAGTTCGCCGAATTTCTCCAATCTCTAGCGCCTTAATATTAACGGGTGCAAGTTTTGCCACAATTTCGCGAACAGCAGAACCAGAAACTTCAAATAAGGCTCTTGCATCGGAAACATTTACCACCAAATGGTGTTGACCTTTTAACTCCATTTTCAGATTTTTACTAATTTTAGATACTGCTGCATAATCACAGAAAACCAATAGTTCATCTGGGGACATCCAAGCAATATTATTCTCAGCTAAAATTACTTTTTTCTCATTTGGAAGTCTTGTACCAACTGCCTTAAATAAAGCAGTTTTAAATTCACTGGAACTAAAATCACCACGAATGCTTAACATGCCAGTAGTCATTTTCTCACAAACTCTTACATAGCCAGAAAATGATCGCATCTCTCTCTCATTTACTTGGTCAGACATTCTGCTTTTCCCCATTAGGATCATAAAAAACTGGATTAGTGATCTTTGCCGGAATGATAGTTCCATCAATTTTTGAAAATTCGATAATTTCACCTTCCCTTGATGGCCCGTTTATAACAAGACCCATCGCTATTCCCCGTTTCAGAGTTGGTGAAAAATAAGAAGAAGTGACTCGCCCTTGAGTCAGTTTCTGAGCATTTGAATTAAATCCGTCAGCTATCGCGTAAGCACCATCTGGCAAAACCGAACCGTCTAAAGTTTCCAAGCCAACTAACTTCCAGCGATTTGGATTGACCATGAATGAACGCTCTTGAGCTCTCTTTCCAAGAAAATCATCTTTCTTTTTCGAAATAGCCCAGTTTAAGTTTAGGTCTTGAGGAATGACCGTGCCGTCTGTTTCATCTCCAATCATTATAAAGCCTTTCTCAGCTCTCATAACGTGAAGTGCTTCAGTTCCGTATGGCATAACCCCAAACTCTTCACCAGCTTCAACCAAATCATTCCAAAATGCCATACCCTGGCTAGCTGGCACTGCTACCTCGAAAGAAAGTTCACCCGAAAAAGAAATCCGGAAAACTCGTGCATCATATTTTCCAAGTTTGCCATCCTTCCATTCCATAAAATCTAATTCGTCTTTGCTAACATTCAGGCCACCAATTTTTTCCAAAAGGTTACGAGCATTTGGTCCAACGACCCCGACCTGTGCATATTGTTCAGTTACATTCGAAACGTACACCTTCCAATCCCACCACTCCGTTTGAAGCCACTCTTCCATATGGCCGTGTATGTTTTCTGCTCCACCCGTAGTCGTATGGCAGAGCCAAGTTTGCTCATCAATTCTTGCGACAACACCATCATCAATTAAAAATCCATTTTCAGAACACATTAGCCCATAACGGCACTTTCCTATCTTCAATGTGCTCATCAGATTGGTGTAAAGCATATCGAGAAATTTTCCAGCATCAGGACCAGTCACCAATAACTTTCCCAAGGTTGATGCATCAAGTAAACCCAAAGAAGAACGAGTTTGATTTATTTCTCGCTCTACCGCCTTTGCATGAGTTTCTCCCTCTTTAGGATAACAAAAAGGACGTCGCCATTGACCTACCGGTTCCATGTAAGCCCCATTCTTTTCGTGCCAATAATGCATTGGTGTTTTTCGTATAGGTTGAAATAGATCGTCTCGTGCTGAACCGCCGATAGAAGCCAGCGAAATTGGAGTATACGGTGGACGAAATGTCGTAGTTCCAACCTTTGGTATCTCCTTGCCTAAACTTGATGATAAAATTGCCAACCCATTTATATTTGATAATTTTCCTTGATCAGTCGCCATCCCTAATGTGGTGTACCTTTTTGCGTGTTCTACGCTTTCGAAACCCTCACGAGCCGCTAATTCAATGTCATTAACTTTGACATCATTTTGAAAATCTAACCATATTTTTGAACGTTTCTTGATATCTGCATCCTGAGGAGCAATCCAAATAGCTTCAGGAGCATTTGCACGCTCATGCAAAGTTTCTTTTGGACTTTTCTTTTTAACTTTCCCGCGAGCGGCCTGTATAACCTTTAGACATCCTTCCCACGCATCTTGGATTACGTCATGCATCAACAATAACCCATTTGCTGAGCCTACTGCTGTCACGAAAGGCTGGCCATCGAAAGAAGTTGGCTTTGCGTAACCGTCCGGCCTAAACAGCGCCAATTTTTCATCCCATTTGAGCTTTCCACCACAATGAGAGTATAAATGGACCACAGGCGACCACCCACCAGACATCGCTATGCTATCACATTTAATTTTTTCTCTATCTTTAGTAGAATTTTTATGATCGCAAATATTTATAGCCTCTACACGTTTTTTACCGAAAACTTTTGAGATAGCTTTTCCATTTTCCACTCTAATTCCGAGGGCTCTGGCACTTTCTGCCAATTCTCCTCCACCGCTTACTCTGGCGTCGATAATTACAGGTACCTCAATGCCAAATCCACTCAAAGTTATCGCAGTACGATATGCATCATCATTATTGGTATAAATGGCGATTTTATCACCAGACGAGACGCCAAAGTTTACGGCATAGTCTCGCACAGCAGATGCTAGCATAATACCTGGGATATCATTGCCCGGGAAAGATAGGGGCCGCTCTATTGCGCCAGTGGCAGTAATGATCTGTTTTGCACGTATTCTCCATAACCGATGACGTGGACCGTCATCAGTATTAAGATGATCGTTCAATCTTTCGTAACCTAAAAGATAACCGTGGTCATATACTCCAGCTCCCATCATACGAGAACGCATGGTGACATTTTCAAATTTTTTTAATTCCGACAACAGTCGCGATACATACTCTAAACTGGTTTCATCATAAATGTTGGGAAAGTCTACAATAGAGCGACCGCCCCATGTAGAAGTTTGTTCCATAATCAAGGTTTTAAGACCGCTCTCAGCTGCCGTCACTGCTGCATTTAGGCCAGAAATGCCCCCACCTATAATCACCACGTCATAGAAAGCATAAAAATGCTCATATTTACTGTTGTCTTTCTGCGAAGGCGCCCTGCCTAGACCCGCTGAATGCCTAATGAATGGCTCATAAATATATTTCCAAAACGGCCGAGGATGGATAAACATCTTGTAGTAAAATCCTGCTGGCAAAAATCGAGCTAGATAATTATTTATCACCCCAATATCAAAATTTAATGATGGCCAGTGGTTTTGGGAAGATGCCTTTAGCCCATCAAATAGTTCGGTGGTAGTTGCCCGTTGATTTGGCTCAAATTTATCATTCTCTCCCAAGTTTACCAACGCATTTGGCTCTTCCGAACCAGAAGAAACGATACCTCTGGGTCGGTGATATTTAAAAGATCGACCAACTAATACTTGATTATTCGACAATAACGCTGACGCAAGAGTATCACCTTCAAAACCAGAAAACTTTCTACCATTAAACTCAAATTTAATGGGCTTATTTCTATTAATTAACAGCCCACCCTTTCCCAATCTCTTACTCATTAAAAAGTTTCCTTTGAGATATAAACAATGAAGGAAGTTCACTTTTCAGGTTTAAGAAAGCATTCAACTTAAATCCCTCCATTTCCAACCTGGTCGCTTAACTTTAATAATCTTAATTATTTCCTTTGGCGGCTCAAACGTTTGTGCAGAATAAG